>JFJP01039674.1_pt1 | contig 22097 bp, 21 predicted proteins | sample 431651 | NCBI WGS metagenome assembly JFJP01 (sample SAMN02602958, study PRJNA72255) | Microbial mat metagenome, whole genome shotgun sequencing project. | biome: fresh water; feature: sink hole; material: water; isolation source: purple microbial (photo- and chemosynthetic) mats found in...
TGGCATTCAGTACAGGTACTTGCACCATCTACACCATCAACGCCATTTGTACCATTTGTTCCGTTGGTGCCGTTTGTTCCGTTAGCTCCGGCAGGTCCCATTGGTCCTTCTTTAGTACAAGCTGAAAAGATACTGGCTCCGATAAAGAGAAATCCAATACCGATTACAAAGAGATTTTTTTTCATAATTTGTTGGTTTTGTTTTGTTTATGTTTGATTATTAGGGTCTGGGTAAGAGTGGAATTCATTAAATCTGTTGTGAATGAATTCACATGCAAATGTGTTATTATATTTTATGATATGAGTATTTATTTCGATGATATATTCACATGTATGAAAGGAAATATTCCTTGTTTGTATTGATATATATCAATGATTGAATATAATCACATATGATTGATATATAGATCCATGGTAGGGGTCGCTGGCAATAGTTCATTACACTTTTATATTGCAGATTAACAAAAGGCACAAAAAAAAAGGTGCTCCGGATAGGGAACACCTTTTAACAACAAAAAACGTTAGAATTACATTCCTTTGATATAATATACCAGTGCCCACCTGTCTGATTCATCAGGAACTTTCTTTTCAAAATTTGGCATCTCATCACGACCGATAAACGACTGGAAATAAATTTCACCATCCGTGCGGGCTTTGAAAGCTTTGTCAGCAAAAGAAGGAATTGCGGTTTTTAAGCTTGCAGATTTTGTGCCGTCACCAAGTCCTTTTGTTCCATGGCATGATTTGCAGTTTTTATTATACAAATCCTTGCCTGTGGTAGCAATGGATGCGTCACCAGCTTTGATCGTACTTTTCATTGATTTATACTTAGCAGGAATAACCCAGGGGCCACCGGCTTTTTGAGCCATTGCTATGTTAGCAGTGATAAAAATAACAGCAGTACATACGAATGCAGCTATCCGAATTGAAGTTTTCATGTTTTACGTGTTTTAGGTTTAGGATTCAGTTTGATTTTCAAAGTTAGACAGATTATTTTCTTTAAATTGTTTTTAACATATTAATAACTAAATATGTGATTGCGATATTTTTGTTTTAATCAGATTTAGGGAAAATGTATTACAAATCAGTTTAATTCACTTTGATGGAAGATTAAACATTGACATTAATACGGATCACTGGATTTTGTATAAAGCAAGAGGAAGTTTTTTGCGATTACTCTTATGATTAATTTCATAATTGGATTTTGGTAGCAATCCGGTTTATCTTCGATTCAAAATCTGATGCTACCACTTATCTTTTAAGGATTCTTTATTAAATTTAAAAGATGGTGCAGTGGCTGTGTAAGCCGAAGTGAAAAAAATAGCGTGTATCATTTTGCTATAGCTCTGATCATTCCTCTGAACATTAAAAAATGCACTGGAAAAAGTAAAAACCAATAAGCCCGGCCACTTAATCCATGAGGCATAAATGTTGCCGTTTGATAGAGGTAATATCCATTGGGTTTTTTCAGGATCCGGATATCGAGCCAAGCCTCACCAGGCACTTTCATTTCAGCAAACAACAGCAACCTCATATTCTCTTTATCAGCAATCAGTACACGCCAGAAATCAAGCGAATCCCCTGGATTTAATTCGGTAGCGTTTCGCCTTCCTCTCCTTAGTCCCACTCCTCCAACCATTTTATCCATCATTCCCCTGATCTTCCATATCCAGTTGGCATAATACCAGCCTGTGTCGCCACCAATCGAAAATATTTTGTTTAAAACACGTTGAGGGTCACCGTTAAGTTTAATCCGTTTCCTATCCCGTAAAACGCCATAAAGCGGTACATCAAGGTACTGAAACAACTGACCGGGCCTTTTAATGGAAATGGCATCCGTCCAACTTGATTGAACTGTATCGAGATTGATACGTTCAAGCGCCCTTGTACAAGCTTCCTTGTAAGTCAAAGGCGTAATATTGAGTATATCTTTTAGTCGTGTTTCTTTACAAACCACTTCCACTTTCATGCTGTTTACAAGGTTAACGGCCAGGTAATAGGATGTTGATGTTAAAAAATATATCCAGTACGATGATATTCGCGGACTTATAAAAGGAGGAACAACATAAATGCGTCGTTTCAATCCTCTAACCTCAGCATACTGAAGAAGCATCTGCTTGTATGTCAGGATTTCAGCTCCTCCTATATCGAATGTTTGGTCATAGGTAGCCGGAAGAAGCATGCAGCCTGTTAAATATTTAATTACATTGCCCACAGCTACCGGCTGGCAAAGAGTTTTTACCCAGGTAGGAGCAATAATTATTGGCATTTTCTCCATCAGGTCCCTGATAATTTCGAAGGATGAACTTCCACTGCCAACAATAATCCCGGCTCTGATAACAGTAACATGTTTCCCTGAACTCCTGAGGATTTCCTCAACATTTTTTCGCGACTGTAAATGCCGTGAAAGCTTTTCGGAGTTAGAAATTCCACTCAGGTAAATAATCTGTTTGCAATTGGTTTGCCGGATGAAATCAGCAAAATTTCCCGCCGACCTCGCTTCTTCTTCCATAAATTCGCCTATGGATGTCGACATGGAATGAATCAGGTAAAATGCAACATCAATATCTTTTGAAAGCAGGGTATCCGGAACAGGATTAAGCAAATCAACTTCCAGGCCGGTAAGCCCTGTCATCGATTGCTCTGCGGTCATTAACCGTCCAATATTTCGGACCAGGCAGGTAACTTCATGATTTTGTTCAAGTAGTTGTTGCAATAGCCTTTTTCCTATATAACCGGTGCATCCGGTAAGCAGTATTTTCATTCAGTGAGTTTAGATTGCAGTGAGAAGGCAGTTGTAAAAAAATCAGAAAATATGACCCGGGAATGGTATTGCAATTTATTCATATAAAACCCGATGGCATTCCGAACAAAATGCTGTTTTCCATTTTCCGCGAATTTCAACAGGATGTTCAAACTCAAGAGTTGCATTGATTGCGGAATTGACAATTTTACCTGTAGGACCTTGTGCAATAATGGTATGGCAAAGGTCACAATCCCTTGAAATTGTTTCCCCTTTGGCTGTTTTATGCCTGTCGGAATGGCAACGGAAACATCCATCCGATTCCAGATGTCCGATATGATTGAGATACTGGCTTGCATCCGCTTTCATAAAAGGAAATGCGTTTAGTTTATATTCTCCCTGTATTGATGCTATAGCTTTGCGGATTCTCTTTTCTTCTTTTGTCAGCACTTCAGGGTGTTCATCAGTGTAATAGGTCAGAATAGTTTTCTCAATTTCACGCATGGCGGTATCTTTATCGGAATATGGAATTTTCAGTGCTTCCATAGCAGCCATTTTCAAATAGGGAATATCTTTCGGTAATAATCCTGATATCAGTGCATTGTCAGTATAATCAGGTGCTGATTTGTAAAGATGCGAAGGTCGGTTATGGCAATCCATACAATCCATGCTTCGCTTTTCCAATGTATCAAGCTCTTTTTTATCCAGAGGATTTTCTTCATCCATAAAGGTTTTTACTTCACCTGTTTTAAGGTTTGTTAGTTTTACCCAAGGGATACTTTCACGGTTTTTACTGCTTGAAGCATACTCAATTTTAAAATCTTTATTGATGTGCCAGTGTATTCCTTCGGTAAGTCCCATCGGGCTGAATTCAGGTCCAATTTTCATCAGAAGGGATACATTCCATTCGGTGTTGGCTGAGTCAGTAAGATATGAACGTTGGCTACGGAGTTTCCTCGAATAAAACTTTTCAGGCCAATGGCAACGCTCACAGGTTTCGCGTGCTGGTCGCAGGTTATGGATAGGAGTTGCAATCGGACGAGGGAATTTTTTAAACAGTACGGAGTAAACCTGGTAGAGTCCCGACATTTTCGATTTAACATACCAGTCGGCACCCTCGCCTACATGGCATTCAACGCAGGTAACACGTGCATGGGCCGAATGCTGATAAGTTACATATTCCGGTTCCATTACCTGGTGGCATAGCTTTCCGCAGAATTCAACAGATTCGGAATACTGAAATGCCCGGTAACTACCCATAGCTGATGCTACCAGGAAAACCATAGTAATAATCGAAATCTTAGCTATTGTGGCCCGGTCCCGTTTTTGGTTAAGGTCAATTACAGGCCATGGGCCTTCACTTTGTTCAACAACCTTTTTCCTGCGGATATTTAAAATGAGTCCTAAAGGTATCAATATCAGACCTAAAACCAGGAAAGCTGGTAGAATTATATAAATAAAGAGTCCAAGGTAGGTATTGCTTTGTTCGGATAATAATGAAAAAATAAAGAGTATCAATATCAGTATGAGGCTGTTTGCAGTCAGAACAAATCCTGTTAGGCTTATCCAGTTGTAAAATGCTCTTGGATTTTTCATAGATTCCGGGATTAGAATAAGTTTAGTATGTGTATCCGTAAAGATATATCTAAATACCTAGATACATTAGCTAAATGAAAATGATAAATATCAATTTATTATTGATTGTTATCTATAAATGAAACGAGCCATGACAGTAAATTGTCTCACAGAGCAATGATTACGTCCATGGCGACTTCCATGTGACCCGTAAAAAATAAATTATAACACATGAAATATTGAAAGATTCAATTGAAAACAAGGAAATGAAAAAGCCACCTTAGTGCAAAGTGGCTTTCCTGTTTTAATGGTAATGAATATTCTGATATCAGGTTTCTTTTACTATATCTTCTTCCGCTTTTTTCGATGATTTTTTTATCATTACAAGTTGTACGATGGCATATACGTAATGTCCCCAGACTCCTAAGAGCATGATAATAAGGGTGATGATCATCCATAGGGGCGCAATTGGCGTCCACAATTCACGCGATGGACGATCGGGGCTGATCAGATGTTTCTGTAATCCCCATTTGTTATCAGCAGATCCGGTTACATTGCCGAAAATATCATTTTCTTCAATCGATGCAACTACAGTCAGATTTCCCAAAGAATCGCCGATAATATCAAGCGGGAATTCAGCTGTGCCAATACCGGTTGAGTCAAGAGCTATTTCTGCTAATTTAAGCATGCTGAGCATTTTGGGTGTGGCAACAATTACATCAACAGCACCAATCGAAGTTTCAGTTCCGTCAGCATTGAGTTGTGTGCCTTCTACTTTTACGTAGCGTATGGAATCCTCTTCGTAAAATGACACTTTCAATTTAGCGGGTTTCAATCCGAATTCACTTTCTGAAGCTTCGTATTTGTCATTTCCGTCATACACAGCTTTAAGTGAAAGCATTTGTTGGTCGTTGCGCAGGTATGTATTGCGTGAAGGGATTTTAAGAACAGCAGTTCCATGAACATCTGTTTTAACTACACCTATCTTTACATCACCGTCAGTCTCAATTGAGTAAAATGAAACCGGGGCATTAAAAAGGTTTGTACTTCCTTCCTCATGCTTAACACTAACAACACTTTTTAATTGAATACTGTCATCCGATGTGCTTACACAGGTAAATCTTAAAACCGTTGTAAATGGTTCAGTAGTATCGGCAGCGGTTTGAGTATATGCCTTGATCAATCCTGAAAATAGTATGACCGCAAGTATAAATCCTGATTTTATCTTTTTCATAATAAATCTTTTTAGCCAGTTTCCTATAACTATCGGTAGGTCCATTTATTTCAAGTAAATATCACCAGTTTCCTTAGGTTCTTCTTTGAGATCCGAAACCTGAACAATAGGTATTATTTTTGACGCCAGGGTGAAAAGTAAACAGAACATGGCAACGCCCGCAGCCGTGAGTGACCATTCAACCCAGGTGGCTGAATAATTAGCCCACGCAGCACGTGCATCCTGAATTGGAAGGTAAGGGGATTCAAGTGTAGGGACAACAATCAGGTAACGATTGAACCACAATGCAACTATTACGATAAATGCTGCAATAGTGATGTTGTTTATTGTACGTAGTTTCCTGAATCCAACTACGATTAAAGGAACCAGGACGCCTATGTAATTTGAAAAAATGAACATCAGGTAATAGTCGTCGAACAGGATTTTGATAAGTTGCTCATCATTTTTCTCTGATCCATACCATTTTGTCAGATATTCGCTGAAAGTGAAGTATCCGAAGAAAGCGGCCAAAACCAGCATAATGACACCAACATTTACAAAGTGCTTTATTGTAATATACTCCTCCAGGTGGTAAACTCTTCTGAAAAAATACATGGCGACTATAAGTACACCGGTTCCTGAATAAACAGCAGCGATAACAAAATAGGGGCCGAAAATAGTGCTGTGCCAGCCAGGTTGTAATGTTACACTGAAAATCCATGCTAAAACGGAGTATACAATAATAGCGATAGCTATAACCATTCCGGCCATAATATCAGTCGCTTTTTTAAGCCTGATTTGTTGCTCTTCAGTTCCTGTATATCCAAGGGCAAGTGTTTTGTAGAGATTTTTCTTCCATTTTGGAACCTTGAGTTCGGTAAAATCGCGCATCTTACCAAGATCGCGCAGCAAAGCAAGGTAAAGAAAGAGTATACACCCGATTATATCAGTTGAAATGGCAATCACGTCCCAGGTAATTGGAGATTGTATACGTCCGAACAGGATGAGATTTGGAAGGCGGTCAAGCCGGCCTATACATAACATAATAAATACAGGTCCTATTAAAAGAGAGATTATAGTAATGAACTCAGCCATCCTGATAATGGGTTTTCGCCAGCCTGCATGAAACAGGTGAAGCGCTCCCGAAATGAGTGCACCTGCATAACTGATTCCCATGAAAAATATAAAATTCACAATATATACACCCCAAACAACATTATCGCGCATTCCGGTTACTATATGTCCCCTGGATACCTGCCAGTAAAGAGCGAAAACGCCCAAAAGCAACACTGCTATTAAAAATGCAATCCAGAGTTTGCCTAGTTTTCCGGTTTCTTCTATCTGAGGCGCAAATTCTCTCAACAATTTGTCTGAACTAACTGTATCGCTCATTATTTAGCCTCCTTATCTTTTAGGTTTTTAACGTATGGCGTATTATCGTAGTTTTTCTTTATTTCCTCATCAAGTCCATCCAAACCACGTTCAACCGGGAATTGCCTGTCAACAGGCGGAAGATAATAAACATTAGGACGGGTTCCCAGGTTTTCGAGATACCTGTAACCAGAGCGGTCGCGTATCAATTCGCTGAATTTGTATGTCTCAGTCCCATTGGTAACCACATCCTCGTCGATATCGCCAAAATATATAACTCCCATCGGACAAGCAGATGCACAATATGGTAATTTGCCTTCGCGGGCAAGGTCAGGACAGAAATCGCATTTAGAAACGGTGCCTTCAACACCAGGAACACTTTTCTCAGGTGAATATGGTTGATCAATTTCATAAGATTCATCTGGTTTCCATGCAAATACACGGGTTGAATACGGGCAACCAGTCATACAAAACTTGCATCCAATACAACGCTCGTTATCAATAAGTACAATCCCATCACTGCGTTTATATGTTGCTCCAACAGGGCAAACACTTACGCACTGTGGATTATCGCAATGGTAACAGGGTTTAGGGAACCAGTAAGGAGCGGTTTTTTCGGAATCCTGCATCAGGTATACCTTCATGAATTCCTCGCCTTTGGGCAGATTGTGCCCTTTCTGACATTCTTCAACGCATTTCCTGGCATTTTTGCATTTGGCAAGGTCGATTACCATAACAAATTTACGTCCGGGAATACCTTCATGTGATTCTTTAATACCTACAGGGGGAAGCACGAGGAAGTTTTTATCTACTTCCATTACTTCACCCGAAGTGGTAAGTACTTTAATCTTTTCGCCAGATTCACCAGAGTTATGACCTGTAGCTATTAAAGCCCCCGTAGCAACAGTGCCGGCACCTGCTAATATGCCAAGCTTGAGAAAGTTTCTCCGCGAGTTTTTATCATCTTTCTTTTTATTTTCCATGGTAATCCATTTTAATGTTAAGTGATGAAGTAATGGCTATCAGTTTCTGAAAGTGAGACGTTGAGTGAAGGATCACGGTTAATGCGATTCGTGGAAACCTGTGATCATACTTCTGAAATTGCTGACAAACGTTGCGCCAATGGTGCAGAAGTAAACATGAATAAACATAAAGAAGGACACAAAAAAGCCAATTATGACATGAACAAAATCCGTTAATGTAAGACCGCTGGCTCCGAAAACTTTTGTTAGTGTATATTCCGGGTAAAGCAATGCCCAGCCGGTTATGATCACAATAGGAACCAGCACGAACATTGCAATAACGTAAGTGAATTGCTGCAAGGGATTAAATTTGCTGTCCTTTGTTACAGGGAAAGGTGGCTTTTCGTGTTTGAAAATCCCAAAAGTATAATACGTGAATTGTTTTATCAGTCTGGACGTTAAACCTTTCAACGTGAGTTTGTAGTATTTCCCGTTAGGGGTAAAAAAAGTTCCGATCAGGAAGAAAGCGTAATTGGCTGTAAGCGTTATGCCACAGATGTTGTGCATACTTACTGCAATATCGAACCGGATGAACGGATTATCAGGGTTGGTGTATTGCATGCTCACGCCACTGATGATAAGAAGTATAATTAAAATGGCATTGAAGGCATGCCATAACCTGATCCATATAGGATATAAATATATTTTTCCTGACATTATTTCTTGCGTTTTATGATTCTGAGTGTTGCATGAATAGCTATTCCAAATGCTACGCAGCCGAACATTATTAAACTTATTAACCCGAGGTAATAATTACGGTTTGCACCAATTACATATCCTTCGTTCATTATAACTCCGTTATAAAATCCGGCTTTGCTGCGTTCTTCCTGAACTTTATATTTATACAATGAAGCCATCAGGATTGAGTTTGTTGAATGACACTCAACACATCTGCGTACAGCTTTTTCTTTTGGCTGAACATTATGGGCTACCAGGATGGAATCGTTGGTACGCGCATGGCATTCGATACATCGAACACTTTTAAAGTGCAGTGCCTGATTGGGTAGCCAGTCATGCTTTTTGAGGATATTAGGATTAACTTTATCCGTCAGCATCTGGTATTTGGTAATATCGGCATGACAATTCAGGCAGATGGCATTGTCGTAAGCCACAATATCTTTTATTTTTTCTTCGGAACGTACATTTATTTTGTAGGTATGTGGATCATGGCACATCCAGCAGTTAAAATCCTCGCTGTGTTTGGTGGCGTGAACGCTTGACTGAAATTCTGTTTCAATTTCCTCGAATTTGAATTTCGCATAGGTTTCGTCTCCGCCATGACAATCAATACAGGCATATTTTGATTCCATTCTCAGTCTTCCCGGGTGAGGGAAGGTGTCATAATCTGCGGAATGGCAATCTGTGCATTTAAATGTCTTATGGTTTGAATCGTAATATTCAGTACGATTAATAATTGTTTCGAGGTACATTCTTTTGGTTACCTCAGAGCCTGATTCCGGATTTAAATATTTATACTTTGACTGCCCATGGCATTGAAGGCATTTCTCATTGAATTTGATCGTTTCATCTTTCGGCTTGTTTTGTGCGTTTAATGAAACGGATATCATCGAAACAAGGAAGAATGGCAGAATAAAAGCTATAGAGACTTTCCGGAAATATCGTGTGAAGAGTAAAGTCATTTTTTTGAAAAATTAGTAGAACAGGAATTCAAAAGGCAAAAAAAAAGGAAAAGGGTGTTCGGATTTTAACCGGAACACCCTTTTGAAATGAATTATTTTTTCATTGTACGGATGTAACCTACAACTGCCCATCTGTCGGCTTCGTCCAGAATTTTCTTTTCGAAATTTGGCATTTCGTCACGACCGATAAATGACATGTAATAAATTTCGCCATCAGAGTAAGCCTGAAACTTAGCAGTTGAGAAATTGCTGGTACTGGTTTTGAGGTTAGCTGCTTTTGGGCCATCACCCAAACCTTTGGCGCCATGGCATGATTTGCAATGTTTGTTGTAAGTTTCCTTACCAACCGTGTTGATCGAAGCGTCACCGGCTTTAACAGTGGTCTTCATTGATTTGTACTTGGCAGGAACTGTCCAAGGGCCACCAGCTTTTTGTGCCATAGCCATATTGGCTGTAACAAAGACAATTGCTGTACAGATGATAGCAATAAGTTTAATTGAGTTTTTCATTTTGTTTATTTTTTATTGGTTATGAAATGTAATGTTGCAATAAGTATTCCAAAAAAATTATGAATTGATTAAAAATTCCACAAACGTGTAAGGTTGAAGCCAATCATGAAACCCCCTTTAAAGAAATCATGATTATTCCACATAATATCTTCCTGTGGCAGAATTCCCTGTGCTGATGCCAGGTATATCTGGAAAGCATGCGTGCTGGTTGATATTTCCACACCAACAGAGATATTTGGTTTATCGTAGATGATAGTATTAATGTCAGCATCTTTCTTGTAATCCTTTATTCCGGTAATATCTAAAGGAAAATCTCCGGCAACAATAAACGAACCTTGTGGTGAGAATTTATACCTTCCGGCAAATGATAATGAAATTCTGTCGTGGTCGTAAACTGAATCAACGCAGTTGTAATGGGTAAATGCACCGCCAACCTGTAACGAAAGGTGATCATCGAACCTACGTGAAACGATCAACTCTGTGAAGTAGGACATCCTGTTTGAGAATTTATACTCAGGAGAACCTTCGTTCTGATCCCATGTGGATGCATCTCTTGCATCAAAACCTATAACTTCGTGTACTACTACAGTAACAGGGATGCTGTTCGAACGGGTTTGCTCGAGTACTTTATACTTCATCTGAAAATCCTGAAGTCTTTTCATTTTAGTAGTTCCGGCACTGATAGTAAATTTATCGGTAATGCTGTAATTCAGTCCTACACGGATGTTTGAAGCTCCCCAGATTCCGAAAAAATCATTAGCGCCATCAATATATCCAAACCGGTGCTGCAGAATAAATTCAAGTGTTTTTGACGGTGAAACTGTGGTGGTTGTAGCATCAAACAATAAACCGCTTTCGAATGCCGGACGTACCGGACGCTCTACCGGAGCTTCCTGTACAGTGGAGTCCTGAGCTACTTCTTCCTGAGCAATTGCATTTGATTTTATCAGCAGCAAAGTCAAAATCATTAAAGCGCTGATGCGAAGTGTTATATATATGTTTTTCATATTATTCTTTGTGTTTTTTAATAATGAATGAACTTAGTCGTTTTTGGCGCCTGCAGTGATCCAGCGTGAAATAAGCGCCAAATGTTCGGATGAAGTATAGGATGCCATGCTACCGCCTGGTTTGCACGAAATATATAGTTCACTTGTAGCTGGATTGCCCGCAACAACATAGTTTCCGGTCATAAGTGCATTATAAGAGATTCCGACTGTGAGAACAGGTGGAACGCTTGCATGACAGCTATTGCACTTCGCATTAAAAATAGGCTGAATATCCTGTGCGTAACTTATAGTGTCATTCTCAATAACTGGCGGCGGCGGAGTGGGTACAATATAATCGTATTCGCATGCTGTCAATAGTGAAAGCATTGCACCGGACAGGAACAATAATTTTAAAAATCTCTTTTTCATAGGTGGATGTTTTTAGTTTTAAAACAGGCTTTACATCTTGAATAATAATAAAGCTGCTGCTATTCTTTTAATGATACAAAGGAATACTTTTATCCTGAAATAGGTACTAACCTAAATATGATTGTTTGACAATATTATTTTGATACTTATCAGTTGATGTATTGATATATGTCATTATATTTGTAGGCGAAATACATAGCTTTCAGGTACCAGATAAAAGCCAGATTTGCTGATAAATATACGTCTCAGTTAAATTAAAAACTCTACTTGTGAATCAATATACCCAATATGTAAAAGGATGCAGCGCTTGTAAAGACAAGGCTGAAATATTCAACTGTCTTTGCCAGACAGAACTTGATCAGATTGATGAAAAACGAATAGAAGTGCACTTTAAAGCCGGAGAACTCATATTTAAACAAGGGACACCGAACATGCATTTCCTATGTTTAACTCAAGGCAAAGTGAAAACGTATATTGAAGGCTATAACGATAAAAATCTGATCCTTAGTATAGTTAAACCGGTTGAATATATTTTGGGTCCGGGGATATATGCTGATCAGATGCATCACTTTTCCGCCATGGCTATCGAGGATTCAGTTGCCTGCCTGGTCGATCTGGTTACGTTTAAATCCCTGATACGTAATAATCCCGACTTTGCGGAAGATTTTCTTCGTAAAGTGAGTTTACAATCCATTTATAACTATGAACTTTTCATCAGCCTTACCCAAAAGCAAATGCCTGGCCGGATAGCCGATGTGTTGCTTTATCTGAAAGATAAGGTTTATGAATCAAATCCTTTCCACACTTCATTATCCAGGCAGGATCTGGCTGATATGTCCGGTATGTCAAAGGAAAGTGCTATTCGTATACTCAGGGAGTTTAAAGACGAAAAAATTATCCAGGTAAACGGGAATACGTTTGAAATATTAAACAGCGAACATCTGAACAAGATTAGTCAAACGGGGTAGTGGATGTGAAAAAAGTCTCACTCATAGAAAGTGATACAGACAATGCATTTGACTATACAAACATGACTGCATGATTTCAGACTTCAGTTTTTCCGGTTACCGGAAAATGCAAAGCAGTTGTTCTTTTACACAGTTACAGCATACTAAACTGATAGATTTCAATCCTCAGTGATATTTTCAAATTCAATATCAGCGGTAAAGCTCAGCGTTTTACCATGTTCACTATTTACCTTTTCCTATTTATTTCCCTTGCGATAATTTTCGGAACAGATTGTCATCCTTGATTACATCAATGGCTTTAATCAGTTCATCATCATTGGTGCCGACAATTTCAAAATAAGCATTCATGTTGAACAGGTTGCGTGCGATCAATCCTTTAAGGACTGTTTTGATCTGAGGTCCTGATGCTTCCAGATCTTTTTCATTACGCGGAACTTCTTTTGTTTCGGCAAAAGCTACAAATTCGTCCAGTAACTTCTTGTCTCGATGTAGGAAACCGTAAATTCATTGAGTAAACCTTTGCGGAAGATTTCGGTATAATACCGGGACGCAAATAGTGTATCGAATGGAATAAAATAATCAGGCATAACACCTCCTCCTCCATAAACAACGCGTTTATTCTGAGTGAAATACCGGAGTGAATCGGGAAATTTTATACTGTCAGCATGGTACAATTCGCCATGTTTAAATCGTTTATCAATATCATCCCCATAGGCTTCCTCACCATCGGCATATGATTTCTGTATGCATCGTCCCGAAGGAGTGTAATACCGGGCTGTTGTTATACGAACCATTGAACTGTCAGGAAGCATATAAGGCCGCTGAACAAGGCCTTTACCAAATGAACGCCTGCCAAGTATCAGCCCGCGATCCCAATCCTGTACTGCCCCGGCAACAATTTCAGATGCTGATGCCGATCCTTCATCAATAAGAACAACCAGTTTACCTGTTTCGAAAGTACCGCTTGAAGTAGCAATAAAATCCTGCTTGGGACTGCGTGCTCCTTTCGTATAAACAACAAGTTTACCTGCCGGTAAAAACTGATCAGCCAGATCAAAAGCAATATTCAGATATCCTCCTGAATTGCCACGAAGATCGAAAACCAGGTTTTTCATTCCCTTCTTTTTTAATCCGTTGGCTGCATCAACAAACTCATCTGCCGAGGTAGCTGCGAAACGTGACAATTTAATATACCCGATATTGTCGGTTACCATGTAGGAAGCATCGATGCTGTTGATAGGAATTTTATCCCGTGTTATGTTGTATTCAATCAGTTCTTTACGTCCTTTTCGGTAAATTGCAACATCAACTTTAGTTCCCCTGGGGCCGCGCAGATGGTCGAGAACATACTGATTTGTAACTTTTTTTCCGAAAGCATCTTCGTGATTGATTTTAATGATTTTATCACCAGCCATGATACCGAGTTTTTCGGAAGGGCCACCGGGGACAGGCGAAATGACTAGAATAGTATCTTTATAAATCTGAAATTGAATTCCTACACCATCAAAATTGCCTACAAGAGGTTCGTTTGTTTTTTCAACTTCATCTTTTGAAATATATACTGAATGTGGATCAAGTTCTTTCAGTACTGCAACAATTGCTTCTTCAGTTAACTTGGGCTGATCTACATCTTCAACATAATAATAGTTTATTAACTGCATCAGTGTGTTGAACTTCATTGATGTGGCTTTCGGATCAACCGATTTTGGTTTTGATTGAGATAGTGCATCTACGCTTGTTAAAAGCAGAATGGATAGAATGAGGGAATATGCAGTTAATTTCATATAATCAGGTGGATTAAAATTAAAGTTCAAAATTACATGAAATATTGTATGAATATTTCTAAATCTGTAAATGCTTACATTCATTTAACAATTTTTCTCATTTTGATTTTTTTTAACATAAAATGCAGAAGGGTGATTTTTGTCACAAAGAAAACAGTTCGAAACATTTAATTTTGTTAAAATGTAATAATCAAATGCTTTGCATTAGAAATTCGTTACAATGTTGGTTTAAAATCATTTGAATTTAATTCAGTGAATCGGTTTTGAGTCTTTTGTATTGCTCTGTAAATAGTTAATTTAACTTATTGCGTTAACAAATGCCTGAACTTGATACGAATGTTTATGATTCTGTCCCATTCCCTTAAAATACTTTAATCGAAGAAATTTACAGAAAAGATTGTCGATATCTGTGGTAAAAATTCAAAGTGATTTTGAAAGTTATCTCGAAATATTAACTGGCAAGGTATTGAGGCAAAACAGACCGATCATTAAAACTACCCATATGCGTAAAACAACCTGATAACAATCTTGTTTAACTAAAACGGTTTTTTTAAATAGCGATTAATCATTTTAATTTATGATAAAAACACATTTAATTCCAGCGATTGCATTCGCACTAACTCTTACCATCAGCGGTTGTTATTACGACAGTGAAGAAGAATTGTACCCGGGCAGCAGTTCATGTGATACTGCAAATGTTACATACTCTGCATCAGTAGCTCCAGTTTTTGCCGCCAATTGCAATTCATGTCACAGTGGAAATGCTCCTTCAGGGAACATTAGAACTGATAACTACTCTTCAATAGTAACCAATATTACCCGCATCAGAGGAGCTATTAACCACGAATCGGGTTTTATGGCTATGCCTCAAAATAGTGCAAAGCTATCTGTATGTGATCTGGATAAAATCGATATCTGGATCAGACAAGGTATGCCTGATAATTAACCTAAAACTTAATGTCATGAATAAACTAGTTAAAATTGGAATTATACTGGCAGTTACAGGATTTATAGCTGCAGTGCTTGTTTGGAAATTTTATGTGAACAAACCACATGATAATATTGAAAAAGCAAAACCTGCTTATTCAATAAGTGTAGAAAAAATTTGGCTGCAATACAATACTGATCTTAAAACAACCGATTCGCTGTATACAGGAAAAGTAGTCCAACTTTCAGGGACGCTTAGCCGGGTTGAAAATTCTGATTCGCTGGTATATGTCGTTTTCGTGATGGAAGCAGATTCGATGTTTGGAGATAAATCAATTCGTTGTGAAATGCTTCAGAAATTTAATGATGTGGCTACAACTTTAACTCTGGACACACCTGTAAATATTAAAGGATTCTGTAATGGTTTCGATGGAACCGATGTTAAACTTAATAAATGTTCCATCGTAAAATAGATACTTCCTCCGAAGTTGTTGTGTTGAATCACAGAATATGAAATAGCGTCGAGAATTTTATATATCAGTTTTACGGCAAAGCGGGTAAACTTTTTCTGCCAACCGGAAATGATATGATAGGGAATACGATCGCGCTGAATGGGCACTAAAAGTGAACACTAAAATCACCTGCGTGCCAGGCAATAATACAGCTGAAAAAAAAGTAATGAATTTATAAATCAATAACTTATGAATCGTATTAAAGTAATTGCAATCCTTATTTTTATAGCAGTAAGCTGTCAGTTATACTCGCAGGATCTCATGGATATGCTCGAAGACGAGACTCCAAAGACGAATTATACTTATGCTACCTTTAAGACAACGCGCATTGTATTAGGACAATCAATCGAAAGTCCGGCTAACGGAACACTTCAGTTTTTAATTGAACACACGTTTGGTAGTTTGAGCGAAGGAGCCTATACAATGTGGGGGCTTGATGCTTCAACAATCCGACTGGGGTTTGAATATGGAATAAATGACTGGTTAAGTGTTGGCATCGGCCGGAGTTCGTATGAAAAAACATTTGACGGATCGGTAAAAGCGAAAATTCTCCGTCAAAGCACCGGTGCCAGAAACATGCCGGTTTCCATGTCTTTTTATGGCGGAGCAATGCTAAACTCTTTAAAATGGACAGATCCTGAGCGCACCAATTATTTTTCCTCGCGCATGTCATATGTTGCACAATTGCTGGTAGCAAAGAAATTCTCAAATGCCATTTCATTACAGTTAACACCTACATATATACATAAGAATCTTGTTCCGCTCGAAGCAGATCATAATGACCTTTTGTCGATAGGCATCGGTGGAAGAGTAAAAGTTGCGCAGCGAACTACATTAAATGCAGAATATTTCTACCAGATTCCGGGATTTACCAATACCTATTCTGTTTCGGCGACAGAAACCGCTAAATATGCAAATGCTTTATCCGTTGGGGTTGATCTTGAGACCGGGGGACATGTATTTCAGATCAGGTTAACCAATACGCAACCTATGTTCGAAAGAGCATTTATTACTGAAACAACAGGGCGGTGGCAGGATGGAGATATTTATCTTGGATTTACAATAAACAGAGTATTTACAATAAAGAAACCTTCAATGCCTGAAGAGTAATGAGGTCTTAAATCATAAATCACTAATCACAAATCGCGACTATTATTCACGGTTTTTGATTAGTGATTTATGATTTTAAAAATCAGAACTGCCGATAACCAGCCAAAATTCTTCTTTCTCTATAAAAAGCACTACTTTCGTAATGCAATTCGGGGTTTATGGACAAAGATGAAAAGCATAGATTTTATGGTAGCCTGGTTTTCCCCGGGCTTCTGGTCCTGCTTCTTTGGATTATTAAACTTCTTGAAGTTGGATTCCATATATCTTTATCGGAATATGGACTTCTGCCACAATCATTAATTGGTCTTCGCGGTATACTTTTTTCTCCTTTGCTGCATGCTGATTGGGCTCATCTTTCGGCTAACTCAGTTCCGCTTTTTTTACTCTCTGCAGGTTTGTTTTATTATTACGGTAAAAAAGCACTAACCATTTTTGTTCTTTGCTGGTTGGTTACAGGAGTGTGGGTATGGATTTTTGCTGTTGGCACCGGGACACATATAGGAGCGTCGGGTGTTGTGTACGCACTCGCAACATTTCATTTTACAGGTGGTGTGCTTCGTCGTGAACCCCGTATGATGGCATTTTCCTTATTAGTGGTGTTTTTGTATGGAGGACTGGTATGGGGCGTTGTTCCTGACTTTTTCCCTGAAAAAAACATATCCTGGGAATCGCATCTTTTGGGTGGTTTAGCCGGAATTGTTATTGCTTATGCCTATAGGGCTGAAGGACCGCAGCGGAAAATTTACCATTGGGATGAAGATGAAGAAAATGAGATTGATTATCAGGGAGATTCCTCTATCACTGTAGAGGAATATGATAAAATAGATGAAGCAATAAATAGCCTGGAGAAGGAAAACGAAGGGGCGCAAAATAAGAAAGATCAGGGTATATGACAATCATACTTGTATTTAATACCTTTTTATATCTGCTTCAAATATGGCCGTCCTGCAATCAAATTAAATCATTTAAATTGAAAACTGCAATCACCATTTATCAGTAAATTTTATCCTTTGCAGGAAACCAGCATGCTCTATCTTTGTTGTTTTAGCTAGGAGTAAACAATTATGGGTAAATTACAAAAGAAAGACGTTTTTGCTGTTACCGGTATGGCATGTGCTGCTTGTGCCGGAAGTGTGGAGAGCATGATAGCATCTCTTCAAGGAGTTAGCAGTGCATCAGTTAATTATGCCGGAGCAAATGTTTATGTAGTCTATAATCCTGATGAAGTTACCCCAACTGATTTTGTAAGATCTGTCGAATCCATTGGATATGGATTGATCATTGAAGAGGAAAATCTGAACGAAAAACTTGCTGAAATAGAATTTAAACATTTTAATGATCTGAAGCGAAAACTATGGGTAGCAGCTATTTTTACATTTCCCGTTTTTGTTTTGTCCATGTTTCATATTATTCTTTTCGAAAATAAGAATTGGATACTATTATTCCTGTCGCTTCCTGTTATACTGTTTTCGGGATCTGAATTTTACCTTAACGCCTGGAAACAGGCGAAGCACCGAATGGTAAATATGGATACACTTGTAGCATTGAGTACAGGTATTGCTTTTATTTTTAGTTTTCTTAATACCATATTACCTGGCATTTTTCTTCGGGCAGGACTTGAACCTCACGTTTATTTCGAATCTGCAACCGTAATTATAACTTTCATACTTGCCGGTAAATTCCTGGAGGAACGATCCAAAAGTAAAGCATCATCAGTGATACGCAGCCTCATGGGATTGCAGCCTAAAAATCTGACTGTTTTACGAGATGGAGCTGAATTGGAATTACCGCTTTCGATGGTTGCTCCAGGCGATAAGGTAATGGTTCGTCCCGGCGACAGAATTCCTGTAGACGGAGTTGTTGAAAGCGGTGATTCGTATATCGATGAAAGTATGATATCGGGCGAGCCATTGCCTGTATTCAAAAATGCAGGAACAAATGTTTTTGCCGGCACTCTGAATTCCAAAGGGAATCTGGTTATATCGGCATCTAAAACAGGTAAAAATACGTTGCTTGCGGGAATAATAGCAATGGTTCAGGAAGCGCAGTCGGCGAAACCTCCCATTCAAAAACTGGCCGATAAAATTGCTTCTGTGTTTGTACCTATAGTTCTTGCTCTTTCAGCGCTTACATTTATAACCTGGTGGGTGTTTGGCCCTCAACCTTCGGTTACATTCGCTTTTATAACCACCATCAGTGTTTTGATAATTGCTTGTCCCTGTGCACTGGGACTTGCTACTCCAACAGCACTTATGGCCGGAATCGGGAGAGGTGCTTCACAGGGAATCCTGATCCGGAATGCTGAAAACCTCGAAACAGCATGTACTATAAATGCCGTTATTTTTGATAAAACCGGAACACTCACAACCGGCAAACCAACTGTTACAAAAAGCGAATGGTTTAAGGAGGATGAATCATTAAAACAACTTTTATACTCACTCGAAAAACGTTCAGGTCATCCGTTGGCATATGTTATCGCGGCCCTTTTTGAAGGTACCGAAATGCTTCCTGTCGATAACTTTGAGGATATTCCGGGTAAAGGAATTAAAGCTTCTTATCAAAACTCCAATTGCCTGGTTGGGAACAAAGCGCTGATGCTTGAAAATAATATTCCGGTTCCGTTAGGTTCTGCTGAAGATAATTCCGTGTTTTTTGCCTTAAACAGTGAAATTGTCGCCGGGTTTTCAATCGAAGATACGTTGAGGGATAATGCTGCTGAAGCAGTCAGTAAACTACATAAACAAGGCATTGAAGTTTTTATGCTTACCGGCGATAAGGAAGCTGCGGCTGCACTGATGGCTGAACAGGCCGGTATCAGGAATTATTTTGCAGGTGTACTCCCGGCCGATAAAAATAATTTTGTAAAAGAGTTGAAGCAAAAAGGATATAATGTAGCCATGGTGGGTGACGGAATTAACGATTCAGCAGCTTTGGCAGAAGCTGATTTAGGAATTGCTATGGCTACCGGTTCGGATATAGCTCTCGACAGTGCAGGTATTATCCTGATGAAAGGCGATTTACGTGCTGTTGCAGAAGCTATCAGTCTATCAAAAATTACGGTTCGCATTATCAGGCAGAACTTTTTCTGGGCATTTTTCTACAATATAATTGCCATCCCGATTGCGGCAGGTTTGCTGTATCCGTTTACAGGATTCCTGTTAAGCCCGATGATAGCCGGGGCAGCCATGGCAATGAGTTCGGTAACAGTAGTAATGAACAGTTTGCGGCTTAAGCGGGTTGTTTTGTAGAAGGGAGAGTGGGAGAGTGGGAGAGTGGGAGAGTGATTGAAATGAGAAATGAGAAATGAAAAATGAGAAATGAGATTTGTGGGATGTAGAAAAATCCAATTGAGAAAAAAGTTTTTACCTCGATTGCTTTAAGGTTCAAATTGCAAGGTCTTAAAATTCCAAATTTCAAAACTCAAATTCCAAATCCCATTAACAAATAACCATTAACGAATAACCATTAACGAATTTTACCCTGAGCGTAGCCGAAGGGAACCATTAACGAATAACCATTTTCCATTAACCAATAATGGCACACAATCACTCACATACCCACGAACATAAATCTGTCGCCAACCTGAAAATGGCTTTCTGGCTTAATGCTGTTTTTGCCCTTGTAGAAATAGCCGGTGGAATTTTTACGAACAGTATTGCTATTCTATCAGATGCTTTTCACGATTTGGGTGATTCTGTAGCGTTGGGGCTGGCGTGGTATTTTCAGCGTATTTCAACAAAAAAGCGGGATGATACTTATACCTATGGTTATAAAAGGTATTCACTGGTTGGTGCAAGCCTGAGTGCAGTTATTCTTCTTGTCGGATCTGTTATCATTATTTTCAAAGCAATTCCTCGACTTATTACACCTGAGCCGGTTCATACACAGGGTATGATGTATCTTGCCATTATTGGCATAATTATTAATGGATTGGCTATGTTCCGGTTAAAAAACGGCCACAGCCAGAATGAGAAAGTAATTTCTATTCACTTACTTGAAGATGTTTTGGGCTGGGTTGCGGTGCTGATTGCCAGCATAGTAATGAAGTTCTACGATATTCCCATTCTCGATCCGCTCTTATCATTGATTATCACAGCCTTTATTCTTTTCAGGGTTTTCGGTAATATGCGGCAAACATTCAGGATTTTTATGCAGGCAACTCCGTCAGAGGAACAGGTTGATCACTTTAAGTTAATACTTGCCTCTGTAAATGGAATAATTGATGTGCATGATCTGCATTTCTGGACTGTGGACGGAACATACAATGTTGCTTCGCTGCATGTTAGCGTTGATCCGGATTTGTCGTTATCGGAAACTGAAATCATTAAACTGGCGGTCCGCAATATCCTGGAAAAAGAAGGTTTTGCACATTCAACAATTGAAATTGAGCCTGTAGGAAAACTTTGTGAGCTGAATGATTGTTAATCAAGACCGGGATTCACATTTCAACAAAAAAATAAATTTATCTCATAAACAGAACAAATAAAAAATGGAAATACTACGTTTTAAAACAAGCCTGAAATGTGGCGGTTGTATCAAAGCCATAACGCCCGGACTCGAAAGCCTTAATATTATTGATAAATGGTCTGTTGACCTTGAAAATCCTGATAAAGTGCTTGAGATTGAAGCTTCAGAAGATATTTCGGATCAGGTGATTGAAACCGTAAAAAAAGCCGGCTATTCAATTAGCCGGCTTTAGAAAGCGTGATTTTTTATCCTATTCTTTTTGCAATACAATCCCAGTCGACCAGTTGCCAGAATGCATTTACATAATCGGGACGACGATTCTGGAAATCTAGATAGTATGCATGTTCCCAAACGTCGCAGGTAAGAATTGGTTTTAATCCATCGCGCATGGGATTTGCTGCATTTCCGGTACTTACAATACCCAGGGTGCCGTCATTTTTTTGTACAAGCCAGGCCCAGCCGGAACCAAACTGGTTTACGGCAGCCTCGTTGAATTTGGTCATGAAAGTTTCTACTGTGCCAAAATCGCGGTTTATCATTTCCAGCAGTTTGCCTGCAGGAGCTGTGCCACGTTTTGCTGAGAATCCTTCCCAATAAAAGGTATGATTCCAAACCTGGGCAGCATTGTTAAAGATTCCTCCTTCAGCTTTCATAATAATTTGCTCGAGAGTTGAATTCTCGAAATCAGTGCCTGGTACAAGGCCATTGAGCTTTGTAACATAGGTCTGATGGTGTTTCCCATAATGGAACTCAATGGTACGCGAGCTGATCACCGGCTCTAATGCATCAGGTGCATACGGTAAGGATGGAAGTTGAAATGTCATGATTTTTTGATTTAAGGG
>JFJP01037831.1_pt2 | contig 22096 bp, 16 predicted proteins | sample 431651 | NCBI WGS metagenome assembly JFJP01 (sample SAMN02602958, study PRJNA72255) | Microbial mat metagenome, whole genome shotgun sequencing project. | biome: fresh water; feature: sink hole; material: water; isolation source: purple microbial (photo- and chemosynthetic) mats found in...
TAGGCCCAGGCGCTGGATGTTGCTGTTATCATGGTGAGCAGTCCTGCAGCCACCATGGTGGCCAATCGTTTTCCTTCCATCTGTTTTTTCATTTTCCTTTTCCCCTTTTTGAATTTTTTTTGTTTGAACTGCTAAATGTTTTTATTGCTCTTGCTTCATTTCCCCAAATGAAATGGTTCAGGTTGACGGTCTTGCCAAACTCCTGAACTATGTATCTTTGTATATGGTTATTATTTTAATGAGGTTAGGGCTCGATCAATAATGCGACAGAGATTGATGAGAAATAGGTTAGCGTTGGCAATGGGGGGTATCTGAGCGGCTTATCTTCAGGGGATGGGAAAAGAGTGAGGCAGGGCAAAAATGGAAAATGGCGTTTCCCCCTGATGAGTGATGCTCAAGGAAAACGCCATGGGAAATGCGGGGGGGTGAAAACTGAAAAGAGAGTAAAAATCTTTTGATGAGTGAAGGAGAGCGAGACCGGAGAGGAGGGTAGGACTCACTCCGGTCTCGCTCAAGGCTTCAGGTACTGGTAGGTGTGTTGTGGCTAAAAGAAATTATACATGGCCATAAACTGAATGCGGTTGAGCTCGCCTTCGTCGCCGCTCTCAACTTCCCGATATCCGTGCAGAAACTCAACTCCCAGATCAACACTGGGAACGATGCTCCAGATCAGGTTGGCATGGACGGACTGAAACTCTTTGTTTGTAGTGTCGGGTACAATAGCGACATCATTGTCAGCGGCACCGTAGGAGTAGACCAGATTGGAACGGAGATCATCCCTCCAGAAATGGCGGTAGGCCAGAAATCCACCATACTGGTCGAAGGTCTCAACTTCATTGGTGGAAGTATTGAATTCTGCATCTTTAAACTGGGTAGTCACGTAACGGCCCAGGGCATTGCCGTAGTTGAGCTGAAAGCGGAGATCATCTTTGCCGAAGGTGGGAATCCTGCCGCCAAAGGTGATGGCCCCGCCCCATGCAGAATCATCAATAGTTGTTGGTCTGGTGGCGTCCAGGTCAGTTTGGCCCCCATTATCAGTACTCAGTTCTCTGGCCATCGCTGCCACTGAATAGGAACCATACTCTGATTTAAAATTCACACGGGCAATCATATCAGCGACATGATCGTCATCTGTTTCAAGGGAATTATCAAAACTGGCACTGGGATCTTCCACAGCAAATTGCAGAGAGCCCCAGGCAAAGGGCTCTGTCCAGCGGATCAGGCCCTGGCGCATAAAGGTTTGGGCTGCCGGCCCACCGAAATCGACGGTGTCTGGCAGGGAGTCCATAATCTCAAAGGTGGACCAGGTTTGACCGGCCAGCAATTTCCCCAGTTCGCCATAGGCATGACGCACTCGGAAGTCGGTCTTGGAGGCAGTTGTCCCGGTACCGAAGAAATCGCCCTCGAAAAAGGTGTTGAGTTTGCCGTAGGTGGTGTCTGTGGTTGTGCCGACGTTAAAACGCGTCTGCCGGGCGTGGAGAACCGTCTGTCCATCATTGGGGTTGGTTTTGTCCAGCGGAATGTAGTTGGGCAGAAAAAGCTGATCGGCGGTGTGGTTATCGCCTGCACTGGTATCATTGTAAATCGCATCAAGTTTGGCATAGCCGCCAATCTTAAGGCTGGTTTCAGTGCCGGGAATCATAAAATAGCCCTTCTGCACTGGTTTGGCAGGGGCGGCGACCTTTTCGCCGGTGGTTGTTACGACCTGGGTCTCCACCGGGCGTTTTTCCAGGACTTCAATGCGTTGCTGGAGGGCCTTCAGTTGGGCCTTCAACTCCGCGACCTCGTCGGCAGCGCATGCCGGAGAGCCCATTGCCAGTAGGCCAATCCCGAAGATGGCGGGAGTCAGCATCATTACCTTGTACGATTTTTGGATTGAAAATTTCACCCTCTTCTCCTTTGCTGAAATAGTAAAAATGAAAATTTACAAACTGCCCATATTTTTTTTGGGCAGATCGCCTTCCCCTTTCAAGTCTTTTCCCTTTTTTGCTATGGTAGAAGAGAAAAGTCTCTCTCCGATGTACGTCACTAAAGCTCATCACTAAGCTGTTTTTTGCGGCATGGAAAAAAATCAGCAACTCTTTCCTCCCATAAGGTATAAATAGTCCCAGGGAATGGGGGAAAGGTCTTCATTTTTGCCTTTGTCCCTGGAGTCAGCGTTCAATACTATGGGCGTAAAGAACTGAATTGTTATTCAATATTTTCATTAAGACTGCTTTAAACTCGCTATGTTAGGTGATAATATTGATAAAGTCAAACAAAAAGTTAACAGTACGGCCGGGTTGTTCAGGCGTTGTCTGGTGATGCGGTTGGTTTACAGGCGGGGAAGATTGGAGACATAAAAAGACAGTCAGCAAAAGGAGATATGATGGACTATAAGGCGGTTTTTCATGTGGATCAGAGGGATGGTCAGGTTTTTCAACTGGCCCTGAATAATGTTGTTAATCTGTTGAACGCCATCCCCGGTCAGGAGCATGAGCTGGTTGTGCTGCTCAATGGCCCGGCGGTGGCCTTGATGGCCGGTGCCGATGCTGCGCCCTTTCAGGAGAGGGTACAGGAGTTGGCAACCCAGGGGGTGCGATTTCAGGTCTGCGCCAATGCCCTGCATCGCTTTGAGGTCAGCCGTGAAGAATTGGCGGCCCAGTGTGAAGTCATTCCAGCGGGTATTGTCGGGTTGATTGACTTGCAGAATCAAGGCTTTGCCTATATCAAGCCGTAAGCTCCGTGGCGCAAGCAGCAAGGAGAAAAAATGCTGATTTTTTTTGCAAGCTCAGGTCGTTGCGGGTCTATCAGTGTTGGCTGCTGACTTTTCGACGTTGATAGGTGATGCGGGTGTAGGGGGATGGGCCGGGGATGGTCTCTCTTGCGGTTTCGATAAAGTCCCGGGCTGGAATGAGCGGGAAAAAGGTATCGCCGGCAATCTCCTGATCAAGGACGGTGAGCAGGATGGTGTCGGTGCAGGGCAGGGCGAGTGAGTAAATCTGGGCACCGCCGGCAATGAAGACCTTGTCGCAGCCGGCACATTGGGAAAGGGCCGCATTCAGGCTGGCGGCTACCCTGCAGCCCGGGAAAGAGGAATCAGAATGGCGGCTGATGACGATGGTGGTGCGTCCGGGCAGGGGCCGACCGATGGATTCATAGGTCTTGCGGCCCATGATCAGGGGATGGCCCATGGTGGTGGCCTTGAACCATTGCAGCTCCTCCGGCAGGTGCCAGGGGATGCTGCCGTTGCTGCCGATGACCCGGTTGGCGGCCATGGCGGCGATGATGATGATTTCCATGGGTGTGAGCCGGTTGCGGCAGCCGTGGGTGGCTTATTCTTTGGGCTTCTTGGTTCTTGCCATGGACGGTTTGGCGGCGCTGATCTGGCCCCGTCGGCGGGCACGGCCAATGGCCACTTCGCGGATCTGGGTCTTTTCTTCGGTCTTTCGCACGACCTTGGGGACTGGCGTCGGTGCCACGTACGGCGTCTCATGGGCAGGGGCATGCGGTGCCGGCGTATGGGGACGGGCGGCAGCCTGGACATTGGACTCGTCTAATCGGCTGATCTTGAGCTGTTTGTCCGCAATACGCACTTTTTTGAGAAGCGACAGGGTTTCCGGCGTGATTCCGGCGGGCAGGTCCACGGTGCTATGATCCTCAAAGATCGAGATCCGACCGATGTGCTTGCTGCTCAGATCGGCCTCGTTGGCAATGGCGCCGACAATATTGCCCGGTTTGACCCCTTGATTGTGACCCACCTCAATACGAAAGCGTTCCATGCCCTGATCCGGCTCGGAGGCGTAGCGGGGTTCCCGTGATTCCTTGGAGTCCCGGTATTCCCTTGGTGGCCGGGACTCGGTGAATTTTCTCGGCTCACGATACTCCTTAAATTCCCGTGCCTCGCGGAACTCCCGGGGCTCTTCCTTGCGTTCCCTGGAAAATGGCCGTTCCGGCCGATCAAATTTGCGTCCGCTGCGGGCGGAGCGGTCAAAGGGAACAGGGCTGGGGGCAGGCTGGTCCTTCAGCAACAGGGGCTTATCGCCCTGGGCAAGACTGGCCAAGGCCGCGGCCACCAAGTCTGTCGGAACCTCGTGTTCGCCCACATACTCCTCGATCAGACGCTGATAAAAATCAAGATTATCGGCGGTGAGGGTCTCGGTGATCCGCTGCTTGAACTCCATGATCCGCTTGTCATTGATCGCCTCGGTGGATGGCAGTTTCATCATCTCGATCTTCTGGCGGGTGGCCCGCTCGATGGTGCCGACCATCTGCCGCTCGCGGGTGGTAACAAAGAGGATGGCCTCGCCGCTGCGTCCGGCCCGGCCGGTGCGGCCGATGCGGTGGATATAGGATTCGGTGTCATAGGGGATGTCATAGTTGAGGACATGACTGACCCGCTCCACATCCAGACCACGGGCAGCCACATCGGTGGCCACCAGGATGTCGAGTTTGCCGCTTTTCAGCTGCTCCACGGTGCGCTGTCGCAGATTCTGGGGGATATCGCCGTTCAGTGGGGCCACGGAAAAGCCGCGCGCTGCCAGCTTCTCGGCCAACTCCAAAGTCTGGTTTTTGGTACGGACAAAGATCAGCATCCCTTCAAAGGATTCAGCCTCCAGGACTCTGGTCAGAGAATCGAGCTTGTGAAAGCCGCTGGTGACCAGGAAGCGCTGGCGGATATTCTGGGCGGTGCTGGTCTTGCCTTTGATGGTGATTTCCTGAGGGTGATTCAGGTATTTTTGGGCGATGCGCCGGATACTGATGGGCATGGTGGCGGAAAACAAAGCAATCTGGCGGTTGGCCGGGGTCTGTTCAAGGATCCATTCGACATCGTCAATGAACCCCATGCGCAGCATCTCATCGGCCTCATCCAGAACCAGGCAGTCAATCTCCGACAGATCCAGGGTCTCGCGGCGGATATGATCCATGACCCGGCCCGGGGTGCCAACCACCACATGGGCACCGCGCTCCAGTTGGCGGAGCTGGATCTTGTAATCCTGGCCGCCATAGATGGGCAGGACATGAAATCCGGGCATATGGGCGGCATAGGAATGAAAGGCCTCAGCAACCTGAATGGCCAGTTCACGGGTGGGGGTCAAAACCAGCACCTGCGGTTTTTTTCTCTTCAGGTCCAGACGGGAGAGAAGCGGCAGGGCAAAGGCGGCGGTCTTGCCGGTGCCGGTCTGGGCCTGGCCCACGACGTCTCCGCCCGCCAGAACATGGGGGATAATGCTGGACTGGATCGGGGTGGGGGATTCGTATCCGGCATCGTTTAAGGCCTTAAGAATGGCCGGGCTGAAAGAAAAATCCAAAAAACTGGCTTGGGGCTGATCGTCAAAAGACATGGTGGATCCTTATGAAAAAGAGAGGGTGTGGCAGTAAAGAGACGTAAGGGCTGAGGAGTGAAGGGAAAACAGGACTATCGACGAAAGGCACAATAATCAGTATTGCCGGCTTGTCGGCTTTCACCCCGTCAATCTGGAAAAATTATTTATAGAGGCAGAGGTACGCGGTTTCGGTTGGTATCCGGACGCCGAATTTGATATTGGCCGCCACCTCAAAATTTTCTCCGGACTGGATGTTTTTCCAGGCATCGCTGCCTGGCAGTTTAATGTCCATGGAACCGGAGATTACGGTCATGATTTCCACCGTGGAGGTCCCGAATTCATAGTCACCCGGAGCCATGACCCCTATGGTGGCAGGGCCTTCAGGACTGGTAAAGGCGAGGGATTTTACCTTGCCGTCAAAATACTCGTTTACTTTGAACATATGATTTTCCTCTGTTTGATTACGAAACAAATAAGAGAATATTATAAAATATAATTATTATGCCATATTTTGGATAAACTTACGACATATTATCAGGGGCCTGTTTTGGAACAGGGGAAATGTTCATAGTCGCATATCAGCAGTTGAGCAGGACAAGTATTGGATGTTGTTTGAAGGTACCGGGGGGCTGCTGAGGAGGATCCGGTACAAAGCTTCGATGGAGAAACCTTACAATTTTCATCAATGGTTGGATGATCTCGTAAAAACCCAGAATGTTGCTGCATCTCAAAGCTCTCTGTTTGTCGAACAAAAAAAGCCGGATATCTCTCCTCATAAGATACCAGGCTTTTTTTTGTTGCTCCGTATGTCTTGCTCTTTTAAGCAGGAATATATTTAGTCAATGGGCAGTCTTTACAAGCTTCAAGCTGGAGATCAGTATTGGTATGAATTTCCCTCATAATTGACTTCAATGCTGTTGTCATATTTGGAAACATGGCTTCAGCGCCGATTTTTTTATCGAGCCCGGTGCGCTGCATAACAGCCATGACCTGCCCTTTGATTCCACTGATGGCAAAGCCCAGGCCGGCGCTGCGGATACTGCTGACCAGCATGGACAGGGCCTCTTCGCCGGAGGCATCTATGTCGTTAATGCCTTTGGCGTTGAGAAGGATGTAGCGCAGGTCGGGCTGGTCATTGCGGAACTTGGCCACCTGTTCATCAAGGTAGCTGGCATTGGCAAAAAACAGGGATCCGTCAAAACGGACGACCGCGATATGTCTGCACCCTTTCAGGCGATAATGCCCCGCGTCTTTCAGAATTTTATCTTCATGCATGGACAGAGACGCGACGACCGGACGCATCGATTTGTAGAGAAAGACCGCCATGGACAGACCGACGCCGACCATAATACCTTTATCGAGATGGGGGGCAAAATAAAGGGTAACGCAGAAGGCAATAAAAGAGATAACGCCATCATACCACTGGGCCTTAAAGGCATGGGTGAAACAGTGGGTATTGAGCAGGCCGATAACCGCCATCATGATAACCGCAGCCAGGGTCGCCTGGGGCAGATGATAAAGAAGCGGGGTGAAAAAGAACAGGGTGATAACCACCACCATGGAAGTAACGACGGAGGAGATACCGGTCATGGCACCGGCCTGGAGGTTGACTGCGGAGCGCGAGAAAGATCCTGAACAGGCAAAAGAAGAACCGAAAGAGCCGATAATGTTGGCCAACCCCTGGCCGATAAGTTCTTGATTGGGGTCAAGTTTCTGTCCTGTCTTGGCGGCCATGGCCTTGGCAATGGCAATGGCCTCCATAAATCCGAGCAGGGCAATGATAATCGCAGCGGGTAGAAGTTTGCCAAACAGCTTCGGAGTCAGTTCGGGAGTGGTAAATTTCAGTCCTTTGGGTATATCGCCCACAATGGCACCGCCGCCCATCATCTTGAGCTTGTCGGTATCAATACTGGTGTTGCGGATATTGAGCCGCCAGGTTTTGCCATCGGGGGTTACTCCGGCAGGAATGGCGCCCTTGGGGTAGAAGGCGTATGTGGCCTTGCCATCCTTGTCTGTTTTGACCGCCTCAAACTTCATGGTGCGCAGTTCACCCCGAAGGACCGAGGCATGATGTTTAGCCGTATCAATCCCGGCATTGAGAAGGGCCACTGTCGATTCCAGTTTAATCAATTCGACGGATTTAATCCCGTGACCGCTGCTGCCGGCATCCAACTTTTTCTGCTCATCCATCTTTTTGCCGATCGTGGTACGCTCTTCACTCAAGGTGTTGATCTCGGTAATGGAGAGATTGAAATCTGCTATTTTTTTAGCTAATCCTTCCTGTTGCACGGTGCTGACAGGGACGGTGGCATCGTTATTGAAACCGGTATAATAAGAGATCAATGTGGTCACCGCGACCGCCACCAGAACATTGGGGATACGGGGATTGATCTTGCGCAGGATGACCATAATCGCCACTGCCCCGATGCCGTAGATCAGGGTGGGGAGGTGGGTGTAATCCATGGCTGCCTTGGCTACGCTGACCAAGGTCTGGTAATGGTGCGGCTCCTTATCAACATAGACGCCAAAAAATTTGGAGAATTGGGATGAGGCAATGATGATGGCAGCGGCATTGGTAAAACCGCCGACCACCGGATGAGAAAGAAAGTTGACCACCAATCCCAGTCGTAAAACACCAAGTGACAACTGAAAGATGCCGACAATAAGGGCCAGGACGATGGAGTAGGCTATAAATTCGGAGGACCCGGCTGTTGCCAGGGGCTCCAGGGAGGCCGCCGACATCAGTGACACGACCGCCACCGGGCCGGTGCCCAGTTGTCGGCTGGACCCAAAAAGGGCGGCGATCATCGGCGGCAGAAAGGCCGCGTAAAGTCCGTAATAAGGGGGTAGTCCGGCAAGCTGGGCATAAGCCATTGACTGCGGGATCAAAACCATGGCCACGGTGATGCCGGCCATAAGATCCGCCTTGAATTTGCCGCCGTTATAGTCGCTGAACCAGGCTATAAACGGGAAAATTCTTGTTAACATTGGTTCTCCTCCTTCCTTAATAAAATTTTGATGGGCTTGTTCTCCAGCTTAAAAGATTACAGAATCATTCTGTAAATCTGTTATTTAAAATATTGTAACAGGCAGTACAGGGTGGTAAGCGGATGCGGTGGACAGCCGGGGATGTAGAGATCGACAGGAATAATGCTGTTCAAGTCGCCAACAATGTCGTCACTGCCGTAAAAAGGCCCGCCGGAAATGGCACAGGCGCCACTGGCAATGACCACCTTGGGACTGGGAACGGCCTCGTAAGTGGTAAGGGTTGCGGCCAGCATATTTTTTGAAATGGGACCGGTAACATGGATGCCGTCGGCATGGCGCGGAGAGGCGACAAATTGAATGCCGAATCGGGCCAGATCCCAAAACGGGGTGTTGAGAACATTGGTGTCAGCCTCGCAGGCATTGCAACCGGCTGCTGAAATCTGGCGCAGCTGCAGGGAGCGGCCAAAAAGTTTTTTGAAATGTTTTTTGGAATGATCAGCCAGCGCAGGTAGATCGCCGCTCGTCAAGAGATCATTGCGGTTGGCTGCCCCCATCTCGGCATTGGGGGTAAAGGACACGAATTTTCCTCCAGACAGGGTTTCGCACAGGCCGCAAAAGACACACCGCCCTAGATCAATGCGGCAGGTTTTCGGATCAATGCAATCCTGAGGGCAGGCATCGGCACAGCGTTTGACCAAAGCCGGATCACATGTGGTGTCCACCTTAGGCAGTCCGCGAAACCGTTTATAGAGGTTGATCGGTTCTTTGGGGTATTTTGAAGTTTTGCATCCTTGCTCAATCCGATTTTTTATCACTTCTAACATAGTAAAACCCTAGTATTATCTTGAAAGTAAGATGGGATTAAAGATCAAACCCGCAATAGGACTGATTAAAACTCTTGTTGCAGAGAGGGAAATCAGAAATGCCCTGATCCCGGAGTGATAGACTCAAACCGGTCCAGTTGTGGAACGAAGGGTCTTTGACCTTGTAACGCAGAATAGCACCCTTGGCATCGGTCAGGATGCAATGGGAAACCTCCCCTCGCCACGCCTCATTGATGCTGACCACAAAGCAGTCCGGTGCCAGTTGGACTTCCCGGGGTGTATAGGGTTTTGCCTCTTTCTTTCTATCCAGCAGGGTATAGATGAGATGGGTGGAGTGCATCACTTCGTCGCGCCGTACCACGCCGCGACAGCGGACATCCCCGGCCGTACGGTATTGGCTTTGCACTTCAAGCTCACGATAACATTCGGTGGGAAAGCTGACCCGGGCATCATAGGTAAGGCCCGAGGCCCGGCCCGCAAACCCGACCAGCCCCGTTTTCTCGGCATTTTCAGTGGTGACCGTACCGGTTGGCTCAAAACGGCCGTTGACACTGGGGGCAGAAAAAATCAAATGACAAATATGCTCAACCTGAGGGGTCAGCTCATCCAGTTTCTCCCGCAGGATTTTTTTCTGTTCATCCCCCATCACCTGAGTGACCCCGCCGGGCCGTATCATCCCGCGGCCAAAGCGATTGCCGCCAAGGGTCTGCGAAAGATTGAGGTAATCTCCGCGAATTCGTCCGAAATAGGCGGCAGGGGGCATAAAGGCGACATCGAGGGCTAAGGCTCCCATATCACCAATATGATTGGCAATGCGCTCCAACTCCAAGGCGATGGTCCGGACAATACTGGCACCTTCATCTACTTGCAGGTCGGCCAAAGACTCGATGGCCTGATTCTGACAGAGACTGTGACCGATGGTGGTATCGCCGGCAATGGTCTCGGCAATAATCGGCAATCGTTTCATCGGTACGCTTTGCAGGAGCTTCTCTACTCCACGATGCTGATAGCCAAGCTGAATCTCCAGGTGAAACACCCGCTCACCACAACACTGAAAGCGGAAATGCCCCGGTTCGATAATCCCGGCATGAACCGGCCCCACCGCGACCTCATGGACGCTTTCGCCCTCGACGGTGAAATAGGGGTAGTTTCCGGGAATATCCTGCTTTTTGTAGTTATTGCCAAAGACATCTTTTTTACCCGTGCAGTTAGCGTGGTACCGAACCATCTTGTACCAGGGGTGCCCTTCGGCCTTGAGGCCATACTGTTCACCGATCTCCCGTTCAAACATGTGAAATTTCTCGGTCTCAGCGGTAAGGGAGGGGAAATTGTCCGGGGCGTCACAGCCACCGACCATAAGTTTGTCGGTAGTCCGCATGACCGCCAGCATCTTGATGGTACCTTGGTCTTTATAGGCAAAAAAATGAACAACCTGCCCGCCTGCCGCCGCACACTGCAAGAGTTGCCGGCGAAAGGTGTCAAAGTCCAGGTGGGGGATATCGTTCCGGCTTATTTTTTCATTATTTTGTATTTGCAACAACTTATCCATTAACACTTCCTCCAATATTGGCAATGGCCGCAAGAATGATTTGATACAGGCTGTCCGGCAGCCAGACACAGAGAATGATGGAGGTGAGGAGCAGGGCGAAAGAAGGCAGAACCCGGGCCATGTTTTCATCCACCAGGATTTCGTCATCCCATTTGCCAAAACTCATCTTGATCACCAGGCGGGAGGCCCCGGCAAAGATCAAAACAAGGGCCAGAATGAAAATGCTGATGCTGATCGTTCTCCCCTTTTGAAAGGCCCCAATGATGATGAGCAGTTCACTGACAAAAATCCCAAAGGGTGGAAAACCGGAAATTCCGGCAAATCCGGCAAAAAAGGCGGTAAAGGTTTTTGGGAAAATTCTGGCCATATTGCCGATTTTAGAGATATGTTTTTGGCCGTAGCCCAGCAAGATATTACCGGCGGACAAAAACAGGGATGATTTAATAAGGGAATGATGAATAAGGTGGAGCATGGCCCCATAGGTAGCGAGACCGCCAACACCTACGCCAAAGGCGATAATGCCCATATTCTCAATACTGGAGTAGGCAAGCATCCGCTTGTAACCGCTCTGGTTAAAAATAAAGATAGCAGCCACCAGCATGGACAGCAGGCCAAAGCCAATGAGGATATTGCTGGAAAAATCGCCAAGTCCGGCCTGAAAGAGAAGCTGGTGGCTGCGATAGACACCGATAAAGGCACAGTTGAGCAGAGCGCCGGACAGCAGGGCAGAGGCGGGACTGGGCGCCTCGCTATGAGCATCGGGCAGCCAGGTGTGCATGGGTGCCAGGCCCATTTTTGTGCCATAGCCAATGACCAGAAAAATAAACCCAGCCTTCAGCCAGGTGGGGTCAAGCTGGCCGGCAACTTTACCCAGCGCGCTGAAGGAAATGGCGCCCTCAACCTGACCGATTGCCATGGACAGGACAATAAAAAAGCAGCCGAGCAGGGCCAGTGCAATGCCCACCGAGCAGATCATCACATACTTCCAGGTTGCCTCAATGGCCGAATTGGAGCGATGAAAGAAGATTAAGGGGGCGCTCATCAAGGTCGTGGCTTCAATGGCAATCCAGAGCATGATGATATGGTCGGCCAGGGCCGCCATGGACATGCTGGCCAGAAAGAGAAGGGTGCAGCTGATATAGATGCGCTCAGTGGGTATTTCTATCTCGTTGAGGTAAGACACGGCATAAATCGAGATAAAAAGAAAGATAAACGAGGTGACAAGGAGAATCAGCAGCCCTTCTGGTGAGACGGAAAAGTAGTCGGGGAAACCAATGGGCATCTTCCCTGTCCAGGCTGTTATTGTCAACAGAAGATGGAGTAAAGCGGTTCCCACCAGAATGACCCTGCCGATTTTGTAGGGCAGGAAAAATGAAATGGCCCCGGCAATGAATGGGATAAGACAGATAAGCTCAAGCATTATTTTAGATCCTTGCCAAAATTGAGAAAAGATATCGGGTAATCGTGACCATCTTGGATGTTCATCAATCTTTTAAGTATTGGAGGTGATCGGTATCAATATGTTCAAAGTTGGTATTGATATTATTCAAAACAATCCCCATGACCATCACCCCAACCAGAAGATCCAGTAACACCCCGAATTCAACGATGTATTGACTATGGGTCTGCTTGGCCATGGCTGTGCCAAAGAGATAGATGCCGTTTTCCATCATCATGTAGCCGATGACTTGCGTAATAGCTTTGTATCGGCTCATCAGGAGGAACAAGCCCGAGGCCAGGGTGGTGATGGCGGTGATGATCATCAGGGTTGAATTCTTATCAGGCAGCGAACCTTCAAGGCGATCTGTAATGAAGGCTGAAACCATAATAAAAATCAAGCCGATAAAAAGTGAGGCATTGTAGCCGATGATGGGGACCACCTCTCGGCGGATTTTAACCTTTTTTACGGCCGCATACATTAGACCGGGAATCAAAAAGCCCTTAATGAGCAGCATGGCTATCAAGATAAAAACCGATCCCATGGTCATGGTTTGATGGTGCTCATGAAAAATGGGAACCAAAGACACCAGAATTCCTTGAAAAGCCATAATGTAAATCAACATTATGAGCCGATGCGAAGTAAGCGAAAGGAGCACTGAGAGCAGGGTGAGGGCAAGTAAGGCTTCGGGCGAGGGGCTCATTTAATCAACTCCATGGTGAAAATGATGGCAAAAAAGACCAGGGCAAAAGGGGTCAGAATGAATTTTGGGACCATGGTCATCTTGTATCTGGCGGTGATGGATTCGACCACCCCAATGGTGATGTAAATAAAGGTAACAACAGCATAAAACCACAGGCCGCTGACCAAAGCGTTTTGTTGTTGAAAGGGATCCAGAATCCGGGCCAGGAAGGATGTATAAAAGAGCAGTTTGAACCAGGCCCCCATTTCGATCAAGGCCAGATCCGGCCCGCTGTGATCGAGAATCATAACTTCATGGATCATGGTGAGTTCAAGATGGGTGGCTGGATCATCCACCGGCACCCGAGAATTCTCGGTGAGCATGATGATGTACAGGGCGATAACGACCAAGAGCAGCAAAGCAGTATGGTTACCAGTCAGGCACATGGTACTCGTGCTTGTGCAGGAAAAAAATTCTGCAAAACTCAAGGAACCGGTCAATCGGAAAAAGAGAATCAAAATTCCAAAGACCGTGGCCTCAGCCAGGGTGGAGAAAAAGGCCTCACGCACCGCCCCCATTCCTTCAAAGGGGGAAGCGGTATCGAGTGCGGCAACGATGGTAAAAAAACGCCCCAATCCCATGAGGTAAAAAAGAATAAGAACGTCCCCATGAAAAGAGAAGATGGGAGCGATGCCGGCCAGGGGGAAGAAAAGCAGCATCATTACACTGGTGGCACATCCCACCACCGGCCCCATGCGAAAGACAAAACTGGTACTGGTGCTATACACCGACCCTTTTTGAAAGAGTTTTATCAAGGTGTAGTAGTTAATCAAGAGCGGAGGTCCCAGGCGGCCGCTAAAAAAAGCTTTGACCTTCTGGATGACCGCCGGAAAAAGGGGGGCTATCAGGATGGCAAAACAAAAAGAGAGAATGGAATTCATGGCAACCTCAATATATGGTTACAAATTTATTATAATGTCAGGAGTAAAACGATAATAGCCAGGACGATGTAGGCAATATACAACTGCATGTTCCCGTGCTGAATCCAGCGAAACCGTCCAAGCAACCTGAGCAGTGGTTGCACCAGGCCTGTTTCATAACCTTTTTCGGCGACATCCTCTGTTGCTGTGTCCCAGGTTGTTTTACCGGGAAAGATTTTGGATATCCCGGAATAGGTATTCTTAATAATAATAAATGGGCGAAACATCTCTATCATTTCAACGGCATACGATGTCCCCGTGTATTGCATCCGCACTGTGGGCTGGGTGAATCCGCAACCCCAGGTGCCACCAGTGCCGATTTCCTTGTTTTTATACAGAAGTTTGCGTAACAGGGCGATAGCCAGAACCAGGCCAATAAACAGGGCGACTGCCTGCGAAAGCTGCCGGACAATGAGGATAAAGGGCTGAGTATCATATCCAGCGGTAAAAGGAATATCTTTGATACCGGTAAAGGCGAATTTGATAAAGGGCTCAGGAATCACACCAATCACCAGGCAGGCTGTGGCCATGACGATCATGACCGTGGTCATGGTGAAGCCGACCTCTGTTGCCTGGGCAGCATTGGCCGTGCGGGGTTCTCCTAAAAAGGCCAGGCCAACCACCTTGGTAAAACAGGCCGTCGCCAGGCCGCCGATCACTGCCAGGCTGATGATGGCAAGAACGGCCAGAATAAGGGGCAGACGATTATTGCTGAGTCCGTGAAATGCGCCATAATAAATTAAAAATTCGCCGATAAACCCGCTGAATGGCGGCAGGCCGGAGATGGCCACAGAACCGGCAAGGAAGGTCTTGCCGGTGATGGGCATTCGCTTTATCAGTCCGCCTAGCTGGTCAATATTTTTGGTCTTGGCTTTATGGAGGACGGCTCCGGCCCCCATGAAAAGAAGTGATTTAAAGATGGAGTGATTGAAGACATGAAGAAAGGCCCCGGCAAACCCGAAAAAAGCCATTGCTTGATTGTTTTGTGAAACACCGACCATGCCGATTCCCAGGCCAATAAGGATGATGCCGATGTTCTCCACACTGCTATAGGCCAGCAGTTGCTTGATGTCCTGTTTGGCCAGGGCATAGACAACACCAAGGAGACCGGTCACGATGCCGGTCACCAGGACGATCTGGCCGATGAGTGGGGTCGAGGCGTCCAGTAAAAGGTACATCCTGAAAATTCCGTAAATACCCACTTTGATCATCACGCCGGACATGATTGCTGAAATATGACTGGGGGCGGCTGGATGAGCCTTCGGGAGCCAGATATGGAGGGGAAAGATGCCGGCCTTTGAACCAAAGCCGAGAAAGGCGAGGATGAAAATAAGGAGCTTGGCATTTTCAGGAACAGAGTGGAAACTGGAAAAGTTGAAATCGCCGGTGTATTTGTAAAGAAGGGCGAAGGCGGCAAAGAGTAACATGGCACCACCTTGGGCAAAGATAAAGTAGAGATAGCCCGCCTGCCGATTTTGCCTTACCGAATAGTCAAAGATCACCAGAAAAAAGGAGGAGAGAGACATGACTTCCCAGGCGAGAAGAAAGGTGATCATGTTCGTGGCGGTCACAACCAGGGCCATCGATGCCACCAGCACTGCAAAGAAAAAATAACTGACAGCTGTTCTGATGGTCTTGTCTTTGTTATCCATATAATGGAAACTGTAGCAGAGGGCCAGGGGTGGGATGGTGAATATCGGTATGAGGAAAAAGAGGGCGATGTTGTCTGCCTTAAAGCTCAGGGTGAGAATGTGTTGCCAGTTCCAACTCGTTTCCAATGCTGCACTGCTGCCCAGAAGATGGGAGAGGCTGGAGATAAGGCCGAGGATGCAGCCTGTGGATGTCGTGACAATGGCTGCCATTTTCATCAAGATAAACCGGCGGGAAAAGACGAGCGCAATAGCTCCTCCCACAAGAATTATAGAAAGTGACGTAAATATAGCGTCCAAAGATGAACCTCCTTATGATTTAACACAGCTGTATTATCCGCGATGACTTCTCGGAATATCATTTTTATCCAAAAACACCAAAGGCGCTGAAATAACCATGCCGGTGAACTGAATCTCTATGGTGTATTGTGGCGAACCCGTTCGGTGCGATCTGCTGATCTATTGAGGAGACCTGATATCAAATCGAGGTGCAGCCATCATTCTGCTGATTTCTTCTTTCAAATCGACCTGATCCGGATTGATCTTGTCCTGTTCCATTAAAAAAGCAAAAATGCATTCCTGTTCAAGGGGGTGAAGGTACTCTTCCGGGGTTCCATCTTTCAACTGGATATGGGCGGCCCAAGGGACGAAATAGGTGGTGGCTGGATAGCCCTCATATCCCGAAATATCAATATTTAAGCCTGCTATATAGAGCAGATTCTTGCCGGTATAGTCTGAGCCACGACGAATGGATTCAACGGTTCGGGCGAATTCAAGCTGGATGTTGATCTTGGCGGCCCTCAGAGAGGGATTGCGTGAGGTGACAATGGATGGCATGAATTCAATGAGGTTTCGTTCAAGCAGGATTGATTCATCCGTCTCGTGGAGGTCTTCTCGGAAGTAAAAAAGGTCTTCGCTCAGGTTTTTTCCAATACTTTCACCTTTGCCGCTTTTCCATTTGTACCCGGTGGCAGCCAGGCGATTCTTGAATTCCTCAGAAACTTCGTAGGTCTGGCTGGTGCTGATCGCGGAGACGGGGATGATCTTGCCATTTTCGGCTCTTTTCACCATATTATCCAGATTGACTACCAAGCCGTTTTTGACAGGGTGTGAATCAAAATCTATGAAGGAGTTTTTTATGGTGATCAGGTGCGAGCCATTGTCGTTGCGGTGGAGAAACATTCTATCCCGAGCGAAAAGGTATTCTTTAAGATAGGGTGTGAGAACATGGGTTATCTTTCCGCAGGAGTCAGAAATGCATGTTCCCTCCATTTTAGGACGGGTGCATTTTCCATAACTGCCATTTTGGGGATCGTAGCCGACGTGGCTGGCCTGGACGATGACAGAATCTTCTCCATGGCTGGCATGGGGACCATGACGATTAATGGCGACAATGCCGCCAACCCTGCCATGGTTAAAGGGGAAGGTACCGAAGTGTTTTGTGAGCATGATAATGGGCCAGCCCTGATTTTCGTCTGAACAGAAGGCTCGAGACGGCATAATCAGACCCTTGCGAAAACCCAAGGTCATGCAGAGGTTGTATAATTGAGGGGCGAATTCAGGATAGGGAATAGCCCTGTCATCAATTCTGAACGGGGCTAACTTGCGTATAATGTTTGATTTTTGATGTCTGATAGGCATCTTTTACACAATGTGGTAATGGCGATCAACCGCCGTGAAAAATCGAAGAAAACCAATGGTTAATTGTCTTTACATGGTAGTTGTTAGTGTCAGTCATTTTCATTTGAAATGCCTTGCTGTCGGTTTTTTTTTGCGTAAACATATTATTCTTTAAAAACAATCCCTTACTGTAGAAAGGTTAAGTGGTTGACTGCAAATATCAAGAATGAATGAGAGGTGATTCTTATGAAATTTCATGAGGGGAATAATTACCTTGATTTTTTATGGAAAGTCAAGAAAAAACTCAGTAATGTTTTGGATAAGTAGCTGCAAGGAATGATGTGCATGAACGATCAAGACTGTGGCGATGGCGAAGGGGCAGCAGTCACGCCGCCCTTGCCACTGCCGGGGCTCACGTTCAGGGGCATGAAAGCAGTAAGGGGAAAACCCCTTGGTTCATGGGGGTGTTGTCGTCATTTGGGAAGCACCATAAAATGTATCGCCAACAGACGTACCGGAGAACCGATTTTTTAGGTATGGGGATATTTTTGTTGTAGCAGTGGCGAGAGAACAGATGATATGATGAAGGAGTTCCTGCAAATCAGAGGCATGCTATTGAAGGAAATTTTATGATGGCAGAACTTGTGCTGGAATACTATTGATGGCGTCGCAAAAGTTGCCACCTGCTGCGTTGCTGAGAAATTATCCCGTCATTGCGGCGATTCTAGGTAATCGTCACTCTACAAAATTTGCGTGCCTTGCCGCTGATGATTTTTGTAAAATTTAGAAGATTAAGCTTGCTTCAGTTGGAAGCAAAGCGGTTTCAGCTGGAATCGCTGAATTTATAAACCGATGCCACTCTCTTTTAGGCAATGGGTGTCTACTCCGATAATGAGGATGTATTGTGAAAAACTATCTTGTGAAAGACCTGATGGTTCCCATCTCCGAATATGCCGCCGTTTCTGTCGGAACCTTGCTCATAGAGGCTATCTGGGTTCTCGAGCATGCTCAGGAGGTGTATGAGGTGACCAGATATCAGCACAGGGTTATCCTGGTGCTCGATCTGGAAGGTCAAGTGGTGGGTAAAATCAGCCAGCTCAGGGTTTTGAAGGCACTTGAAAATGAGCATGAATTTGATGAGGAAATCGATGAAATGCGAAAGTTCGGCTTCAGTGAGGCCTACCTTGCCCATCTCCGGGATCAGTTCCAATCCGAAAAAAAGATTATCCAGCAGGATATCTTACGGGAAGTAGCAGCCAAAAAAGTGGAAGAATTCATGCAGACCCCCACTCCCGGAGAATATGTCTCGGAGGATAGTCCCCTCGACACCGCCATCAATAAACTCGTTGCTGGTGCCCATACGTCACTGCTGGTGACAACAGCGAATAACAAGATCGTCGGCATCCTCAGGCTCAAAGATGTGTTTGCGGCTCTATTTCATGAAATGGTGTCTCTCGAAGATTTATAATCCTGGAAAGCTGTTCCGTGTAATCGTCAAACCTTTTCGTTAAGTTATTTTTTATTTTTTCTGCACCTTGCAGAGTGAAAATCTCAGGTCATTCTATGAAAGAACTAGAAAATCTTTTCCATCGAGTTGTCCAGCGGGTGAATATCAATCTTCGTGAATTAAATTTTGATGTGAGCCCATTTGCCGCTGAACTTCTTCCGCTTGATCAAATGAGTAAATTCTATGCCTTCTATGGGATTACTCCAGATCATCTTCTTGATCTGCATTTTGAGCATTCCGCCATAGCCGGCAGCTATTTCCTCGGTAAAAGCCGAGTGAAAAATTCCCTTCTCTATAAAAGTGATATCCGTGGCGATGAGCTCAAATCCGAGGGCTGTGAGGTCAATTTTGAGAAGTTCACCCTGGTCTTGATGAACGATGAAATCATCGACATCGAAGACAGTATCCTGATTAAAACCCTGGTGCACAACTACTCTCATGACCCTGAAACACCGGAAAATTTTTTCATTAAGGATACCCTCGCCATGGATTATGCAAATATTCATGGCTCACCATCCGACGGCTGCTTTCTCGGCCCATATGCCACGGTTGACCTGACGACCATGCGCGATTGTGTCATCGGGTCTTATTCCTATATTCAAGCTGGTGAAATTCATCACCTTAAGGTTGATCCGGGGACAATCTGGGTGAACAGCGCCGGGAATTTCAATTTTTTCTATAAGTATTCGTCGGAGCTTCTTGCAAAATATGTGTCCCTTTCCCCGGATAAGGTGCCGTGGGGGGTTCTCGTTGATTTTATTGAGGAACGGAAAGGTGAATTCCAGAGGGTCTTTGATTATGTCAATCTGGATGTAATTGAGTCCATTCCAAAGACCGCTTCTTTAGATCGCTATGCGGTGGTCCTGCCAAATATTAAGATCGCCGACAATGTGCTTGTTGCGCAGCGTGCCTACATAGAAAACTCGTCGCTGGGGAAAGGCGCGAATGCTCAAGAAAACTGTTATATCATCAATTCGACCTTGGCAGGTTTTAATGTCACCGCCCATGGCGCCAAGATTGTTGAGGCAGACCTGGAGCATGGCGTTTTTGTCGGCTTTAACAGCTTTTTGTTTGGAAGAGCAACGAGCAGGCTGACGATCAAGGAAGGATGTGTGATTATGCCGCATACCATAATCGACATCAATGCACCTCTGGAAATCCCTGCCGGGCATCTGGTCTGGGGGTTGGTCAGAAATAGAGAGGAACTTCTTGAAAACAGTATTTCCCTGGATACGCTGAGTCGTGTCGAGCATTTTTTATCCCAGGGGAAAATGCATTTTGAAGGGAGTGGCTCCATGTTTGTCAAGGCGTTCAAGGATCGTATTCAACATATTCTCGAAGCCAATGGCGCTTTTTTTGAAAACAATAATCATGCTGGGCACGCCCAGAAAAACCAGCGATTGTCTTTGAACACCATTCAGCCCTTTCAGTTTGGTGCCAAGGAGGGGATGTACCCAAATATCAGGATCCTGCCGTAAATCTGCACCGGCTATGGAAACTTTAGTGACGTACAGATTATCGTCTTGTTCTTTTTATAAGAAAATAATCTGTGAAAGGCGCTTATTCCGTTCATCTTGGTGAGACTTTCTTGGGGGAGAGGCGCGAATTCGACAGATCTGGAGTAACTATCCAGTAGCGCCCCATCTGCTTCGTCATCGGCCTGCTCATGTACGAACCAGTACACTTCGCATATCTCTTTCTCGCATATGGAGCACTCCAGAATAGTTACAATGCGCGGTTTTACGTTCCTCTCCGGCAACAAGCTGGATAGTTACGATCTGGAAAGGAAAACTTTCAAAGAGTAGAACCAACCCCATGCGCTAAAGAGGGATTTTTTTTAAGAACTTTCAATGAGTTCAAAGAAATGTTACGGAAAGGGGCTCTGTCGTGTCGGACCATTTTTTGGGGAGTGCAATGCCAATGAGACGAAGTCTCAGCGGATGCTGACAATCTTGGTATCCCCAACGTAATCACGGCTTTCAAAGCCGGTCATGGTCGTCATCTTGCGGGTGAGCTCGCCGATACTCTTCAGATTCCGGATGATCGTATGGACGTCTTCGATCAACTCCTTGGACTCCAGCTCATCTTCCAGGAGTTGCGCCGTCCCGAGGGCGGCAAAAAGGGGTGAGTTGATCTCATGGGCGACGGTGCCGGCCAGTTCCACCACACCCTGCAGTTTGACCCGCTCCAGCTGCTCCTGTTCCAGTTGTCGTTTGGCGGTGATATCGCGGATGACCTCAATGACATATTCCACTTCACCGGCATCGTTGAGCATGGGGGATGCCGTTCGTTCAAACCAGTGCGGGCCATCCTCTGTGATCACCTGATGTTCATGACTGGCGGCCTGTCCTGTTGCCAGAACCTGTTCCACCGGACAATTTCCCACCGGGCACTGCTGGCCCACCCACAGGCTGCTATAGTCGGCGCCAAGCACCTCATTTTCCTCTTTACCCATGACCGTGAGAAAGCCCCGATTGACCAGGACCAGATGTCGATTTCTGTCCACCACCAGCAGTTGCGGACGGATACAGTTCAGGATATTGGCGACAAACCGCTCACTTTCTTCCACCTGATTAAAGAGCAGGGTGATCTTCCGGTAGTTTCGTGCATTCTGAATGGCGGTGCCGCCAATCTCAGCGATGGTCACCGCGAAGTTGATCTCACTGCTGGTAAAACAGTGATGGATATCAGAGAGGATACGGAGAATCCCGATGACCTCCCCCTTCACCTTGAGGGGGATGGCAAGCAGGGATTTAATCCCTTCTTTTCGCATGTTGTCGTCGTAGAGGACCCGCGCGTCATGGCTGACATCATAAATGGAGACCGGCTCGCCGGACAGGGCGGTGGCGATATTGCGTTCTCCTTCAATTTCGCCGCGCTGGGAGTAGGCCTCGGAAATTCCATAGGATGCCACCAGTTCCAGTTGATTGGTCTCTGCTCGCAGCAGGCGGATGGTGCAGGCCTTGCAGCCCATACTGCGGGATAGTCGTTCGACAATGGTATGTAACACCGAGTCAAGATCCAGGGTTGAGCTGACCAGGGCCGAGATGTCCTGGACATCCTTCATAAAGTTGATCTGGGTTTCCATCTCGGTGAACATCCGGCCATTGGAGAGGGCAATGCCCACCTGTTCGGCCAGGGCCATAGAGAAGGAGATCTCCTCCGAGGTGAAGACCCGGTTGCGCCGGGTGAGCAGGCGTAAAATGCCGATGACCGAGTCCTGGAAGAGGATGGGCAGGGTGAGCACGCTTTTGATGCCTTCCTGGTGGATCAGATCCTGGTCTTTAAAAGGGACATTCTGGTCAACATCGGTTTTTGCCACCGGATATCCGGAGTTGATCATGGCGATGGTCTCTTCCGTATCAATATGGTCGCGGGAGAGGTACTCCATGGACAGGCCGTGGGCCGCGCCCATGACAAAGGTTTGAGTGGAGGGGTCAAGGAGACGGATGGTGGCGGCGTCGATATCGAGCAGGCCGGGCAACTCCCGGACAATGGTGTCCATCACCTGCTGGTGATCGAGAACCATGCTGATCAGCTTGGTCACCTTTTG
>JFJP01011366.1_pt1 | contig 22092 bp, 18 predicted proteins | sample 431651 | NCBI WGS metagenome assembly JFJP01 (sample SAMN02602958, study PRJNA72255) | Microbial mat metagenome, whole genome shotgun sequencing project. | biome: fresh water; feature: sink hole; material: water; isolation source: purple microbial (photo- and chemosynthetic) mats found in...
TAAAGTATGGCCTCGTAATTTTAATATTGCCATCGCCTGACTACGGCGAATAATCGCTTGATGATAAGCGGTTAATAATTCCTGTTGTTCAGCCTGTTCTAACTCAGTTAAGCCGCGCTCACCCGCGTCATGGTTTAGTTCATGTAAACGGCTTTGTTGATTTTGGCTAAACATAGGTTGCATAGCTGCCCACAAATCAGCATCACTCAAAAAATGCATGGCTGTCCATTCATTAACTTGTTGGGTCGGCACAAGCGTTTCAATCAGCGCAACCACGAGGTCATTGATAGAACGATGATTAAATTCAGTAGCCCGTTTTAATTTGGAAAAGGTTGTTTCGGGTAAAGATAGCGTAATAATTTGCATAAATTCCTCCGTTAGAATAATTATAGGTTGCTACAGCGAATAAAGAAAAAACGAATGACTCTTTTTATTCACTTACTTCTCACTTTACATCGGCCCGCCGCCCGCGCGCATACTAAACTCATTGACCTCCTGGGCGACGGCGGAGGCGGGTTTGGCCGCGAGGAGGTCATCAAATAGTAACAATTTATTACTTTGTAGGGCATGGTCAGCATAAAGAAACATGGCCGCAGACCAGGCTTGTTGAGCATAGCCCATCGTATGCCCTGTGCGTCCATGTAACCATTCGTTAAATTCCCAATGAGTCTCATCAGAGCCTTGATAGGCGGCCTCCGCTAACAAAGCTAATAAGCGGCTGGCCTCATCTAACCAATTGTGACGCACTAAAGCAGCCACATGAAAACCGCCAATCATCGGCCAAATGCCGCCGTTATGATATTGGTGTGGCAGGTTCAGATTACGGCTGCGGTAATATTCGCGCCAATTGCTTTCGCCAGGGTAAATGGGCGGATGAATGGCTTTCGTGGGATACGGTTCAGCCATGCCGACTTGCCGCATGTAACGTAATATATGTTCAGTGCGGTGTTTATCAGCCACGCCCGTCAAAATCGCCAACAAATTGCCTAAGCTGTCGCACCAATCGCCATACTCCCGAAAGGCCACCCAGGGCAGATAAAAGGGACGGCTAGAAATTGTGCCGAGATTGTGATAGAGCATAAACCATTCTAGCCGAATGGCTTTAAGTTTGTCCAAATGTTCGGCAAAATGCTCCGCCACCCAACAACGGTCAACCCACATGAGCAGATTCAGCCGTTCATGGATGCCCACTGCCTCAACCGAAGGAATGCAACATGGCGTATTACGAGGCAGGTGGCGCGCCATTTCTTGATAGGCCAACACCGCCGCATAATATAATACATTGTCATATAATACGTTGTAGCGCACCGCTAACAAATCCATCCAATCGCCCGCTTCTGGCACTTCCAACAGGCCGCACTCATTCATGTCCTGATATTCTAACCAAATTAAAGCTTGATTAAGGTTAAACCAATGGGCTAACAAAAAATCACGGTCTTGGGTCAGCGTAAAATGGAGATAATGCCCCAAAATATACCACAAATTCGCGTCCACTGCGCCCGCATTTTCGGTGCTAACATAGCCCGTTGCGGGATTAACATTCAGTTGAATCAGGCCCCGCCGCGATTGATATTGGCTCATGGTTTCTAAGGAGGCGCGCCCCGCCGCAATAAACTCGGCCTCACCTGTAGTGGCCGCGCCCAAAAAGGTAATCATGCTATCCCGCGCCCAAATTTGCGGGTAGCCTGCGGCCAGGGCAGAGGCGCGAAAACCTTGCGGGGTGACACATTGACGCAATATATTGATAGCATGGGAACGGGCGGTTTTTAATTTGGGCATCATTTTTTAGAGTCCGCGAAGGGCGCGAAGTTTTTATTTTTTCCTTCGTTTTCTTCGCGCCCTTCGCGGACTCTCTGTTTTACTCCAATTTAACTTCTTGCTCAATGACATTTTGGGTGAGAATGTACCAATCCGCAATACTGCGGAAGCGGTCACTGGGCGAAATTAATGGGGCAATTTGGACATTTTTAATTTCAGGGCGGACGGCGTAGGTATAAATCGGATTATACAAGACAATCGCGGGAACTTCATCGGCAAAGGTATGTTGAAACTCAAAATACAAATCATTCCGCTGGCCGCGATTGCTAATATTACGGGCGCGTTCCAATAATAATGAAGCCTGACGGTTATCCCAACTGCTATAATTTTGCCCGCCCGCAATTTGGCTAGAATGCCATAAAGGGTAAGGGTCGGGGTCGCCAAAAAGGGCTATCTCCGCCAGAGCCGCTTGAAACTGATGTTGCTCTAACCGTTCATTTAATTTTATGCCAACTACCTCCACCGTCACCGCCACGCCTAATTTGGCCCATTGCGCCTTAATAACATTCGCCACTTCAACCTTTAAGGGGTCATCACTGGTCAGTAAAGCAAAGGTCAGAGAGATATTGTTATGCTCACGCACCCCGTCGCCATTTTCATCCGCCCAGCCCAAACGGGTCAGCAAATTATTGGCCTTTTCTAAATCAAACGTAGCCTGCGGTTGGCGGGCATTATAAGCCCAACTCCAAGCTAAAATGGGTCTGTCGGCCACCAAACCCTGCCCATGTAACGCTTTATCAATAATTTCCTCGCGGTCAATCCCATAACTCAGGGCTTGGCGAATTTCAGGCTCTTGGAAAAAAGGAGCTTTTTCCTTATCCGCTAAATTAAAATAAATCAGCGCATAGCTCGAAAGTTGGGCATGGTACAAATTGAGGTTATCAATCGTCTCCGCCACCGCCAAATTTTGGGTAGGAATGGTGCCACCCAAAATCTCGCCCCGTTGATAAGCCGTCAACAATTCTTGATGGGTCGGATAAAAACGAAACTCAATCGCCTTGAAATGCGGTTTTGGCCCAACGTAAAACCGATTAGGAACTAAACGGGCAAACTCGGCGGTGATAGTGTCTAATTTGAAAGAACCCGTACCAATGGGCTGCAAATTGAACGGCTGGTTCAGTAAATCTGCCGCTTTAATGTTGGGAAAACGATGGGCGGGTAAAATACCAATGGTCGTAAAATCCATGAAGGTCGGCACGGGACTGGCTAAAACGAAACGAATTGTATTATTATCTAGCTCTACGGCGGTGACCATGTGCCATAAACTGCTTAAATAGGGCGCGCCAGGAAAGTCAGGGTCTTGTAATAATTTCACCGTAAACATGACATCATCGGCGGTAAAGGGCGTGCCATCTTGCCAGTATATATCGGAACGTAACTTGAACAGATAGGCCAGTCCATCTTCGCTCACCTCCCAACTTTCGGCCAGGTCAGGTTTTAGATTGCCATAACCATCTGCTTGCGTCAAGCCATTAAAAATCAAGGCCACTAAATCTTGGTCGGTTTGATTATAGGCTGCCAATAATGGGTTGATAAATTGGGGCTGCCCCGCCACGCCTTCTACATACGTTCCGCCCTTATCATTGGTTGTTATCGTAATACGGGGTGAGAAAGCCAAAAAACTTAACACAGCTAACATCATAACGATGCCGATTAAGGTGATAATTGCTTGCCAACGGAGATGTTGTCCCATAATTTATAACCACCTGTAAATAATAGTTAGCCATTATAAGGTTTGAAACCTTATAATGGCTTAAGCCTATCGCTGGATTTATTACTCTTTGTTGAATGAAAATGCACAACATGCCGAGGCAGTTGTGCATTTTGAGGTTGAGCTACTATTTTTAGTTATCTGTCAGCTGATGACTTAGAAACATCGAAACACTAGGTCAAATAAACGACATAAATTAATGAAACGACACAAAACGATATACCAACGCCAATCGTGGATTGAAATAACGTTTTTTCTACGCCTCGTCGGGTGCGATAAACACCACCTGCGCCGCCAAATACATTGCCTAAGCCTGACCCCTTGGCTTGCATTAAAACTAAAGCCACCATGGTGATGGATAAAATAATCTGAACAACTTGTAATGCAATTTCCATGTAAGAACAACTCCTTTTATCGAATATGCTACGTAAAAAATGAGGTATAGCTTCCCCAACTATCATAAAAAGGGGAAGCTATACTATAACCCAATCAGTAAAGTCGGTCAAGTTAAGAAGCTAAAAGTGAGCGCGCTGACATCTTGCCGACAGGATGTCAGCGCACATGGTTAGAATTTACTTTTTACACTATTATAAACTTCTTCGGCTAGGGATTCATGGTCAGCCAAAATTTGCTCTAGCTCTGCCCGATGGGTTGCAACAAAAGTCTCATCAGTGATAGTGCCGAGGTTTATTAGCACATTGAGCGCGGCAGTTTTTAAGCCCGCGAGGGCAGATAACACGCCCGCGCCCGCATCACTGATAACATTTGTATTACCCATTTCGACGGCGGGTTTGGCTAAGGCAATGACTTGGGCGCAGGCACGGGCAGTTTCTAGGGGAACAATCGTGGCGTGTTGAATGGCCGCTTGAATGGCAACATTACGAGCGGCTTGCTCCTCGGCGGTAGCTTTGGGTAGCGCATACGCCGCCATAACCGCCTCAAATGCAACCGCATCTGCCGCGACCATGGCGGTCAATTCTGCTCGTAATTGTTCTGATTGGTCTAAGATTTCTTGCATGGCGGTGTCTACAGCGGCATATTTCTTGCGACCAATGGTAAGGTTGCAAACCATGCTCACCAGCGCGGCCCCCATTGCGCCTGATAAGGCAGCCGCGCCGCCGCCACCAGGGGTGGCCTTAGCACTGGCTAATTGGTCTAAAAAAGTTTGGACACTGATTTGATGGGACATAATTATCTCGCAGAGTGGAGTCACAAAGGGTGTTTTGTGGCGCAAAGCACGCTTTGCGACTCCTGTTATTTTTAGGCAAATCTAAAGATTTGCCACCTATAAATTTTCGGGTGATGGAGTCCAAAGCCGTAGGCTTTGTCTCACTGCTCAAAGCCTACGGCTTTGGACTCCGTAATTTTAATTACAAAAAACCCACTACTCAGGGTGAAGTAGCAGGTTTAGCTACAGCTTCTATTTTAGACCAAATCATTTACTCTAGGAAATCGCGTAGGCGGCGACTGCGACGCGGGTGGCGGAGTTTGCCGAGGGCTTTGGCCTCAATTTGTCGAATGCGTTCGCGGGTCACTCCAAATTTTCGCCCAACTTCTTCTAGGGTATAGGCACGGCCGTCATATAAACCAAAACGCAATTGTAATACTCGGCTTTCACGGGCAGTGAGTGACCCTAACACGTCGCTGATACGCTCACATAAAACGTTATAAATGGCCGAGTCGTTGGGCGGGGGCGTATCATCTTCAATAAAATCGCCCAACACATTGTCTTGGTCTTCGCCCAATTCCATTTCGAGAGATAAGGGAAATTGGGCTGCTTGGCGAATCCGTTCCAATAAACGCATGGTCACGCCCATTTCTTTGGCAATTTCAGCCTCGCTTGGCTCAAGGCCAGTCCGCTGAACTAACTCGCGCGATACCCGTGAGAGTTGAGTGATGCGCTCGCCCATGTGAACGGGAATCCGAATGGTGCGGCCCTGGTCTGCTAGGGCGCGGCTGACGGCTTGGCGAATCCACCAGGTAGCGTAGGTGCTGAATTTGAAACCACGTTGATACTCAAACTTCTCAACGGCGCGAATTAAGCCAATATTACCTTCTTGGATTAAATCCATGAAAGATACACCATGGCCTAAATATTTCTTAGCAATACTGACCACTAAACGAAAGTTCGATTCGATGAGTTTGCAGCGTGCATCTTGACCGCGACGCACAAAGTATAAAAATCGTTCGCGGTTGGTGTGGTCATGTCCCATTTTTACTAAACGTAAGCTGGCTTGCTTGCCCTTTTCAATCGCTTGGGCTAATTCGACCTCTTCCGTACCTTTGAGCAGAGGAATCCGACTAATCTCTTTCAGGTACAAAGCGACTGAGTCATCGACATCTAACTCACCTGATTTAGAATCATCAACTAATAAGGAAAAATCCTCCGTCTCATCATCGGGGTCAATGGGCATGGCAACGGCATCTTCAACCTCAAGCAATGGTTCCTCTTCTTCAAAAACAGGATAGAGGTCATCGCCAGGGGTGAGATTGCCTTTCCCATGAGGCACCCCATCAAAATGAGTACGTTTCTTACGAACAAAGCGATTCAATTGGCCTGCTGATTCTTTATAAGTGTAATCACTAAGCATATTGCCTCCCTGGCGGACCTGCCTAAAACACCTAAATATTTGATTATAACAGTTAGACCTGTTTATGGTTGAGAAATGGGTTTGGATGGTAAAACAGGATGGTTGGTCAAAAGTGGGTCAAATTATTATGTCAAGTAGTATAACACAAGGCTTGTGTTTCTACAATTTTTAAACCATGATATTATGTCAAGTTAGCGGGGTAAAAATAAATTTTAAGGATATTATGAATTTACGCAACAACCTCACCCCAACCCTCTCCTAAATAGGAGAGGGCGCAAAATCTCCCGCTGATGTCGGAGGGATTAAGGGGGATAGTTATGGTTGTTTTATTACAATTTACCTAAGCCGCCCCACATACTTTCATGACCACTGAGGTAGTGTGAGGTGAACAAAATAAATAAAATGGCGGGGGCAATAAAAATGAGGCTTAACGCGGCGGTGAGGGGATTATCGCCACTGTTGGCGAAGGTAAAAAGTAAGATGGGTAGGGTCACGACTTGACCGCCACCAATCAGTAATGTAATGACATATTGACTCCAAGAAATGATGAAGGCAAAGAAACTACCGACCATGAGGCCAGGGAAAATGGTTGGTAAGGTGATGTAATAAAAAACCTGTAGCGGGTTCGCGCCTAAACTGCGGGCTTGTTCTTCGTAAGCCAAGTCGTAATTGGCAACGGAGGCCAATACTAATATCATGTAAGGCAAAACGGGAATTAAATGAACTAAAATTACACCTAGTAATGTGTCGGCTAAACCATAACGAATGAATAGCCCATGAATGCCCAGGGCGACGGCGAGGGTCGGCACAATAGTTGGGGTGAGGACGAGTAATTTAATGAAATCTTTGCCCCAAAATTGATGCAACCCTAAGGCCCGTCCCGCAGGCAGGCCAATCAAAATGGAAAGGAAAGTAACACTCAGCGCGATAATCGTGCTATACATGATAGCAGATAGGACATGTGAGCTGTCGGAAAAAATGTAACTCCAGGCGCGCCAACTCCACTCGGTGGGCATGAGGGTAGGGAAATACCAACGGTGGCTGAATGACCAGACCATAAGTGGAAGAAAAGGGAATAAAATGCTAATGATTAAGAGGGTGATGATAATTGTACGGAGTAGACGCATATTTGAATGAGAAATGAGAAATAAAGTGTTAGGCTCGAATGTAATATTGGGTTAGTTTGGTATAGGCCGCAATGAGGGCGGTGATGATAAGGGTTATTAAGACACTGAGAGCCATGGCCTCTGGACGGGCGTTGAGGTCGGCATCGATGTAATAACGATAGGCTAAGACGGGCAGGGCGGAGGGGTAGCGTTGGCCTAACAGGAGGGGGACTTCAAACGCGCCGAAGCTAAAGGTAAAGACTAAAATGGAGGCCGAGAGTACGCCAGGCATGATGAGGGGGAGTAAGACATAACGAAATCGTTGCCAACGATTCGCGCCGAGGGTGCGGGCGACATGCTCATAATCAGGGCCGAGATTTTGCAGGGTGGCTAGGATAATGACGCTGATGAAACAGGTTTCTTTCCAGACATATTCCAAAATAATGCCGATGGCGTAAGGGTCATTGACCATAATGGGGAAGTCGGCGGGTTCATGGATGAGGTTGGCGAGATAGGCCAGCCGTGCCAGAAAGCCACTTTGGGCAAAGAGGAACATAATGCCCACTGCCCCAACCAGGTGGGGAATGGGTAAATTGAGTTGTAAGATAAAGGTGAGCCACCGTTGGCCGCGAGTAATGTCACGCAGGGCGAGCGCGCAGGCAATCGCCAGTAAGGTTGAGAGGAAGGTTGAGGCGAGACTCAGCCATAATGTTAGTAATAATGAGATATAAAACTCGTGCTGACTGAGGAGGTGGCGATACGCATGAAGCGAAATTTCATGCCGCCCAATGAGTGGGAAATAGCCGAAACTTTGCAGGATGGCCAGGGCTAATCCACCCATAAACAGCATGATGATTACGCTGAGGGCAGGGGCTAACATAAGGTAAGGTTGCAGTTGAGGCGAGATTTTCATGGCTAATAACGTTAGACCTACAAGGTTTCTAAAACCTTGCAGGTCTAAATATTTTAACTCATGGCTTCGCGTAAGGCATGAAGGGTCATGGGTTGGCCTGTTAATAGTTTGCCCGCGCGAAAAAGGCGGATGCTTAGGCCAATGGTGAAGGTGGCCCAGAGGCTTAAACCAAGTAGGCCGATAAGCCATTGCCATAAAGGAACATCGGTGAGTAATAAACGAAAGGTCATTAATAACGCGGCGGTGGGGGGAAATAACGAGAGGCTGACGGTGAGCCAACTGTGCATATTGGGTAACATAAATAACACGCCCATTAATGGGGCCATGGCGATTAACCAGCCAATCCACAATAACATGCCCGTCTCGCGTGAATTAGGCCAGAGGGCGGCCATGCTCATCATCATACCGCAAAAAGCCGCTAACCCTAGAAATAAATAGGGCAGCGTTTTAAGCACAATCAGCCAGGGTAAAGCGGCGGGGCCAGAGCCGTCGGGATTGTAGCCATAAACCAACATGCCCGCGAGGAGTGAGAGGCTGGCTTCCCATAAGGCCAGGGTTGCCAAGCCAAGCAGCTTGCCACCAATAAATTGGGCGGCGGAGGTGCTAGTGATGAGGATTTCTAGCACCCGCATATTGACCTCACGTTGTAATGCCCGCACCAGTAAGGTGCCACTGGCGTTAATAAGGTAGGTAAATAATCCCACAATTAAACCCGCTGAGGCCAGGCGGGATAGGTCTGTGTCAGGCGGGATAAAACTGACAAGGGGCGGCGGTGGGCCATGATTAATCACTCTAACGGAGTCAGCGAGGCGGGCCGCAATTTTAGGGTTAGGTAGATGGCGCAACAAATTTTGTTCTAGCAGGCGGTTCATCGCTATATCCGTGTCGGCAATCAATTGGGGGTTGAGGCTATATTGGATAACTGCGCCACTGGTGAGGTAATCGGTCGCAATAACGTAATAACTCTTGATGTGACCTTTGGTGAGGGCTGCGCGGGCCATCTCCTCGGTGGGATAGGCATGGAGTTGGGCAATTAAATCATCAGGTATTTCGGTAATGAAATAACCTTTATCTACATAGCCTGTGGCGACGGTAATGGAGGTATCCATGTTAAAAACCGTCTCCACGGAAGCCAATGGGGTTTGGCTGGCAACATTTTGGATGCGAGGAAACGCCCCAAATGCGGCGAAAACTAAGGGCATGCCTAAACTAAAAAGGTAAAAGGCCCAATATTGAGTATGGTAACTTATCTCGGCACGGGCGACATGGAGAATTTTGAACATGGCTTTTTATCCACAAGGGTGCGCGGACTCCTGAATATTTTCCTTATTTTACTCTATTTTAGTTCAATACGGGAATCGGCCTTGTTCTTTCATATTTACTCACAACGGAGTACACTACAACGGATTTAGAATCCGCGAAATGCGCTAAGAAAAGCTAAGTTTTTACCACCTGTAAATTTTCAGGTGATATTGATGGAGTCCAAAGCCGTAGGCTTTGTGCAGTGAGTCAAAGCCTACGTAGGACTTACGCAAAAATGGCGTATTTGTGGTAGGAGTCCGCAATTATTTGCGGATTGTCCGCAAAGGATTGCGGACTCCTGCGTAAGTCCTACTAGGCTTTGGACTCCGCATCACCCATTTATTTACGGTGGAGTTTTTATTTTTTCTTCCACTTTCTTCGCGTGTCTTAGCGGATTCTGGCCTTAGCAAATAATTATAACAAATGACTATATTACACCGCCTACACCAACATATACATCCCAACATTATACCTAAAGAAAATCTGACGCGCCCCTTAGTGAGCGTGTTCATTCCAAGTTATAACATGGCCGCATTTTTACCGCAGGCCATTGCGAGTGTCTTGGCGCAAAGTTATCCACATTACGAACTCATTGTCATTAATGATGGCTCTACTGATGAAACAGCTACGGTATTACAATCTTACAGCCACCACTCGCGTATTACGATACAACACAATCCCATTAATTTGGGCATGGCCGCTACTTGGAATGTGGGTTTGCAATTGTGTCGCGGCGAGTTCATTGCCAAGTTAGATGCGGATGATTATTATGAGCCAGATTATTTGAGCCACATGGTTGCCACATTCGAGCAAGATAACGATATTGGCCTGGTCTTTAGTGGCGTAAATTTGATTTATCCAAATGCGCGAGTTGAACCCGAAGTGCCTTTCTTACAAAGTTGGGTCCGCTCACGGGCGGAGTTTCTGCCCGTTTTATTACGGTTATGTGTCATTCGCTCGCCCAGCGTTTGTGTGCGGCGTGGCTGCTATGAATTGTTAGGCCATTTCACGCCATCTATGCAAATTCATACCGATTGGGAAATGTGGGTACGCATTGCGGCGCGCTATCTGGTGGGGTTTGTTAATCAACCGTTAGCTAATTATCGGGTGAGTTATGGCGCGAATTGCACCGCCCAGGCCGCCGTTGATGGTCGCAGCATGGCTGATTTGCGCGTGTGGCTCAATTTATTAGCCCAGGATGCGCTGCCTTATCGTCTCACCGCCACCGAGGAGACAATTTTTCGGCGCGGCATGTATGAATTGGAAATGCACTTTGCGGGTGTGGCAACCTATTATCACCATGATGAACCCATGCAACAGGCTTACGCCACCTTTGCCGAAGAAGTGTTAGGCGAAGCGGCTGAAAACCGTTATGTTTATCTTAATTTACAGCAAGGTATTTGCGCTTTTCGCGAGCAACAATTTATTGAGGCACGCCATTTTTTTTGGCAAGCCATCAAACTAAACCCCACCGCCTGCACCGCGCCCTGGATTTGGAGCAAATTATTACTAACATTTATTGGGCGCACCAAATGGGGCTTGTGGTATAAATAAGCACGACGGGCGCGCAATCTTTAAATAATTGGGTGGTTTAGTTCAGGAGTCCGCAATCCTTTGCGGACTGTCCATAAAGAATTACGGACTCCTACTTCCCATCACCTGAAAATTTACAGGTGGCAATTTCTTACTTCTCATTTCTTACTTCTCATTACGCGTTTATGACTCAATCAACTCTCTCAATTATTACTCCATCTTACAATCAAGCCATGTATTTACCGCAAACCATCGCCAGTGTGTTGGGACAAAATTACTCTAATTTGGAATATTTCGTTATAGATGGTGGCTCAACTGACGGCACAATAGAAATTTTGCAACGTTATAATTTCACACAATTACGGTGGTGGTCTGAGGCAGACAACGGGCAAGCGGAGGCGATTAACAAAGGGTTTAAGTGGGCAACGGGTGAAATTATTGGTTGGCTTAATTCAGATGATGTTTATTTGCCGCAAACTTTTGCCCGCGTCAGTGATTTTTTTGAGCAAAATGCTCATGTGGGTGCGGTTTATGGCGACTACCATTTAATTGACGCGCATGGTCGGCTATTGCTACGAAAGCAGGAAATCCCCTTTGATTATAATATTCTGTTATATGGTTTAGATTACATTAGCCAGCCCACCGTCTTTTTTCGGCGGGAGATTTTGGCGCAATGTGGCTATTTAGATGAAACGCTACATTACGGTTTGGATTGGGAATATTGGCTACGCTTGGCGCAACATGGCGTTATATTTTCCCATTTGCCGCACGATTTAGCAGCGACGCGGTGGCATGGCGCGGCCAAAACCTTGCTTGCCCCGCCCGCCATGTATGCCGAACATACGGCGATTCAGCAACGATATTGGGCTAAATATCGCTTTAAGTCGGCCTGGTTGCAACGGTTCTATGCGGCTAGTCTGAATAAATATTATCGTTTAAAACGTCAATTACTGAAATTATGGCATGGTCGCCGTCTTGATTTTCCGCCAGGTCATTGGGTGATGGGCGAACGCGAAAAGAGTGAACGCGAAAAAAGCGAAAAGGGCGAAAGGTAATGTCGGGAAAGATTTTATATACCGCAACCAGTTATCCACCTGCAATAGGTGGGGCGCAACTCCATACTCACCGCATCGCCCAACTCATGACCGCTCACAATAAAGTACAAGTTATTACGCAATGGGCGGAACAGCGCACTGATTGGCTACTCGGCACAACAATTCATGCCCCGCCTGAACCCTATTCTTATCTGTTTGAGGGTGTTCCCGTTGAATTGATTACCTTGAGTCAGGCGGAACGGTGGCAATTATTACCCTTTATTTTGGGCTATTATTTGCTCAAGCCCATTGCCATTGAGCAGATTGCCCAACGGTTAGCCGCTAAAATAATACCCTGGGCGCGTGATTGTCGTTTGATTCAAAATAGTCGCATTGGCCGCGAACCGCTTAGTTTTGCCTCACTCAAAGTTGCCAAACATTACGACATTCCTTTTATATTTGTGCCGTATCATCATCCCCGTTGGGTTGGTTGGAATTATCGCGAATATATCGATTTATATCGCCAAGCCGATGCGCTGATTGCCCTGACAGAGGTGGAAAAGGAGACGCTCATGGAGCTAGGCGTGAAGCCTGAGCGCGTTTTCGTGACGGGCAATGGGCCACACCTCGCGCCAACGGCTGACCCTGACCGTTTTCGGGCGCGGTTTCAGCTAGATGCTGACGCGCCGTTAATTTTATTTTTGGGGCAAAAATATCGTTATAAAGGGTTTGAGGCCATGCTTGACGCGGCGCGGTTCGTGTGGCAGAAATGGACTGACGCACAATTTATCTTTATGGGGCCGCGAACAAAGGTGGCTGAGGAAATTTTTCATAAGGTGATGGCAGGTGAGCCAGATTTTAAGGAAGAAGCTCATGCCATGCGCTGTCGGGGCATATTGGAGTTGGATACGGTGGATTTGCAAACGAAAACGGACGCGTTGGCGGCATGTACGTTGTTATGCGTACCGTCTACGCAGGAGAGTTTTGGCGGGGTTTATACGGAGGCGTGGATGTTTAATAAACCCGTCATTGGGGGGGATATTGCAGCAATTCGTGAGGTGATTGAAGAGGGGGTGAATGGCTATGTGCTGCCACCCACCCCCGAACTGATTGCGGAGAGAACTAATTATTTGTTAGCTCATCCCACTGTGGCGCAAACGCTCGGCCAAGCAGGACATGACAAGGTATTACGTCACTATAGTTGGGCAATTTTAGCCGAGAAAACTGAGGCAGTGTATCGGTCAGTCAGCTAGTCAGTCGGTCAGTCTATCAGCATTCAGCTTGTTAGTTTTTAGCTGAACGCTGACAAGCTGACCGACTGACTAGCTCCCCTCACAATCCACGATACGTCCAGAGGCGATTAACGCCAAAATTCCAGAATAAAACAACCCCAATCGCCATAGCCTTCGCTAAATTGTAACTATATGGTTCACGCAAATAAGGCTCAATCAGGGCATCAACCCCTAACACAATCACATTGTTAAGGAATAAGCCAATAAAATTGACGATGCCAAATTGGACAAGCTGTTTCCGTTTTTTCCGCACCCGCGATTCAGGGAAAGTCCATAGGCGATTCCAGGTAAAATTACTGATAATCGCAATGCTCACGGAACAGGTATTTGCTACAAGCAATGTCCAATCAATGGTTAAGCCAAAAGGTTTCCAGATAAATACAACCTGCCAAATATCACGTAAGAGATGCAACATGACATTAAGAAAGCTAAAATCAATGATAGCCCCTAACAAACCAACTAAGGCAAATTTACCAAAACGCTCATATTCTTTTTGATAATCACTAGGATTACTAATGACATCCGTTAATTTTGAGAAAATTCCAACTTGCGGTGATGTTTTCAACATAGTTCAAGTGAGATTATAACCTAAAACGAGTCCGCGAAGGAACGCTAAGAAACTAAGTTTTTATTCTTTGTGTATCTTAGCGGATTCTAATGTTTAAGTTTTGGCCTCAGCCTCCCGTCCCCCAATAATTGAAACAAACGCTAATATAATGACAATATGCAAATACATGCCCTGAACATAAAGATTATCGAACAGATTATGAAGATGCAAATGTACCATGATGCCGAGGCCGCCCACAGCCACGGCGTGATAAAATCCCTCACTATGGCGAATGGTTTGCCATAAAAGTGCAAACGTTAAAAGCCAAAAAATTACGTAACTACATAAGCCAATAAAACCCGTTTCTGCGCCCAAATTGAACAGATAATTATGCGCATGGCCTAACGGGTCAAGCCACTGCCCCACCGCATACATCGGGTAAACTAACTCATAATTACCAAAACCAACGCCCACCCAAAAGTTATCGCGCCACATATCCCAGGCCGCTTGCCAGTGTGCCAGCCGTTCTAAGGTGGCAAAGTTGGCATCGGTTAACTCCACTGCCCCCAGATTGTCTATCCGAAAAATGGCGGTGGCCTCGACCAGTCGTTGTAACATAATTTGATAAAGATTGGGGCTATCTGCCGAATCGGTCATTTGGAGCAAATTTAAGGTTAAAGCCCCCGCCAATCCTAACATGGTCGCTAACAAAGCACTTAAGGCAGCCAACAACCGCGCGAGACGGCTCATAATGACCAAAACTAGTCCCACCGCCACCACCGCCGCTATCCAACCACTGCGCGATTGAGTCGCAAATAAAGCAGCTAATAAAATAGCGACCACGCTACTCAAACTAACGGTAGCCAGAAAGTTAACATTCCAATCACTAAGGTTAGCGGATTTTCTTAGGCTGTCAAATTTCCACCAGGCTAACGCCACCGCTAAGGGTAAAACTAAGCCTAAATAGCCCGCGTAGGGGTTGGGCTGACCAAATGTGCCATACGCCCGCAAAAAACGCCCGCCAAAAAGTAAAAAACCTTCTGGCCCAACCTTAAAAACAAATTGATATAATCCTAATGCGGCTTGAACCACACCCGTTAAGAGAACAATGCCCACTAATCGCGGCAACTCTTTGATGGGCAATTGACTCACCAGCCACAGATAAAGCAGTAACATTTCAATCCATTTCGCGGTTTCAATGAAACTGGCTTTAAGGGAGAGCGCATTAAGCCATGATAACGCAATCCCACTGAGAAAAATGAGGAACGGCCATAGCAGAGGGGCTGACAGTTCATTACGCTTGTATGTGGCAGGATGCGTAACCTGTTGTAACAAAATGCCACCCCAACCCACCGCCAACATGACTTCCATGCCCGTCAGCTTTAGGCCACCGAGAGATAACGTAACCAAAGAGCTAAAAGGAATGAGTGGAATGAGTAAATAAACAGCTATTACGGGATTGAGCAGCAACCCCAAGCCAACCAAAAAAACAATGACTAATCCGACAGCGAGACGTAAGGGCAACCACCCTATAGCCAAAGCCAAAAACAGTAAACTGCTAAATCCAAGTAGCCTTTGCCAGACAGGCGGCAGAGGCGGCAGGGTGAGGTCTAGCATTTTGGTGGCGATGGGCTTCACCATTTTTTATGGTGCGCCGACATTTTGTCGGCTAACATTCCTGCCGCTGGAACATCAGCACACCATGAAATGTGGTTCTTTGAGGTATCGTGTGGTTGAGGTGAGGTGTGACACACGCCCTCGTGTGTCGCTGGTTAGCACCAGGGCATGCTAACTCCGCGTGACCACACTAAACCTCAAAGAACCTGAAATGTTTAGATAAGCGGTCTAAAATAGGCAATGGCGGCATTAAGTCCGTCATCAAGGGATACTTTTGGCTCCCATTGGAGCGTTTGGCGCGCTTTCGTAATGTCAGGTTGCCGCACTTTGGGGTCATCTTTAATCCGCATATCGGTGGGTTCAATAAAGGTAATTTTTGATTTGCTATCAGTCAATTCAATGATTTTCTCGGCGAATTGGAGAATAGTCATTTCAGTAGGATTACCAATATTAACGGGTTCACGCTCATTAGACATCAACAGCCGATAAATTCCATCAACCAAGTCGGATACGTAACAAAATGAACGGGTACGGCTACCGTCACCATAAATTGTAACATCATCCCCGCGCAAGGCTTGGGCGATAAAATTAGGGACCACGCGGCCATCTTCTTTCTGCATGCGCGGCCCATACGTATTAAAAATACGTACAATCCGAGTGTCCAAATCATGATAACGTTGATAGGCCATGGTCAAGGCTTCAGCGAAACGTTTGGCTTCATCATAAACCCCACGTGGGCCAATGGGGTTAACATTGCCCCAATAATCCTCGGTTTGCGGGTGAATGAGCGGGTCGCCATAGACCTCAGAGGTGGAAGCCAGGAGGAAACGCGCCCCCTTTTCCATTGCTAAACCGAGAGCTTTGTGCGTTCCTAACGCCCCTACTTTTAGGGTGGGAATAGGATAACGTAAGTAGTCATTGGGGCTGGCGGGTGAAGCAAAATGTAATACTGCATCCACTGGCCCTTCTATAAAGATATAATTAGTTACATCATGTTTAATGAAAAGAAACTTTTCATTGCCCGCGAGATGCTCTAAATTAGCAATGCTCCCCGTGATGAGGTTATCAACCCCAATCACCTCATGGCCTTCAGCTAAAAAACGGTCACACAAATGGGAGCCGAGGAATCCCGCAGCTCCTGTAATTAATACACGCATGGTTTTTATCCTTTTAATTATTACTTGAATTAAGATAACTGCTCAAGCAGAATCCGCGAAGTACGCTAAGAAAAGCTACGTTTTTATTTTTCTTCCGCTTGCTTGGCGTATCTTCGCGGATTCTAGTTTTAGTAAGCAGCTAAGGCTTCGTCATAAATTGGTAATGTAAAGCAAAATTTCGTCCCCGCTTCACCATCACTTTCTACCCAAATCCGTCCGCCCATGGCTTGAGTGGCTTGATAACAAAACGCTAACCCCAAACCAAAGCCCGCCCGATGAACCAGGGTATCATTATTTTTAACTTGGGCAAAGCGGTTAAATATTTGGGCAAAGCGGTTAAATATTTCAGATTGTTGCTCAGAGGGAATCCCTGGCCCTTCATCTGCCACATTGACGGTGACAAATCGGGTATCGTACGTCGCTGAAATGGTGATGGTGGTATTACGCGGCGAGAATTTAACCGCGTTGTCCAGTAAATTTTCTAATATCCGTTGGCTCATGTAAGGGTCAGCATAAACGGAGGGCAAATCATCCCGCATATCCAGGTCAGCCTTAAGGTGATGTAATGTGAGTAGCGTGGCAATATGCTCTAAACTTTCAGCCGCTAAATCGGGGACATCAAATGGCTCTAGCTCCAACTCAATGCGCCCTTCTTCGAGCCGTTGCCCTTCCAATAAAGTTTGGATGAGTCGCAACATCTGCTTGCCTGCCGCAATTGCCCCATTAAGCATGGTAACATTTTTATCCACTAGCGTGACGCGTGGGTCAATTAAAGTAAAATCAATCGCCCCTAACACAGCACTTAAGGGAGATTTAAGGTCATGCACCACCATGCCCATAAAATTCTCCTTAAGCTGGTCTAACTCGCGCAGTTGCTCATTGACATAACTTAATTCCTCATTTTGAGCTAGTAGAGATTGTTGCGATTCGATTAAATTTTGGTTTGTCCTAATGAGTTGGTGGCTCAACATTTGATTTTGTTGGCGCAGGGTGTCTAGGGCTAAGACTTGGGTCAATATCCGCGCCACATACTCAGGGTGAAAGGGTGAACAAATCAGCCCAGCATAAATCGCCTCCAAATCAGCGGCCATGGTCATAGAGGTAGCCACGAAAACTATCGTCATAGAGGGTATATTGCGCTTTATTTGGATAGCAAATTTGTGAACTGTCGGGTTAGGCTGACGATAATCTAACAATAGTATGGCGGGGCGGGTTTTATAGATAGCTTTTTCAACGGCCTCATAAGAAGCCACCAGTTCTACCCCAAAATTGTAAGCCGTCAAAATCTCAGTTAATTCTCGACACAGTGGCGAATCTTCAATGGCTATCATCACGCTTGGCCCAGTGGGTAAATTTTGGTTTTCTATGGGCGATAACAATTTTTGCACTAAACGGGTAAAACGTCCCAAATCTATCGGTTTAGGCAAAAAATTGTCATACAACGCAACGACAGAGGCCAGGCCAATAATCGGCACTTCATTAGCCGAGGCCAGATTAAGGGAGCTAACAGCTAAAATTGGGATTGAGGTCGTAGCCTCATCTTCCCGAATCATTTGCCACACCTTGTAACCATCTAAACCCGCCAAAAGGAAGTCAGAGATAATTAAGTCAGGTTTTTTGGTGCGAATAAGTTGTAATGCCGCATGTCCATCAGCAGCTATCAAAACGTTATAATTATCGCGCCGCAACACTCCCTGGAGTTGTTCCAGAGTTTGAGCATCGGAATCCATTAATAAAATTGAAGGGTTCATAATCACCTGATAGGCGTATAAGCCTAAATTTACGACATTTTTAGAGCTACAAGGTTTTTAGGACTTACGCAAAACCGTTCATTTTGAGGAGTGACACACGCCCTCGTGTGTCACTGTTAGCACGAGGGCGTGCTAACTCCGCGATCTCCGCGATTTTTGCGTAAGTCCTACCCTTGTAAGTCTGTAGGTTATACTGCGAGAGGGCATAAACTGGAGTGTCAAAATTTCATTTTCGCACTCCTGAAAAGTTTAATTCATGCCCTCGCGCAGTATATCTTAAATAAATCCATTATTTCCTAGCTCGCGTGACCGTTGCCGTCACGGTAAGCGCGGGTGTAGCCGTAAAAATTGCCGTTACCGTGACGGGCAAAGTCGGTTTCTGTGCCACCCAGCGCAAATGATTTATTTGGCTATCTAAAGTTAATTGGGTAGGCGGCGCACCATTGTAAGAGGTTTGATATAAATTGCCGTTATACACAAAAAGTAACTCTTGCCCATCGGCTGACCATTGTAATTCGGGCAGCCGTACCCCTGGCTCTGATTGGAAAGGGAAAAGTTGCTTTTTATTACTCCCGTCCCTATCAATCACCTGAATTTTATAACGACTATTGACCGATTGGAATGGCTCAAGGGCTTCGCCGAAAGCAATGCCCCATTGCCCCCAAACGGGATTCGCCCACATGCCAACCTGCGGCGCGATTTTAACTCGTAATGTATCGTCAACTTGCAATAACCACAGGTCAAATTGTTGGCTTTCTGCCGCCGACTCGGTGGCGACGGGCCGCCCATGCACTGTTGCCGCGATAAATTGACCATCTGGCGACCAACTTAAACTCGGTGTCCAAGCCCATTCACTGAGGGTTTCAAAGGGCGTAAAGGTGAACAGTGGCGTAATATTATAAGTAAGGGGTGATTGAACGGTAAACGTAATAATTCCAATTTGGTCAGGGCGAGCGTAGGCCAAACGCTGACCATCTGGCGACCACACAAAATGGCTGCCCCACCAGGCATATAACCCTTCAGTGTTAGGCGGCAAAATGGCGAGTGGCTTGGCTGATTTTGCCAAAGGATTGAATAGCCATAAATCGTTATGTGCCTTCCAGCCTGGCGCACTTACCGTGCGTTCGGCGGTGCTATAGGCGATGAGCGCAGGGCTAATGATGGGCGACCAGGCCGCATGTAACACCCCCGTTAGCTTAAGGGGCTGCGGCTCTTCGCCCACAATCGTGGTTGAGGCCAGCCATAATTCATTCAACGGTAAATCTATTTGGTTGCTAAAGGGCTGAGTGTAGAGCAAATAGCGACCATCAGGCGATAATTCAAACACATGTCCATCAAATTGGCTACCATTGGCTAAAATGCGCCGATTATTGGTGTTATCCCGCATGAGCCAAGCGCGGTCATTGGACAAATAGCTGATTGTACCTTCAAAGGCAACGGGGGGCAATTCACGCACTGGCCCAATGACCATAATTTCGGGGACGGCGGGCGTGACTACCTGACGCGAAATTTCGGTTTGGCTGACTTGCACCCCATTTTCAAAGACCAGCCGCACCGAAATGGCCTCCTCGCCATTAACTCCCAATTGCGCCAGGCGGGTTTCATTTGGCGCAAGAGCCTCATTTGTTACAATTTGTTGGTCAAAGGGAATGATTTCATGGCGCACCACCACCTCTTCCGTGACCCGCGTAATGACAACCGTTAGACCATCATCTAACGTCGTATATAAATCGGGTTTCACATGGTCAAGATTACTCAGCGTAATCTTAGCTTCAGTCAGCAATTCACGCACAGTAGTCGCTTCACTAGTGAGGGCGCGGCTTTGCCCATCTACTTTTAGGGTGACATTTTTGGCAGTAGGCGAATTTTGGCAGGCCACCAAAAATAGCCCTAAACACAAGCAAGCGAATAGGCGAATAAAGGCCACCAAAAATAGCCCTAAACACAAGCAAGCGAATAGGCGAATAAACAAATGAGCGAAATCATTCGCAATCTCGCAATCTCGCAATCTCACTTTAAATAGCCACCATGCCCCAATTCCACCAAATCGCGGCGCGTGAGATATTCCCCTGCCAGCAAACGGGGCAACACTAGGTCTATCACATTGGGGCTAAGGCTACGCGCACAACCTGGCGCGCCGACAATGGGAATCTCTTCGTAATAACCCAACATGAACAAATTGCCTGGCTCCACCGCCACGCCATGATGCACAATTTCGCCGCCAATGGCTTTAATGGCGCGCGGCGTAAGGTCGTCCTCATCCATGATGGAGGTTTCACCAACCATAATGATGAGCTTCGTTTTCGTCGCTAAAACGGCGCGTAAGGCCGCGCTGATAGCGGCTTCATTTTCAGGAATGTATGGCCCAACCACCAATTCGGCCTGGTGGGCAGCTAGGCGTTCCTGCACGGGCGCGATAAAATCTTCCCGCATTCTCTCCTCAGCGGCATGACTGCCCATAATAATCAGCGTGGCTTGGCAAATAATAAAGGGTTTTACCTCCAGAATCGGCTGCTGTTCTTGGGCAATACGTTCCGCCTGTTGCAGTCGCGTTTCGGGGATAGCATACGGAATTATTTTTAAGGTGGCTAAGACTTTTTTGGGCTGCACCACTGCATTATTACAAATTGTAGCGAGTGTAACTCCCAAAACCTCATTGAAAGCCAATAATGCCGCCACATTAATTTTGCATAATCCCGCCGCTTCCGCAATGAGATTGACCCGCCCCGTACTGGCGCGGGTTACACGAACCGCCCCCGCGCTAATAAGTTGGCCTAAACGGTGCGCGGCCTCATTTTCGCCCACATCATCGGAGGCTAAGGCTGCAATGTAAATTTGCGTTACGCCTATCTGCGCTAACATGGCAATATCATCAGCAGTTATAATATGCCCTTTAGTTAAAACCCGTTGCCCGTCAGGGCTTATTTGGTTGTGTAATAAAACATGACCAACTGCATCTTGAAGAATAACGTGTTTGATTTCCATAGTTGCTAATTATACCACAGACGCTCCAGAGCGTTTAATTGATAGGGAAAGTTAGGTAAAACACCCTCACCCCGCCCCTCTCCCAAAGGGCGAGGGGGAAATTTGACTCCCTCGCCCTTTGGGAGAGGGGCGGGGTGAGGGTTAAGCCAAACGTACCATTGTTGCCATGAGATGCTCTAGGGCTTGGGTGGGGTCGCTACAAAGGCCACAATGGACATCTGAGGTTTGGATAATGGTGCTACGGGGCGCGACCAACCAATGAAAGCGTTCGGGCATGTCTAATTGACCAATGGGGCCGTGACCGTTACAAATTGCAGGAATTAAGGCCAACAAGCGCGCCTCATGAAGTTCTACTTGGGCGGCCAAAAAGCGTTGAGTGCGACAAAAAAGAATGACCCCCGCGTTAATAAATTCGCCGCGCTCAACCAGGGGAACAATTTTAATGATGGCGTAATCATACGAACTGGGCATGGACACGTTGCGCCTCCTGCACGAATTGACTAGATGATTGCAAGCGTCGCTGTAAGTAAGCGATATATGCGGCACGGTGGTCGGCGGGGGTGGTAAATTGGGCTTCATGGCCTAGCCAAGCCGTGGGGATGAGGTTGACGATTTGTTGGATGATGGGGGGCGTAATTTGCGGACGTAAGGTTAAATCCGCCTCAGCCAAGTTGGTGGCGAGAGGTAATAAAACATGGTCTTTAATTAAGGGAAAGTTGGATTGGCTACGCGCCA
>JFJP01011298.1_pt1 | contig 22083 bp, 18 predicted proteins | sample 431651 | NCBI WGS metagenome assembly JFJP01 (sample SAMN02602958, study PRJNA72255) | Microbial mat metagenome, whole genome shotgun sequencing project. | biome: fresh water; feature: sink hole; material: water; isolation source: purple microbial (photo- and chemosynthetic) mats found in...
AGTTCATCTGGCCCAAAAGGTTTAGTAATATAATCGGCGACTTTGGCGGCATAAAGGCCCAGGGCTTTATCAATGCTTTGCGCCTGCGCCGTCACCATAATGACGGGAATATCGGTCAAATCGGGGTCGGCCTTCATTTGGCGGTAGATGTCCCAACCGCTTATCCCTGGCATCATGACATCTAACAGCACGAGGTTGGGTTTTTGCTGCCGAATGGTCTGAATGGCATGCGTGCCACCCAGAACCCCACTGACCTCAAACCCTTTGAAGGTTAGCAACAAGCGGGTCAATTCAATAATTTCCGATTCATCATCAATACATAAAATCCGTTTTTTAGTCATAGTTGCCCTATTTTTGCAGACCTAATACTTTGAACACACTTTTTTTCAACGTATCTTGCCGAAACGGTTTAGTGAGATAATCGTTCACCCCCGCCCGTTCACGCGCCACCACTTCCTCAAACAAACTATTACGGGCAGTCAGAATAACCACCGGCAGATGTTTCAGATTATCATCTGCCCGAATTTGCCGATAGACTTCCCACCCATCCATGCCAGGCATCATAATATCCAAAATTACGGCATCGGGCAATTGTTGGCGTAAGGTATTTAAACCTTCTGGCCCATTCGCTGCCCCTATCACCTGGATATTTTCATTTTTTAACACTTGTTTAACTAAGGCAATAAGCTCTGGCTCATCATCAATGCAAAGTACCTGCGCTCGATAGTCCATTTAACCCAACTTTAGACGGTAAATAGTCTTGTGTTAATAAGTTAATCTTGATTATACCAGCCAAAAAGCAGACAGACAATTGCGATACCTTGAATGGGCTAGTTTAAATTTTCTACTTACAGCTAAACCTGGTACAATAGCTGACTTGTTAAGCGACTAAAATTGAGTCGCTCAATCTAAAATTTAACCACCAATGGGGGTCTGGCAATATCAACGGACTCCTTTTTATTTGAGCTTTATGGTAAAGGTAAAGTAACAACATGTTAAATGTCACCGATTTAACTCTGGCGTATGGCGACAGAGTCTTATTCAAAGAAGTCAATCTTAAGTTTTTACCTGGCAATTGCTATGGTTTAATTGGGGCCAATGGGGCGGGCAAATCCACCTTTTTAAAAATTATTTCAGGCGATATTGACTCAACGCGCGGCAACATTTCCGTTGCCCCAGGTGAGCGTATCGCCATGTTACGTCAAGACCAATTTGCCTTTGATGAATACACCGTATTACATACCGTTATTTTGGGGCATAAACGGCTTTATGATGTCATGATAGAACGTGATGCCATCTATGCCAAACCTGATTTTTCGGAGGAAGATGGGATTCGGGCGGGCGATTTAGAGGCCGAATTTGCTGACCTCAATGGCTATGAAGCCGAGTCGGAAGCAGCCGTTTTATTGAAAGGGTTGGGTATTGCGGAAGAATTACACAGCAAAAAAATGGGCGATTTAGAATCAGGTTTCAAAGTGCGGGTATTATTGGCGCAGGCCATGTTTGGCAATCCTGACATTTTATTACTTGATGAACCGACCAATAACCTAGACTTACAAGCGATTTCATGGCTAGAAGATTTCCTTGACCGTTTCAGCAATACGTTGATTGTGGTCTCGCATGATAGACACTTTTTGAATAGCATTTGCACCCATATTGCCGATATTGACTTTAGTAAAATTCAACTTTATGTCGGTAATTACGATTTTTGGTATCAATCCAGTCAATTAGCCATGAAGCAACGCCAAGAATCGAGCAAAAAAGCGGTGGATAGAATTGCCGAATTGCAGGAATTTGTGCGCCGTTTTAGTGCCAACGCCTCCAAATCTCGCCAAGCCACCTCCCGTAAGAAATTGATAGAAAAGCTCACGCCTGACGAAATGCCCACCTCCGCCCGTAAATTTCCCTATATTGATTTTAAGGCCGAGCGACCATGTGGCAAAATTATTTTGACCGTAGCAAATATAAATAAAAAAGTTGAGGGCGAGAAAATCGTTACTGATTTCAGCCTCACCCTTAATAATGGCGATAAAATTGCCTTCATTGGGCCAAATGATTTGGTTAAAACCACTTTGTTTGAAATTTTGGCGGGGCAAATAAAGCCCGATAGCGGCACAATTGAATGGGGCGCAACCATTAAACCCGCCTATTTTCCTAAAGAAAGCAGTGCTTTTTTCACGAATAGCGACCTGAATTTGATTGACTGGTTGCGCCAATATTCAGTGGAGCAAGAAACCACTTTTGTGCGTGGCTTTTTGGGGCGCATGTTGTTCTCTGGCGAAGAGGCTTTGAAGAAAGTAAATGTTCTGTCAGGGGGTGAGCGAGTGCGCTGTATGCTTTCTCGCATGATGCTTACGGGAGCTAACGTTCTAATTTTCGATGACCCGACTAATCACCTTGATTTAGAAGCAATTAGCTCGCTCAATAATTCGCTCATCAAATATCCTGAAGTCATTCTCTTTTCCTCCCACGACCATGAATTTGTCTCCACGATTGCTAATCGTATCATTGAGATTACGCCCACAGGCTTCATTGACCGTGCCATGCCCTTTGAGGAATACATCGTTAATCCCGCCGTGCAGAAACTCCGCACCGCCCTGTATCATCATCAAGAAAACCTCATGCTGTAACGCCAAGGGCTGCGAAAAGGAACGCGAAGGGAACGAAAGGAACACGAAAAGCGCGAAATTTCTTACTTCTCATTTCTTACTTCTTACTTTAGCATGAACCGTGTCTCATGGTTCATGCTTTTTTATACTTACGGACCTTTACTAACGGAGTGCAAACCTTTAGGTTTGCCCAATAAATATGAGCAAACCTAAAGGTTTGCACTCCAATCAAACCCTCCCATGCCCAAATCGGCTCGTTTTTGGGAAATTGACACCCTGCGCGGCTGTGCCGTCGTGGTAATGATTTTCTATCACTTCACCTGGGATTTAGTCTACTTCCATTTGATAGATATTGATATTTTTGGCACGGCCTGGCAAACCTTGGCCCGCGCCATCGCCACCACGTTTATCTTTGTGATGGGCGTTTCCCTCACTTTAAGCTACCAACAGGCCAAATACCGCCTTGCCACGTCAGGACTATTTAGTAAATATTTATTACGTGGTTTACAAGTGTTAGGGTTAGGGTTGCTCATCACCATCGGCACGTATTTTTTCATTGGGGTAAATGGTTTTGTAATATTTGGCATTTTACACCTTATCGGCGTGTCCATCATGGTAAGCTACCCTTTTTTAGGCCAAAATAAATGGCTCAGTTTAGGAGGTGGATTACTTTTTATTGCGATTGGTATTTATTTGAACAGTCAAGCAAGTTACTCCCCCTGGTTAATTCCTTTGGGAGTTAAGCAATATGGCCGCGCCATGGTTGATTATTACCCGATATTTCCCTGGTCAGGGTTGGCCTTACTGGGCATATTCGCGGGGCAAAGCCTCTACCCTAATGGTCACGCCAATTTTAAGTTGCCAGATATAGGCTATTTACCACCATTACGCGCTCTCCGTTATTTAGGGCAACATTCCCTATTAGTTTATATGATTCACCAGCCCATTTTAATCGGCTTACTGATTATTCTCGGTTATGGCACCTTATAACCCAAAATCCACGAAGAAAAACGAAGGGGTTGCTTTTCTTAATTTTTCTTCGCGTGTCTTCGCGGATGCTATGATAATTAGGACTTACGCAAAAGCCAAGTCCTATTAAGTACCCAAGCAAAAAATTTGCGGCATTTCGTAGGGGCAATGCCTTGTGCTTGCCCCGTTTTGGACAGGGACAAGCCCTGCCCCTACGAAAATCATTAAATCGGTATAATGCCGCAGAATTTTTGCTCACCTACTTACTCTTCCTTTATAGCGCGCTCCATATAAAGTTGCGCCGCTTTATCGTGGGGGAAGTGCGTTAAAACTTGTTGCATACAAGCGATGGTGGCGGTAAAATCCTGCTCATAAAAATGGTGCGCGCCGCGCTCAAAATCGGCTTTGGTATGTTGTTTGGCGGCGCGTAGCTCACGCGAGTCACCATCAAAAATTTCATAGACCTCTACGGGGCGGCGTTTGCCCTTGACTTGCACCTTATCCAAAAAGCGGGCTTGATAATTTTGCGGCTGTTTGAGTTGGTCAAAAGAGTCTTTGCTAATCAGCAAATTGACCCCATACCATTTGGTCAATTCCTCCAGCCGAGAGGCAGTATTTACGACATCAGAAATGACCGTCGTCTCCATGCGCTGCTCCTCGCCCACCGTGCCAAGAATGAGGTTGCCCGTGTGGAGGCCAATGCCAATCCGTACGGGATGTTTATAATGTGATTTAGCGTTATAAATGTCTAGTTGGCGTAACATGGCAATGGCCGCTTGCACTGCATCATCCACATTTTCGGGGAACAGTGCCATGATACCATCACCGATATATTTATCAATAAAGCCGCGATATTTACGGATAACGGGGCCAATTTCACCCAATAGACTATTGATAAAGGCAAAGTTTTCGGAAGGAGTCATATCTTCGGAAAGTGCCGTAAAATTACGCACATCAGCAAAAAGGGTGGTCATGCGCTTCTGCACCTGGTCGCCCAAATTGACCTCGACAATACTTTGGCGTTCCAACAGGCGCAAAAATTCATGTGGTACGAAGCGACCATACGCCGTATTAATTTTAGCCAGGTTCAAATGGGTACGGAGACGGGCCAGTAATTCATCTTTATCAAAAGGTTTGGTCAAATAATCGTTCGCCCCCACCTCAAAGCCTGCCAACATATCTGCCGTAAAATTACGAGCCGTCAGCAAAACAATCGGCAATTCATGGGCGGGGTGCGTTTGGCGAATCTTAAAACAAACGTCATAACCCGATAGCTTTGGCATCATGACATCTAACAAAATAATGTCGGGGGTGATACGGGTGAGAATATCTAACGCCTCAAAGCCATCGGCGGCTTGAATGACCTCAAAATCATTCAGCGATAAATAGTTATATAATATCAGCCGATTGAGGTTTTCGTCATCAACAATTAACACCTTAAATTTCTGCCCTTCTTGCGGTGACAAGCTAGGCGTAGTCAAAATGGGTTTGCTCATGGCCTCTCGCACCCGCATCATGTCTTGCGGTGGCTTACGATAATCAGCACTTTCTACCTGCGAAATGGGCAGCGTGAAGCTAAAACGCGTGCCATGCCCCACCTTTGACTTGACCTCTAATTGCCCGCCATGTAGCGTTACGAGTTGTTTAATAATGGTTAATCCCGCGCCAAAATCTAAATAGGCATGGCTACGGTTTATTTCATCTTGTTCAAAGGCTTGGGTTATTTGCTTAATTTTCTCCGCCGAGATACCAATGCCGCTATCGGTTATACTTACCTCAACCATAGTGGTAGAAAGAACTCGCGCCGTTACCTCAATTTTGCCTGTTTCCGTAAATTTAATGGCGTTATCTATCAAATTATAAATAATTTGTTGTAGTCGGGTTTCATCGGCTGTTACTAATGGTAAGCTAGCTTGGATTCTATTATGCAGCTGCACTCGTTTATGATTGACCAAAGGTTGTGACATAGTTAAAATTAAGTCAGTCACCTCGCGTAGGTTAATGGCTTTCACCTGGAGTTTTAAGCCTTCATGTTTCAGTTGATGAAAATCCAACACATCATTGACTAAATTAGTCAAGCGTCGGCCACTCGCGGCAATCATCGCTAAATTATAACTTTGTTCAGGTAAAAGTCGCCCCAAACCATCTTCCAAGAGCGACTCCGCCACACCAATAATCCCCGTTAAAGGATTACGTAATTCATGCGAGGTGGTTGAGAGGCATTTATCTTTCAGCTCATCAAGTTCGCGTAAAGCTTTATTTTCCGCCTCCAGTGTTGCCACTTGCGCTTTTAGGTGAGCAATTTGTTTCTGAAGAGACGTTAATTTGGGGGGTAAAAGTTTATCGTCCATGATAGTTTTGAGTGACCTTTATTTTTTATTAAGACTTAAGGGAGTTCCAAAATTTAAATTGTCCCAAAATCACCCTCACCCCCGTCCCCTCTCCCAGTGGGAGAGGGGAGACATGCTACTCCCTCGCCCTTTGGGATAGGGTTGGGGTGAGGGTGTCCGTTCATCATGGGAGGTTTATTTTCTTGGAACTCCCTACTACAGCTAGGCGTAAATAAGTGCGTAGTTCACCCAGCCATTATAAGGTTCAAAACCTTATAATGGCTTGAAACTTATTTCTGCCAAGCTGTAAGGTTCAAAACCTTATAATGGCTTGAAACTTATTTCTGCCAAGCTGTACTACGCAATTGTCTACCCCCCTTAATCCCCCGACATCACCCTCATTCAAGGGTAAAGGGGGAGACTTTACGCCCTCTCCTACGTAGGAGAGGGGTGGGGTGAGGTGTTTGTGTAAATCCTATCTGTAATTCAATGTCGGTTGATTACAAGCGAGAGGGTCAACGGTAATCGGCAAAGTCACGTCGCCAAAGGTCGGAAACTCATTTCCTTGCACTTGATATAAATTAACCACCAAGCTAATCAATGGTAAATCGGCGGGTTGGCGAATGAGTAAATCGACCTCATCACGAATAATTTCGCGGGGGCGGATTTGGGAGGTGGGCATGAAGCCACGCATAAGGGCTAAGTGGTCATTTTTATCTAACACTGTTTCACCACCTAACGGTTGCACCGCCACAAAATAATCTTGGCTGAGAGGAGTAGCAGCCTGCCAAAATAGCGTTAAGCGGAGAAAACAGCCTGTCCGTTTACGGATAATCTGCTCATGAGAAGCAATAATGGAAAGCTGCCCCGCCAAAAATTGGCCTGGTGCGAGATGTAACGCAGATTCAGCTGGAGGGAGTTCCTGGCTGATGGGGCGAGGTAAAAGTTCCCATAAGTAGGGATGGCCTGTGGGAGCTAATAAAATTTGCCCTGAATGAACGGCTTGAGTTAGCCAGGGAATGAAGCCTAAATCAATGGTTTCACGGTCAACCAAAATGCGCCGATGTTCGGCCAGCCGAGTCCGTAATAAAGCCTAAATCAATGGTTTCACGGTCAACCAAAATGCGCCGATGTTCGGCCAGCCGAGTCCGTAATAACGTTTGGCTTTCATTGGCGGCCATGCGGCTCAGGGCGGTGGTGGAGAGGGCTTCAATGTCGCCGCCGCTACGGGCCGCTAAACTTTTGGCATAGATGAAATCAGGTAATACGCTGTTATCTTGCCCGATGATGGTTAAGGGGCTGCCTGCTTGAGCAATAGCTAACACCTCTTCCACTAAATCCTCCGCTTGCCAATCGCCGCTTAAATTGACCTGGCGATAATTACTCTCGGCGAGCGGGGAGAAAACCAAATAAACTATCATTAACACCATTAAGTTAGCTAATCGCCGCACCGATTGCCGCACCAAACTCCGTTTGATGTCCGTAATACGAATATATAAAATTGACCAACGCGCTAATTCATGGGTTATCTTACCCATGAATATGCCTAACCCGATGCACAAAGTCAAGGTAAGAGGGATAAGCATACTATCCAAATCAACCACTTTGTAGGCTAGGCCAAAAAATGTTAAGGCGAACAGGGGCGGCAGGAAAAGCCAACTGGTACGGTAGGCCAAAAGTAGGCCGATAAAGCCCAAAATGACTCCTGCTAGGGTAATTTGGTCGGCTTGTTGTTGCAGAAGTTGTTGCATGGCGAGCCACCAGGCGGCGTTGGTGGCGGGGGGATGAACTAGGCCCCACCATTCACGAGTCGCCACCATGAACCAAAAAGTATTCCAATCGGCGGCGTTGCCATAGAGCCAGGTTTGACCTGAGCGGTTGAGGGCGGCCCAGGGAAGATAAAGGTAGGTGACGAGAGGTAAACAGGCCGTCACGGTCAGTAATATGAAATGGCTGAGGGCTAGGCGCAACCGTTTCCAGATAGAGTGCGGTAAATGTGTCTCATTATTACGTTTATAGCCGACCCAACATGCTTGGCAAGGCGTGGCGCGCCAGGAGTACCATAATACACCGAAAGCAACGGTGGGCGGTAAAATGAGGGCGGTGCGGTGATGAACCAAGCCTGCGCCTAAGACTAAACCGAGCATGATGAGATAACGGCGGCGCGGCCTTTCTAGCCAGGTGAGGGCTAACCAGTAGGTCAGGGCAAAAATCAGGGCATTCATACTGTAAACTTCCGCCATAATTGCGCCGCGCCAAAAGATGAAACTGACCCCTAAAACAACGCAAGTGGCGGTGCTGGCAATGCGGTCATGAGTCAATTTCCAGACGGTGAAATAGAGAAATATTAAGGTTAATAAACTAGTGACGGTTGACCACATGGTAACCCGCCAAACAACGGCGGTTTGGTTGAGGGCGGGTATGAGGTCTAGCCAACGAACAAAGAGATTGGCTAACATGGTGTACAAGGGGTAGGCGGGGGAGTGGGGGATGCCCCAACTACTGCCCGTAATTTGTAAGACGGCGGAGTCCCAGCCTTCGATTTGCCAGGAACTCATGCCAGGGGGCATGGTTTGGTGATAGAGCCAAGCGAAGGTGAGCAGGATTAATCCCAATTCGTAGGGCAAATGAAATAAACGGCGCAGGGTGTGGGTGGGGTTGAATCGTATGTGCATAGAGCTATGATAAGTCAGAGTGAGACCTTTGGCAAAAGCGATTTTGAAAATTCGTAAGCCGCGACGCGAGGCCACAACTTGGAGTCCAAATCTTTAGATTTGTTAGAGTCAAATCTAAAGATTTGGACTCCTAATTTGAGTCACCAATATTGTTAAAATTACAGTTAAGACGCATAATTAAGAGAGACATACCATGATGAAGGCGAGGAGGAAGTGCGATGCTCATTCGAGAAATTCAAGCTGATGAGGCCGACATATTTTTAAACCTCAAAAAACAGCTAGATGAAGAAACCGAATTTATGATGCTGGAGCCAGGGGAACGGAAAACGACGGCGGAAAATCAACGCCGTCAAATTGAACGGATTCGAGCGAGTTATAATAGTACGATTATTGTAGCGGAATCTGAAGGAAAATTGGTGGGCTACATTGAGGCCATCGGCGGTTATGTGACTCGTAATAAACATTGCGCTTATCTGGTGATAGGCGTGTTGCAAGATTACACCCGCCAAGGTGTGGGCAGTATGCTTTTTAAGGAATTATTTACGTGGGCAGAAAAACATCGCATTCATCGCATGGAATTAACGGTGTTGGTGCATAACCATGCCGCATCGGTGTTGTATCATCGCATGGGCTTTGAAATTGAGGGTTTGAAGCAACGCTCGTTGCGAATTAATGGTAAGTTTGTAGATGAATATTACATGGCAAAATTATTATGAGTTACGAATTATGAGCTATGAGTGGTTATACTGCGCAAGGTTACAAATTGGAGTGCAAACCTTCAGGTTTGCTCGTTTATTGTGGGGCAAACCTGAAGGTTTGCACTCCAGCAAAGTTTAATTTATACCCTCGCGTAGTATAACATTATAACTCATAATTCATCACTATTTTGGAGAATTATGTCGAATCAAATTATAACGATTAGAAATATTGCCCAGCATGTGGGCGCGGCGGTCACGATTCAAGGGTGGCTCTATGCGAAGACGGGCAAGGGGAAACTCCAGTTTTTACAACTGCGAGACGGCACAGGCATTGTACAGGCGGTGTTATTCAAGCCGAGTCTGCCTGAAGAGACGTTTGAGGCGGCTAAACATCTGACTCAAGAGTCCTCAGTGATTGTGCAGGGAACGGTAAAGCAGAGTGAGCGCGCCCCTGGTGTGCCAGGCGGCTATGAAATTGAGGTAACAGATTTGCAAGTGGTGCAGGTGGCGGAGGAATATCCCATCACGCCGAAAGAACATGGCATTGAGTTTTTGCTAGAGAACCGTCATTTATGGATACGTAGCCGTAAGCAATGGGCGTTGTTACGACTGCGGGCGACGGTCATGCGGGGGTTGCGTGATTGGCTGGATAAGCAGGGTTTTTTGGAAATGAGTACGCCCATTCTCACCCCCGCGGCGGGCGAGGGGACGAGTACGCTGTTTAAGGTGGATTATTTTGGCGACCAAATTTATTTGGCGCAAACAGGTCAACTCTATAATGAAGCGAACATTTATTCATTTGGCAAAGTCTACTGTTTTGGGCCGACCTTTCGGGCGGAAAAGAGTAAAACTCGCCGCCACATGACCGAGTTTTGGATGCTTGAGCCTGAGATTGCGTTTTGTGACTTAGAGCAACTCATGCAACTGGAAGAGCAGATGATGTGCGCTCTGGTGCAACGCTGTTTGGAGGAGTGTGCGGAGGAACTTAAGGTTTTGGAACGGGATAGAAGTGTGTTGGAGCGCATTTTGCCGCCCTTCCCGCGTGTGTCTTATGATGACGCGGTGGTGCAGGTGCAAAAAATGCAGGCCGAGACGACTGACCCTGAACAGAAACAATTATTACAGATTGAGTGGGGGCAGGATTTTGGTAGCCCGCATGAAACGGCCTTAACCAAACAATATGACCGCCCCATTTTTGTTTATGGTTTCCCCACGCAATGCAAGGCGTTTTATATGGAGCCGTGGCCGAATCGACCAGAGGTGTGTAAAAGTGTGGATATGTTAGCCCCTGAAGGGTATGGCGAGATTACGGGTGGCAGTGAACGAATTAGTAATACTGAATTATTGCTGAAACGTATCCATGAGGAACAGCTACCCGAAGAGGCGTTCAAATGGTATATTGACCTCCGCCGTTACGGGAGTGTGCCACATAGTGGCTTTGGTCTCGGCGTGGAACGCACCGTAGCTTGGATTGCGGGGATTCACCATGTGCGGGAGACGAACCCCTTCCCACGCACATTGGGGCGGGTTTATCCGTAGGAATTAGGAATTAGGAATTAGGAATTATAAGCCATTATAGCGTTTTGAACGCTATAATGGCTTATTTGTAACGGAGTATTTCATGAAAACAAATAATCGTAGGCAACTTGGTTTAACGGGGAGGTTGGTTATTGGGTTGGGTATGGCGATATTTGCCTTGATTTCCTATTTTGGGGCGACCTCTTACAATGAAATTACGGGCGAGACGCAACATATCTCGCTGACCAAAGAGCAAGAGATTACGCTAGGGTCACAATCTGTCCCGCAGATGGAGTCGCAATATGGGGGCGAGTCGCAAAATGCCCAAGCCTTACAATTAGTACAGGAAGCGGGCATGAATGTGGTGCAAAAAAGTGATGCGTCCAAAGCGCAATATCCCTTTGAATTTCATTTGCTGGCCGATACCAAAACCATTAATGCCTTTGCGCTGCCAGGCGGACAGGTCTTTATTACGATGGCCTTGTTTAATCAATTGGAAACAAAGGGACAATTGGCGGGGGTTTTGGCGCATGAGGTCGGCCATGTGATTGCGCGCCACTCCGCCGAGCAGATTGCTCAAGCACAATTGACGCAGGGGCTAACGGGGGCGGTTGTTATGGCTTCTTACGACCCTGATAATCCCTCAACGGAGCAAATTGGGCAGATGGCCGCGTTGGTGGGCAAGGTGGTTAATCTGAAATATGGGCGTGATGATGAGTTGGAGTCTGACCGTTTGGGGGTGCGTTTTATGGCGCAGGCGGGCTATGATCCCCATGCCTTGATTGGGGTCATGGAGATTTTGGCGCGGGCGGGTGGCGGGGCGCGTCCCCCTGAGTTTTTCAGCACCCACCCTAACCCTGAAAATCGGGTGGCGGAGATTCAGGCAGCGATTGAGAAGGAGTTTCCCAATGGCAATTTTGAGGGCATGGTGAAATGAGAATTAAGAACAGCGGATGAGGTGAATGAAGCGGATAAAAGGGCCGCGCAATTCATCTCATCCGCTGTTCTTATTTGCCTTACAACCACCGTTCTATCAATTCTTTTAAGTGACGCAATAGCTTAAAAATTGTCTCTAAATCATCACGCGTGGCTACGAAAGGCTCGGTTACGGCGTACTCTTTACCTGCTAAAATCACAAAATACCAAAAACGCCCCTCCACAAACAAGCCATAAATCGGTTGTTCCACTTTATTGTTTTTGGCTTGAGCGCACAACATGGCAATGAGCAGTTGCCCCAACGGGTCATTATCTCGCCCCCGCGCCCGTTTATATTCGTGCAAACAAAAATAGGGTTGGCGCGGTTTTTGTCTGCCTGAAGCTAACATGAAATCGGCCACGCCTGAAGCGGTAATAGAGCCTAGTTTGGCCGAAAGTGACCGCCCAAAAAAGGGTTTATAATGGGGATTAAAAAAATCAATTAACAAAAATAGCGGGCCAATGAAACAAATTTCTAGCTCTTGCTCATTCCAATCATCAATATTGGCTCGGAGTAATTTTTGTAAGGCTTGTAAATTATTGGCCTCATGCGGCTCAATCGTTACATTTATTACATCTAACCACTCTGATAAAATGGCATGATTTGCCACTCGGACTAAGCCAAAAGTATTTTCTACTTCCTCATACGTCCAACTTTCAAAAGATTTAGTCGTCATATTTCCCTCCATTGCGTCTTTGAATATTTGTTTTAGCTCAAGAAATCGGATGTCTTTAAAATATCTGATTTCTACTATTTGCGCCGTCGCCAACGAAACCAAAAGAGTCCCGCCAGCAAAATTGCACTGAGAACACCCCAGGGCCAACTTTGCCAACTGTTATCATCCGTTACAGTGGTGGCAGTGGCGACCACTGCGGCAGTGATGGCGGGGCGGTTGGTGAGTAGGGCAACGGCGGTGGCTTGATGAACGGAGGTGGCGGTGGGGGCGTAGGTGGGCAAGGCGGCGAGGGGAATGAGTTTGGGCGTGGCGATGGCTTCAAGGGTGGCGGTAGGTGTGGGCGTTACTTTTTGTAACTCTGTGGTAGCGGTGGCAATGGCCTGACCAAAAACGGGCAGGACGGGAGTCTCACCCTCAAATTTGGCAAAATCGGACTTTATCCAGCCAAGACCGTTGGGTGAATCAACATAAATAATTTGCCACCATGTGCCATCGGCACTTTGCGCCACCACTGCGACTGAGTCAGCCGCATAAAAACCGCCGAGTCGCTCGGCTGCTTCATTCGGCTCGACACGCACATTGACAGGATCAACAATTTTGGCCTCGCCCATGACGACAGGTTCAGGCGTGGGGGTGATGGTCGGCGGCGGGGTTTCTGTGGGCGTAGGAGTTACGGTAGGCAACGGGGTTTCTGTGGGCGTGGCAGTCTCAGTGGGCGTGGGAGTCTGGGTCGGGGTAGGAGTGTTGGTCGGGGTTAGGGTTGTCGTCGGCGTAATGTTGATAGGGGAGGTCAAAGTGGTAATATTTGTATTGGTGATAACGGCCACCGCCGCCGCATCACCCACAAATGTCACCACGCTATCCGCCACCCAGCCCGCCTCAATTTGCCACCAATCCGCCGATTCGGTGCGCCCCGTTACGGTAATAAAGCTATCCGCCGTTAATGAACTAACAATAGGATACGTTATCCCCGCGCCAGCACGAACATTGACCGTATTGATTGCTTGAATATGTGGCACTGTGGGGGTGGCTTGGGCGGGAGGGGCAACCGCAGCCACCGAAGCAGGTTGCATTTGCGTTAAGGCGGGGGCGGAGGGCAATGTGCCATTTTGCATGGCCGTAACCAATTCGCGGGTTATATCTAAATAAAGATTACCATAACCTTGACTCGGCTCAATGTGTGTACCTTCAGGCCATTCATTGAAACTATTGATAATGACCATGGCGGGTTGGCTCGCCACCGCCCCTTGAAACGTTTGCCGATAATAATCCCCATTACGGCGCGCTACGCTAAAGGCATTGGTACGAGGCAAATTCGTATCATCATAACCTGGCATGGCCGTGGCAACCCATAACCGATTATTACCAACATCGCGCACCCGTTTACCCCATTTAGCTAATTCATTGGCGGGCGCACCTGACCAGGCAACGGTATAAAGATGATGGCCGTCAAAGACAGTTTGATACGCCAAATCCGTGCCTTCGGCAATCCACAACGTATTATGGTCGGGGTCAAGTTGGGCGCGAATGGCTTGCCAACGGGCGACGGAGAAGCGTTGCTGCCGCCAAAAGAAAATAACGGGCTTGCCTTGATAACGAAAATAGGCGGGATGATTAACATGGGTGGTCAGCAAAGTGGCTAATCCATTGACCACCGCCTCATCTGAACCATAAAAAGGACTTTGAGTTTCAAAATCCACTGCCGCCTTAAAACCCGTTGCCTGCCCCACGTCTAATAATTGGTGAAAATTAGTTTCAGTTTGATTATTCTCAACTTGCGGCCCATACCATGACTGAATGAAGGCCGTAATACCCGCACCCTGCGCCTGTGAAACCTGCCGTTCAATGGTGGCGCGGTCAGCGGAGGTGTAAAACTCGGCGGGTAAATCAGTGGATTGGCCTGATGACCAGGTAGTTTGGTCAAACCAGGCGTAATAAAACGCTAATACGGGTGGTTGCTCTTGCGCTGAAACGATGCTATCTGGCGATAGGCTAAGTAAGAGGCCACCGATAATGAGATAAATTAAATATTTCATAAAACATATTGTCCTTTATTGCCTTAAATAACTATTTGACTTAAATTGCCAAACTTGAGTATATCACACAAGAGATTGACCGCAAAACGGGCTAAGTTGAGGAATTGCTAGACGTTGCCATGCGCTAAAATAACAAAAAGCCTGCGGTTAACAGGCTTTCGCGTGAGAGTTCGTTTTTATAACGATATAATTCGACATATTTGGGGTTTAACTTCCTTAACCGATTGTCCCATTGTGTATACGGTCAAACCATGTTATAATTTAGTCTGTAAAACTCGTTGGAGGCAACGTTATGCCAGATGGTAAAACCAAAAGCGAAAAAACGACCTTAAATCAAAAAATCTTAGGGGTGCGAGTTCGACAGGCACGGCTTCGCACGGGCTTAAGTTTGAATGAGGTCGCCCAAGCATTAGGCGTTTCAACCGAAGTAGTTTCAAAAATTGAGGCCGGTGACCATGCCGTCACCCTACCACAGTTGGAAGTTGTGGCGTTAATTTGTAATATGCCCGTGTTAAATTTCTGGTCTGACCTGCCGACTGAAGACAAACGTCGCTACCCCACTGTTGATGCGATTGCCTTTCGCCAACGTATCATTGGGTTATTGCTACGTAAGGTTCGTACCGAAGCGGGGCGGTCTGAGGAAGATTTAGCCAAGCAACTCGCGATTCCCGCCAGCCAAATTACGCAATATGAACTTGGTCAAGTGGAAATTCCCGTCATCCAACTGGAAGCTCTGGCGCATTATTTTAATGTGCCAATCAATTATTTTTTAGATAATAGTCTTGCGCTCAGTGATGCAAATCTCAGCCAGAAATGGACTCCCCTTGAGGAAATTATCCAATTTTCACAGTTCCCGCCTGACGTACGTGAATTTTTGGCTAATCCCGCGAATTTGTTATACATTAACATCGCGATGCGTCTGGGTGAGCTTTCGGTTGATACCCTTCGAGGTTTGGCTGAAGGTCTTTTAGAAGTGACTTATTAAGGCTGAAACAACGGATAAGCAATGGTTTTGCCTGGCTTATCCGTTGTTTTCATGGCTGCTTTGTCATGCTAGAGCAGGCTTTTGTTCCTACCCATAACTTAGCAGGGGCCGCTGACCACAATAGTCCATCTATTGATGAACTCTTTGAGTTAGCTACCACGCGTAACTTAGATGTTATGCTGCGTAAGTCCCTCGGGATTGCCATTCGCTTATTTAAAGCGGAAGCTGGTTCATTGTTATTTCTTGCTAATACTACCCGTCGTTTACGAGCGGGAACTTTTCAACATGCGGCATTGGCACAGATTGATTATTGGGAGGAGTCCATTACGAAACGGTTGCAACAAGGCCCTGTGCCACAACCACTCGCCACTTCACCCCCAATATTTAATTCTAAGTTGGACAACGGGCAGTTATTAATTAACTTGCCTGTTTTGCGCGACACTAAAATTATTGGTGGCTGTTTAAGTTTACTTTTACCCCTTGAGCTAAAAGCCCTCACACCTCAACAACAAACGTTCCTGCACCGCCTCGCAGATAGCACGGGACAGATAGCCTCACTTATTTCTGACCTCGAAATTGCTCAACAACGCATGAACCAAATCAGCGTTTTTTATCAGGTTGGAGAAGCGTTAATTACCAATTTCGATTTGCACAAGTTCTTGCTAGACACCATGCAATTAGCGACGAATGTCGTTAATGCGGGGGCTTCATCGCTCATGTTGGCCGATGAAGAGAAACGGGAATTAGTGTTTGAGGTGACGCATGGGGCGCGGGCGGGGTTGCTGAATAAACAACGGATTCCGATTGATGAAGGGATTGCGGGTTGGGTCGCTTCGCATGGACAACCGATTGTGGTCAATAATCCCCGCACTGACCCCCGTTTTAGCTATCGGGTGGATGTGCGAACGGGCTTTTTAACCCAATCCATTGCGGCTGTCCCGTTGACGATTCGCGGGCGGACAATTGGGGTGTTAGAGGTGCTTAATAAATATTCAGGCTCAGGCTTTGACCAAGATGATGTGCGGGTATTACACTCTATTGCCAGCCAAGCGGCCATTGCCATTGAAAATGCGCGCCTCTATGAAAAAATTCGGCTAGAGCATGACCATATCATGACCGCCCAAGAAGGGGTGCGGCGTGAGGTCATGCGTAATCTGCATGATGGGCCGATTCAATCTTTGTCGGCCATGAGCATGAGCCTTGACCATTTAGAGCTACTATTGAAAACGGGCAAGAGTGAAGCAATCGCGGCTTCCGTTGAAACATTGCGTGGGTTAGTTAATCAAGCCACCTGGGAAACGCGCCAAGTGTTGTTTGAATTACAACCTTTCGCTTTGGAAACACAAAGCCTTGAGGTAGTTTTAACGCAATATGCTCAAGAATTACGTGAGAGTGGCAATTTTATTGTCAATTTCACTGAAATACCCCCGTTGGATTACGATAAGCATGTGGCTAGAACTATTTTTTCCATCGTCCAAGAAGCCATTAATAATATTAAGCAGCATGCCAATGCTCGTAATATTTGGCTGACGGTAACGCCACGCGATAACCGTTGTTGGGTGGTGATACGTGATGATGGCGATGGTTTTGATGTGGCAGCTTTACAGGAAGATGAAACCAAGCAAATTGCCGTCGGGTTAATCCACATGCGCGAGCAAGCACAGTTGATTGAGGGAGATTTGCAAATCGAATCCCGCCCCATGCCCCCTCATCGTGGCACAACGGTCACGCTGTCGCTGCCTGCCCCCGCAGAAAAAGTAAGGAGTTAGATTTTTTAATAAAACACCACAACAGATTTAGGAAAAGCGGAGAGACTAGCGGCCAGAAATAGGAGTGTCAAAATTTCATTTTGACAGGCGAAAGTAAAACTTTCGCCCTCCTGAAAAGGTTAATTCATGCCCTCGTGTAGTATCAGTATATCAACATTTGCAGGGGGAGTCATCCGATGACTGCTAGTCATCGGATGACTAAGGCCACAATCTTGAAATACTGAGTATAACTCTAAAATCCTTTTTCCCCCATCGGTTGTTGTATCTACCCAAACCATGAGCAACGCTAAAAAATTACACGAGCAAGCTATAAAACTGTTTCGCCAAGAAAATTATGACGCAGCCTTACCTAAGCTGAACGAAGCCTTACAAGCTGCAGGCACTGATGTCCATCAAGCTGCCCTCATTTATAACGACCTGGGCGTAACCTATTGTCAGTTGGAAGATTACCCCGCCGCCCACCAGGCCTTAGATGAAGCTATGCAACGCTTCACCGAGTTGGCGGATAAAAAGGGGCAAGCGCAAACTATTGGCAACCGCGCCTCAGTTTATGAGGCGGAAGAGGCGTTTGACCAGGCGATTGAGCATTATAAACAATCGGCGGCCATGTTGGAAGAATTGGGCGAAAGTGAAACCGCCATGTATGTATGGCAAGCCATTAGTCGTTTGCGGATGCGGCAAAAGCAATATTTGGCCGCCATTGCTGCCTACGAAGAGGGCATTGATAACATGCCTGAAGGTTCATTTAAGCGTAAAGTATTACAAAAAATCCTAAAAATACCTGGCGGGTTAATGGGTGGTTAAAGACCAGAATTTTCGCTTACGGAGTCCAAATCTTTAGATTTGATTAACAAATCTAAAGATTTGGACTCCCTTACCATGATAAGGACATGATAAAATGAAACAGAGATTTAAAATAATCTGGCTGTTAGTCGCGCTTTTTTTACTCAGTAATCTATCGGTTTATGCCGATGGTGCCACTAACCCGAACATGGCGCGGGTGCGAGTGGTTCATGCTTCACCCAATGGGCCGAAAGCCGACGTTTATCTGGATGGGCAACCTTTTCGGCGTGATGTCGCTTTTCTAGGCGTAACAGATTACACGGATATACCAGCTGGCAATCATACCATTCGTATTTTGCCTGCGGGCAGTCCACCTGAAACACCCCCAGTGAAAGATTTGACCGCCCCTTTTGAGAATAATAAAGCCTATCGCATTATGCTTACCGGGCAATTAGCGCAATTAAAAGTGGCCGTCATTCCCGATGACCTTTCACCCACGCCCCCCAACCAAGCCCGCGTAACTTTTGTTCATGTTTCCCCTGGCAGCCCTAATTTTGATATTTGTGCGGTCGGGCAACCTGCCTGTTTTCAAGGCAATATTACCTACGAAGAGAATCGTGTCGTTAATTTATCATCAGGTGGTTACAATTTAGATGTACGCCAAACAGGAACAAATAATAACTTCATGACGATTAGTGACACTTACCAAGATGGGCAGGCTTATACTGTTTTCCTGATGGGTTTAATCACGGCTGACCCACGTCTGCAACAAATTAAAGCCCTACCCATTGTCACCCGTCCCCCCACTCCCCCTAGTAACAGTAACCAGGGGCCAGGACTGCCTCCCCATACAGGTGCATTTTTAGCCCCTGAAGTGGTCGCAGGCTTAGGGGCATTTATTTCCTTGCTCATATTGGGTGGCGGCATGTGGATGATGCGTCGCCGTTTTAGCTAAATTGCTAAACCTCACCCCCGTCCCCTCTCCTACTTAGGCGAGGGGTGATAAAGGTGACTCCCTCTCATATGTAGGAGAGGGCTGGGGTGAGGTATAAAATCTAGTCTCAAAATAAACAAACCCGCTTGTAACTCAAAGTGGGTTTGTCTATTTCTAACGGTTTATGAAATATACTTTTTGCCTCATGCTTGCCTGCCTTAGCCTCATATCTTGCGGTAATGCCATTAAAATTGTTCCGTTTAGTGACATTCCCATTCCTACGCCAACCCAGGGCAGCCCCCATAACAGCATTGCCTCGACCTTTCCCGCGAATTATACCGCTAATATACCGCAAGAAATTATGGCTGAATCGATTCAACTGGATGCGCCTGTGGTTGTAATGGGCTGGTCAACGCAAGAGGCATGGGGAGCTACGGTGACGGATTGGGATGTGCCAGAGAATGAAGCGGGCTGGCATAGTACCTCAGCTGGCCCTGGCAACGGCAGCAATATTGTTATTTCAGGACATAACAATAGCATGGGGGGGCGGGTGTTTGCCAATGTAGAAGATTTAGTCGTGGGCAATAAAATTACCTTACAGGATAGTCGCGGGCGCAGCTATCATTACGAAATTACAGAACGCAATATTGTCCGCGCCCTCATGGCCTCGGCGGAGGCGGAGGCTTATTTACAGCAAATTATGCTCCCGACCCCCACCGAACAGCTAACGCTCATCACCTGTTGGCCGAGTTGGAGCAATACGCATCGGCTCATCATCATCGCTAAACCCCGCTGATAACATGACGATTCGCCATTTGTAAGACCATCAACTCGGTGTTATAATAAACATTATGTCTAGTTGGATAATGATATGAGTTGATTTGAAGGGGGTTTTTAACCTATGGGAGCTTTATTTGTTTTTATATTAATAATACTGCTATCAGCCTTTTTTGGCCTAGAAAATTTTGTCGTCAATGGCTTAGGCAGTGCTGACATTCAGATATTGGGTGTATCCGTATTAAGCGACGGCTTTCGCGCCGTTTTAGCGATGGGGATTGTTTTTTGTGAATTAGCCGTTATTGCTTTCTACATGTTAGACCGCGTGAGTGATGCAATTCGTGATATTATCAAGCCACTGATTCGGTTAGTGCCGCTCTCACTTTTCGTAACAACCAGTTACAACACTTTATCGCCTATCGTTTTTAGTTTACTCCCCGCCACCGTCAGCAATGCCTTTGGTGTGACTCAAAGTTTTCAGTTTACGGCTGCCGTCCATAATAGTAGTTTTAGTGAAGGCATCTTAACAACCGTTGCGACCATGATATTATTTCTTATTACTACGACGGCTTTAAGTGATAGAAAAGAATCGGTGCGCGTCAAACAATTAGAAGCGCAAGTTAAATATTACAAGGGATTAGCCCTTAAATAAACCCACCTGTCGGGGATTTATTCATCAGGTGACTTGAAGTCACCTGATGAATAGACCCATCACCTGAAAATTTACAGGCGGAATAAATCACTATTTTTAACAAGGAATTACCACGTGGGTTTTAGGCTGAGAATCATCTTATTGTTAGCTTTTGTACTATTGGGATGTAACAACATTCCAGGAGTCAAGATTGTGCCGCGCCCCGCCACCGAAATTGTGGATAATCCCCAGGCGGGAGTCGCAACCATCTTGCCCGTTGCCGTCAGCGAAGGTCAACCACAACCCCTCGCCTCACCCACCATGACTGCCACCTCAACCCCTATCCCTACCCCCACCGCCACCCCGCTACCCACCGCCACCTCTTTTTTCTTACAATCCTTAACCACCGCCCAACCGCCGTATGAAAATACGCTACCCCGTCATGGACTATTACTCATCAGCCTCATTTTCTTCATCATCATGTTGATTTGGGGCATCGGACAATATTTTTACATCAGCTTTGCCCAACCTAAAGGGTTAGACATTACAACCCTGGATATTAAAGCCCAAGATGGTTTATTTGTCGGCGCAGTTTTATCCATGACCGCACGACGCACCTTTACCTTTACCTCACCCTTCACCCGTTGGTCTCAAGTCATCAATTTTGTCTCCAAAACATTGGAACAAGAGTTAATTCAGAAAGCGCAACAATATGCCAATATTGAGGAACTAGAAGCCAACCTCAAAGTTATTACGGAGAGTTTCTTTCAAGAGCCTGTCGTACAAGAGCTATGGACTGACTTTGGTGTAAAAGTAATTCGCTTTAATATCGAAATTCGTTTCTCTCAAGCCACAAAAGATGCCCTGATTCGTAAGGCTGAGGCCGCGGCAGGCGGACAAGCCTATCTCGCTTATGCTAGAGCCGCGCACCTTGACCCCAACTCCCCCGAAAGCCGCGAACTCTATCGAATTTATCAAGAAACGCAAGGTCAAGTGGACGCGGCCCGTAATTTGGGGGGTGGTTTCACCAATTTAGCCAATATCTTAGGTAACACTGTAAAAGGTAAATCCGCTAATGACGAGTAACACTCCTCCTACACGTAGTATGGATATACGGCAACTTTTGGTCACGGGCAGCATGCAATTAGCCATTTGGGGGCCAATTGTGATTGGCATTTTTAATCAATTGTCAATGGCTTTCTTACATACCGAAAGCATTTATGTCTTTTTAGAGCCACCCAAAGATGGCCGACTTTATCCCTTTATGAGCCTAGAAGTAAGTTGGTGGTTTGTGTTTGTCTTCATCACCCTCATCTCTATGGTTGGCACCTATGTCAGCCAACAACGCGTCATAAACCGCATGATTTATCCATTATGGCTATTTCTCTGCTTCCTGTTAATTTCGGTGAAACCCGTTTTTTAAGCACGCAAAACCTCACCCCAACCCTCTCCTATCTAGGAGAGGGAGCAAAATCTCCCCCTTTTAAGCCCACACCGCCAATGCGCCTGGCAACACCTCAAACTTAAACTCCCGCCCATGCGTACACAACACCTCCCCATCCACATGCGCGGGCAAACCCACCGCCACCCGTAACTCAATTTGCGTTACTTGACGCAACCTCACGACAGGATGCGTTACATGTTTCCCCTGCAAAGCACGCGGCAATAAATTCAACAACGTCAGCCGCGACCTCGTTCCCCCATAACAAACATCTAA
>JFJP01020474.1_pt1 | contig 22081 bp, 13 predicted proteins | sample 431651 | NCBI WGS metagenome assembly JFJP01 (sample SAMN02602958, study PRJNA72255) | Microbial mat metagenome, whole genome shotgun sequencing project. | biome: fresh water; feature: sink hole; material: water; isolation source: purple microbial (photo- and chemosynthetic) mats found in...
AGGAGGGGCTGACCAGCGACGAGGTCGCGGTGGCCATCGCCCGCGCCTGCGGGGTCAAGGCGGTCGATGTCGGCTTCGCCGGCCGCAAGGATCGGCATGCGATCACCCGGCAGTGGTATTCGGTGCGTACGCCCGGCGAGGCGCCGCTGCAGGCGCTGCAGGGGGCCTTCGCCAAAGGCCGACTGGAGGTGCTCCAGGTCGCCCGCCATGGCAACAAGATCCGCATCGGCCATCTGCGTGGCAACCGCTTCCGCCTCGGCCTCGGCCTCGGTGATGCGCGCGAGCTGGTGCCGTTGCAGGCCGCCCTCGACACCCTGGCTCGGCATGGCATCGCCAACCGCTTCGGCCCGCAGCGCTTCGGCTTCGGAGGAGTCAACCTGCGCATCGCCAGCGCCTGGGGTCGGGGCGATTTCGCCGCCGCCGTCGAGTTGATCGTCGAAGTCCGGCGACCCGCTGCCCAGCCGCTTCCGGCTCGGCCCCGAGGGCCGGGTGCTGGCGGCGCTCAAGCGCGGCATGGAGCCGGAACGCGCGCTCAACCAGGCCGAGGAGCTGCGCAAGCTGATCGCTTCGGCCGGCCAGGCGGCGGTGTTCAACGCTGTGCTCGACGCGCGCGCGGCGGCCGGCCTGTCGCACGCGCTGCGTGAAGGCGATATCGCCTGCACTCGCGACGGCATCCCCTTCCTCGTCAGCGCCGCCGATCTCATCGACGTCAACCGTCGCGCCCAGCCGGGCGAGCTCGACGCGCTGACCACGGGCCCGATGCCCGGCACCTGGCGCATCGCGCCGAGCGACGCCATCCTCGCCGAGGAGCGCGCCTGGAGCGCGGGGACCGGGCTTGACTGGGCCTGGTTCAACGACGGCGGCCCGTTCGAGAGCCCGGGCGGGCGGCGGCAGAACTACGTCACCTTCCGCGAGCCGCCCACGGTGCGGCCGGACGGCGACGTGGTCTGGGTCGAGTTCGCCCTGCCCTCGGGCTCGTTCGCCACCGAGGTGCTGGCTCAGGCGGGGGTCGAGATCCCCGCCGACCGTTCGGGTTCCGCCCCGTCAACCTGATCCTCGGGCACGGTGGCGGTGCGCTTCGGCCCTGGCGCCAGTCGGCCGCACAGCACGGCGCAGGCCCCGGTCAGCGCCGCTGTCAGCAGGCCGCTCCACCACTGCCAGCCGCCGCGTCCACCGACCAGCATGTCGAGGCCCTGGACCGCGAGCGACATCCCGGCGCCGGTCAGCAGCAGGGCGAGCCAGCGCACCCCGGGCAGCCAGCGGCGCACCGGTACCAGCAGGATGATCAGCACGAGGTGGGCACCGGCATGGAACCAGTGCGAGCCGGGATCGACGGGATCGCGCAGCGCGCCGGCCAGCCACACCCGCCACATCCACGCCTGCGGATCGCCGACCACCACCGCCCAGGCGCAGAGGGCCAGGGGCAGGTCGGGAGCGCCGGGATAGGCCGCCAGCCGCGCATGCATGAGCACGACGGCACCCAGCACGAACGGGATCCAGAGCAGCAGGCGCACGACGGCAGCGTAGCCCTGGAAGCGGCAAGCTCCAGTTCGGCGGGGCAATGGCCCGGCGCGCGCCGCCGGCGGGCGCGGGCTCGACTGGCACCGTCCGGAATCCGCCCCGGTGCACCGCCAAGCGGAGTCAGTAGGCGAACACCACCACTTCGTGGCAGGTCAGCGCCGGTACCGTGACGCGCACGGCGCCGATGCGCCGGCTGAGCGGCAGGCGGCGACCGGCGACGACCAGGCTGGCCGAGCGGATCCGTTCGGGCACGCGCAGGGCGACCGGAACGTCGCACAGCGTCGGAAGGTCCTCGATGACACTGGTGCGTCCACGAGCCTGCGGACTGCCGTAGGTCAGGTGCACGCAGTACCGGCGGTGCTGCGGCTGATGCACGACGTTGGCGCGGCCGGCCGACAGCAGGCTGGTCTCGAGGGTCGGCCGGGCATGGACGCGACGCAGCGCGTTCAGGAAGAGCTGGCGATGGACGCGGGCGCCATGGTAGTAGTAGGTGGCACCGATGGGATGGGCGAGCCACAGAACGCGACCCTTGCCCAGCCGCCGTTCGAGGATCGCTGGATGGGCGGCATCCCGCTCGCCGTAGGGCGTGTTCTGGTGCGAGCAGTAGGCGGCGACGGTGCGGTCGAAGAGCGGTTCGCGGACGCTGGCCAGGACGCGTGCGGCCCGGCCGGGGCGGCAGCGCAGCGCCGGATCGTAGTTGAGGAACGGCGAGGTCGGGAGTTCGGTGGCGAGGGTGCTGCCGGCGACGGTGTAGTCGCAATCCCGCTCGCCGCGCCCGAGGTAGGAGGCGCCGAGGTCGAGGATGAAATTCTTGCGGGTCCGATCCAGGGCGCTTTCGCCGATCACCACCAGTGCGCCGCCGGCGCGGGTCCATGCCTCCAGGCGGGCGGCCTCGGCGTCATCCAGGCATTGCGCCCCGGTGAGGACGAGGGTGTCGTAGCGCGACAGGTCGGAGGTCGGACCGGCGGTCTCGAAATCGGTCTGCGTCTCCAGCAGCATCTGGGTGACGCCGTAGTCATGGTCGAGCTTCTGGGGGCCACCGACCACGCCGGCGACCGGGGTCGGGAGATCGGAACGCTCACGGCAGGTCAGGCGGACGGCGAGATTGGCCGAGGGACGTCCATCGAGGCCGTAGGCCTCGACCCGTGCGACGTGGGCATAGGCCGGAGCGAGGTTGCGGTAGGTCGCGAGATCCATCTCGCCGCTGGGATGGAGCTGATCGCCGAACGAGCAGCGCGCGCCCCAGGCGATCATGTTGGCCGCCTCGTAGCGGATCGCGTCGGGATGCTTGAAGCCGCCGAACTCGCCCCACGAGGTGTGGAACTTGCCCGACATCGCCATCATCTCCTTGCCGGCGGTGACCGGATGGCTGGCGAAGAACTTGGCCCGCGGCTGGAACTTGTCGTAGCCGCCCCACACCGTCGGCAGATCCTCGAGTTCGAGGTGGGTCTGCTCGGTCAGCGAGGCGTCGGCGGAGTCGAGGTTGGCGCGGCCGTTGAAGAAGGCGGTCGCCCCGGGGCGCGTCTCCGCGATCGCCGCTTTGCACTCGCGCATGAACGATTCCCACTGTCCCTCGTGCCAGCTCCTGGTGGCTGCAACGTCGTCGAGGTCGATGCCGGCGGAACGCATCTGGCTGACCGCGGCGGGCGAGAAGCTGCGTTCGTGGAACATGATGTCGTAGAAGACGCCGTGCAGGGGGTAGCGGCTGCACACCTCGCGGGTCAGGTCCAGGACATGCTGGCGGTAGGCGGAGGCGATGCAGAGGAACTTCCACGACACGATCGGCCGCTTGGCCGTCGGCTGCGCCTCGGACGGCGGGTTCATCCACTGCGGCTTCCCGGCGCGGTCGAGCGCCACCCATTCCGGATGCAGTTCGGCGTCGTTGGCCGACCAGCCGACGGTGATGTAGACGGCGGTGCGCACGCCGATGGCCTGGCAGGCGCGGATCTGCTCGCCCAGCAGGTCGAGCTTGGCGGCGAGATGCGGATGGCGCATGCCGACGCGGGTCGGGAAGTAGCACCAGCTGTGGTGGCACTTGGCGAACAGGGTGATGTAGTTCACCCGTCCGAGCTTCAGGGCGCGTTGGAAGCGCTTGCGGTCGAAGCGGCTGCCGACGCCGCGGATCGCCTCCGAGGTATGGAAGTCGAGGTGGACGTGGCGGGCGGGCAGGTGCGGGGTCATGTCGGGAATGATCGGCTATGCGATCGTGGCCGGCAACCATCACTCGCGCAATCGGCCGTTGCTTCCGCGCAAGGATCAGCCGGCGAGGGCGGGGACGAGGCGGCGCAGGCGTTCGGCCAGGCGTTCGGCCATCACCGCGTGTCCCTCGCTGCTGGGATGCACCAGGTCGCAGGTCAGACCGGAGACATCGGGCAGGATGTCGTGACCGTGCAGGAAGGTGACGCCATGGCCGGCGTGCTCGCAGGCGATGGCACGTAGCGTCTCGGCGTACGCGGTCATGGTGCGGGCGAGATCGTTGGGCGAGGGCAGCAGGTCGTCGCCGGTGAGGAAGGGCGAGATCAGGGCCAGCGGCCGGCCGGGACGCCGGCCGGTGATGGCGGTGACGAGGTGGCGGGCGCGGCGGGCGAATTCCTCCGGGGTGACGCTGTGGCGCATGTTGATGCCCAGTTCGCAGGTGGCGAAGTCCCAGTCGTCACGTCCGGCGATCCAGTCGGCCATGCCCGTCTCGCAGAAGCACGAACCGCTCTGGCCGAGGTTCAACGCGTCGACGCCGAGCAGGCGCGCCGTGATGGCGACATAGCACTGCTGCCGGGTCACCGGCGTGTAGCCGTGGGTGATCGAGGAACCGTACGCCAGCCAGCGCAGGCGCGGCTTCTGCTCGGGCAGGGGCGGGGCGATGCTGCTGCCGAGCAGGTCGATCCCATGCAGCAGTACCGGGCCGTCGAGGACGATGCGCCAGACCGCTGGATCGAAGCGGCGGCGGGCGAAGGCGGATGGGGCAAGGCGGGCGAGGCCGTCGTTCTCCCAGTCGAGGATCTGGCGATGCAGCCGTCCCGGCTCGAGCCTGACATGGGTCTGCAGCACATCGCCACGGTGGACGAAGAGATCGCCGCCGGTTACCGCCGTCAGGATGACGGCGCAGCGTCGGCCGGAGACGGCGCGGAAACGAATCTCGGAGAGGGCGCAGTCGCCGGTGACCAGGGTGCCGTTGACGAACGGCGCCGAGACGCTGCGCGGCACCCGCCGGACCAGCGGTCCGGGATAGCCGCAGTCGGCGTCCAGTTCAGCGATGTTGTGGAGTTCACACAGGTCATCGAGCATGGTGTCAGCCTTCGAGCAGGGCCACGCCCGGCCGTTCGAGCCGGAACCTGGCGATGAGCCGTCCATCCTCACGACGCAGCTGCAGGTCCTCGGCCGGCCGCAGCCGGTCCTGGGCCCGCAAGTCGTCGAGCTGGCGTGGCGTCGGATACGCCGGGGCGCCCATCGCCCGCCAGGCGGCGACGATGCTGTTCTCGCTGGCGCCGATGCGCCACAGTTGCGGGTTCCGCGCCGATGCCGGCAGCTCGACCTCGACCTCGCCGGCCTCGGCCGGGGCGTCGGATGCGGCGGGATGGCGCCACACCAGCACGGCCGCGCCGCGCGGGCCGGTCGTCGCCACTGCCCCGTCGAGTTCACCGCCGCCCACCGGCACCGAGTCCGTGCCAAGGCGGTGCAGCATGACGTGGGCGTTCCACGCCGGCTTGCGCAGGCCGTGCAGCGACAGCATGCCGTAGTGGCCCTGGAACTCGGAGGACTGGTAGCCGGCCTGGTCGTAGATGTCGGACAGGCTCCAGAAGGCGAAGGCGTCGGCCAGTTGCGACACCTCGGCCATGGTCTTGGCGATGAAGGCTGCCTCGAGCGGGCCCTCCTTCAGCGGATCATGCGGGAACCATGAGCGCCCCCACTCATTCCAGTGCACCTCGCCGCGGTAGCCGCGCTGGCCGAGCGTGCGGCGCAGGCCGCGCACCACGCCGGTGGCGAAGTGCGGGCTGTCCTTGACCTTATGGCTGGCCGGTCCGTCGAAGGGCGAGAGCGGCTGGGATTCGCTGTCGTTGTTGTAGACGTGGGTGATGAGGTAGTCCGGCGTGGTGCCGTCGCGGGCGGCGTGGTCGAGGAATTCGGGGATCCATTCGCCGCGCGCGGTCGAGGGGCCGCCGAAACGCAGATCCGGATGCACCGATTTGACCGCCCGCCAGGTCGCCGACCACAGGCGGAAGAACTCCTCCTGGGAACCGCCGAAGAAGCAGCCACGCAGGTTTGGCTCGTTCCAGCACTCGAAGTGCCACGAGCGCACCTCGTCCAGGCCGTAGCGTTCGATATGGTGGCGTATGCCCGAGGCGACGAACTCGCCCCATTGGCCGAGGTCACGTGGCATGCTGCTGTTGTTGCGGTCGGGCCAGCAGCGGCAGGTGCCGTCGGTGAAGTCGTCGGGCACGAAGCAGGTGGTGTAGACGGGCTTGAGGCCCAGTTCGATCAGGCCTTCCAGGCAGTAGTCGACAATCTGCCAGTTGGCCGCCTTGCTGCGTTCGGCGGGCGGCATCCGCCACTGCGTCAGCTGGTTGGCCCAGACGCGCATCTCAGGCGAATACATGGCGCAGGCCCGCACATGGCGGACGCCCAGCTCGTCGCGCGCCAGACGCAGGTGTTCGCGCTGGTCGGCGCGCACCAGCCAGCGGAACTGGTCGACGTTGGCGAACGGCGCGAAGGTGTGGCGGAAGGGGGCGGAGGGCCCGTTCCAGGCGGGGCTCAGGCGGAGGGTCATGGGGGCGACGGTAGTGGGTGAAGCCGAGGTGCTAGCGGGGCGACCCCAGGTCCAGCTCGCAGCTGACGGCGACCTCGGTGCGGCCGGACAGCAGGCCGGCCTCAAGCAGGTCGCCTGGTATGACCTGGCCATCGACCACCAGGCGGTGCACGCCGCGTCCGAGGCCGCGCGGGTCACGGATGGTGAGACGCACCAGGCAGCCGCGGAAGCGCCGCGTCAACCGTACCTCGGGCCAGTCGCCGGGCAGGCAGGGTGCGATGCGCAGCCCGCGCGGTTCCGGCCGGAGGCCGAGCAGGTGCTGGGTGACGGCGAGATCCATCCACGCCGCGGTGCCGGTCACCTGGGTGACGTTGGCCCAGCCGAACTTGGGGTTCTCGGGACCGATGATGTTGCTGACGTAGGCGTAGGCCTCGGCCTGGTAGCGGTCGAGGCCGACCTGGGCGATGGCCAGGTGCGGTACGAGTTGACGATACCAGCGCCAGGCCAGCGCCCGCTCGCCCAGCTTGGCCGCGGCGATGATCGCCCAGGTGTTGGCGTGGCAGAAGATGGCGCCGTTCTCGCCGCAGCCGGGCGAATAGCCGCTGTAGGGATCGAGCTCCTCAGGGAAGGAGCGGAACGACGGGTCGAGCTTCTTCAGGCCGACCGGCGTGCCCAGGCGCTGCTCCACCGCGGCGAGGGCGGTGCGGTTGCGCGCCTCGTCGCCGAGGCCGGCGAGGATCATCCAGGTCTGGCTGTTGAGCCAGATCTGCCCGTCCCGGCAGGCGTGGGAACCGAAGGCCCGGCCCTCGTCATCGAAGCCGCGGATCCACCAGCCGCCATCCCAGCCGCAGGCGAGGATGGCCGCCGACTGGCGGGCGATGGCGGCCTCGAATCCGGCTTGCGCGGCCGGGTCGCCGCGCAGCTGGGCCAGAGCGACGAGCAGGCGCAGGGCGTGGACGTGCTGCTGGGCCGCCATCATCGACTCGCCACGGCCGAGTTTGGAGAACTTGCCGATCGAGTCGTTCCAGTCGCCTTTCATGGTCAGCGGCAGTCCATGCGCGCCGAGGTGCGACTCGGTGAAACGGACGCCGGCCTGGAGGTGGTCCCAGACCGACGCCTGGCCGTCCTCGCCCAGCCCATCGGCGGCCAGCCATGGCGCGACCGCGTCGAGCAGTGCGGCATCGCCGGTCTCGCTGACGATGGCGTCCACCACCAGAGGCAACCAGAGGTGGTCGTCGCAGTGGATGGCGCTGCCCGGATGGGTGCGGTCGTCCGGAGACCAGCCGTGCACGCAGTGCCCATCGCGGTACTGCTGCGACAGCTGCTGCAGGAGCACGCCGCGCGCCCAGTCAGGCTTGCGGTAGGCGATGGCGAGCATGTCCTGGCAGGTGTCGCGGAAGCCGAAGCCGCTGCGGATGCCGCTGGCCTGCGAGCTGATCGAGCGGCTGTAGCGTCCGGTGTGCACGCACTGCACCGGATTCCAGGTGTTGACCATGCGAGCCACATCGGCATCGGGCAGTTCGACCTGCAGCACGCCGAGGTGCTCGTCCCACCACGCGCGCAGGCCGGCCTTCAGCCGGTCGACCGCTCCGGGCGCGCGCAGCCGGCCGATGGCCGCCTCGGCCTCGTGCAGCGCGCGCGGCCAACCGACCACGGCGCGTGGACTGCCGCCGAGGAAGAAGGCATGGCGGCGGGATCCCCCGGCCGGCAGCTCGGAGCGGATATGCAGCGCTGCGCAGGGCTCTCCGCACAGGTTGTCCTCGTTGCCGCAGGAGCCGCGCTCCACCGCCTGCGGATCGCGCTCGTCGCGGTAGTGGCCGACGAAGGCGTCGCGGTCGCCCGTCCAGCTGGCGAGCGGGTCGCTGGCGGCGAACCAGACCAGCGGACAGCGGTCGAGCTGCGGGTTGAAGTGGAAGTGGCGGTAGAGGTAGACCAGGGCATCGCTGGGCGCGTGCCGGGTCACCTGCAGGTTGTGCCTCACATAATAGGCCCAGTTGATGTCCTGGCCCCAGTCCAGCAGGCACAGCTCGACGTAGGCGAAGATGTCGAGGCGGATCGCCTCGCCGGCGGCGTTGCTCAGGCGGAGGTCCCAGACCAGGGCGTCCTCGCCTGGCGGGATGAACAGCTCCAGTTCGGCGCTGATCGCCCCCTTGCGGGCGCGGAAGGTGGTGATGCCCGGGCGGTGCTCGGCGGCGAAGGCATCAAGGGCGGTCTGCGCGGGGCGCCAGCTCGGCGACCAGACCGTGCCATCGGGGTGCCGGATGTAGACGTAGAAGCCGGGGCTGTCGGTCGGCAGCTGGTTCAGGCGGTAGCGGCTGATGCGGCCCTTGAGCGGACTCCGCCACCACGCCAGCCCGCCCCCGGCCTGGCTGACGAAAGCATGCAGGTTGCCGTTGGAGAGGTAGTTGATCCATGGCGACGGCAGGGTGGGTGAGGTGGCGATGACGGCACGCTCGGCGTCATCGAAGCGATATGGGGCGGCCATGTCGGATCCGGAGGGTATCAGCGGGAGGTTTCGCCCATGCCGGCGTTCCAGGCCGCCATGGCGGCCGGATCGGTGCCGCGTGGGAAGGCGCGCTGGCCGATCGGACGCAGCTCGAGATAGAGCAGCTCGCCCGGATCGAGGCGCAGAGGGATCTCGACGGCGCCAGCCGCGGGAGTGACGCGTTCGCAGGTCCAGGCCGGCTGGGCCATCGCGCGCAGAGCCTCTTCGACCGTCGGGGACAGGTCGTGGGGCGCGCCCATCGCCAGCCAGTGCTCATACGCGCTGCCTGCTCCTGGTCCGACCCGCGCCGTCAGCACAAGGTGTTCGCCGGCGCCCTCCACCGGCATGCGCAGACGGTCGTTCCACGCTGCCGGAGCGGCGTCCTCCAGCAGGCGCTGGTTCCAGGCGACCACCCGCACGGCCTCGCCGTCGCGTGTCGCCGCCAGGCCGGCGGCGGGTGGCCGCGCGCCGTCGAGCTCCACGGTCAGCCGGCCACCGCGCAGGCGCCGCAGGAAGGCGAACGCATGGTAGGCCGCCTTGGGGATGCCGTGGATGGTCAGCAGGCCGTAGGTCATCGAGAAGGCGGAGCGGGGGATCGCCCCTTCGCTGAACACGTCGCTGCCGACCCACCAGCACAGGGTGTCGAGGATGCCGTCCAGCTCGACCGCAGCCCGCGCCGCCAGCGCCGCGCCGTGGAGCTGGTCGTTGGTCGCGTTGGTGCACCAGTCCACCGTCTGCGCCGAGGCGCAGCTCATCGCATTCCATTCCGTCCAATGCACCGGCAGGCCGGGACGCAGGGTCCGGACCCGTCGTACCGCCTCGGCGACGGTGGCGGCGAAGTACGCCCCGGGGGCATGCGGGCTGCCACGCCGATCCGGGAAGTCGACCTGCTCGTCCTGGGGGTAGAGGTGCGAGGAGACGAAGTCGAGCGGCACGCCGCTGGCATCGCAATGGCGGATGAGGTCCTCCAGCCAGCTCGCCTTCGAAGACGCCGGTCCGCCGACGCGCAGGGCCGGGTCGACCCGTTTGATGGCGCGGGCCGAGGCGTCGTAGAGCGCGAAGTAGGTCTCTTTACTGCCGCTCCAGAAGCAGCCGAGGTTGGGTTCGTTCCACACCTCGAACCACCAGGAGCGCACCTCTTCGGATCCGTAGCGGTCGATGAGATGGCGGGTGAACGTCTCGACCAGAAGTTCCCACTCGTCCATGCGACGAGGCGGGGTGACGTTCATGCGGTACCAGAACATGGTCTGGGTCCCCGAGGCCAACGGGGTCGGCATGGGGTTGAGTTCGACGAAGGGCTTGAGCCCGATGGCGAGGAGGGCGTCGTAGACCTGATCGACCCACCGCCACTGGAAGGCGAGGGTCCCATCCGCGAGACGGCTGACGACCTGCATGTCGTCGTCGAAGATGGCATGGAAGCGGCAGTGGCGGAAACCGATGTCGCGCTGCAGCTGGCGCAGATGCGCCAGCAGGTCCTCGCGCAGCAGGTCGAAGGCCCTGCCGACGGCGATGGCGTTGCGCCAAGGCTGGGCGTAGGGCTGTCCCGGGCCGGTTGTCAGACGGATCATGCTGGGTACCTGGGATGCTGGAGTAGCCGCTGGGCAATCGACTCGCTCAACAGCTCGTCAGACTAAGCGCCAGGAGATCCGCCGGATAGCCAGGAACGCGCAAGGGGCTCCGGCGGATTGCGCAGGTATGACGGTGCAGGCAAAAACTGCACCTCAGCCATGCAAGAAACAACCTATCACGTTGTCTTGCCGCCATCGTTCACTGTTCGCCCAGGAGACCACATGCGCCCCATCCTCACCCTCATCCTCCTCGCCGCGTCGGCCATCGCTGCCGACAACCTCATCGTCAACGGCGACTTCTCCTCGACCGAAAGGCCGACCAGCGGCGCCTTCTTCGGCTGGAACGAAGGTGATCCGGCGCACATCACCCTGACAAGCGAGGGAACGCAGTCCTTCGCCCGCAACGCCGACGGTGTGCACATCAACACCTGGCAGGACATCGTCGTCCAGCCGGGCTGGAAGGCGCTCAAGGTGTCGGCGCGCATCCGGGTCAAGGGCCTGGAACGCACCGGCAGCGAGGTGTGGATGGTGCCCAGTCTGCAGTTCCTCGGCCGTGACGCCTCCAACCAGGTGGTTGGCGAACCCAAGTGGACCAAATTCATGGTCACCGCCGACCAGGACTGGACGAACCATAGCGCGGTGAAGACGCTGAGCGCTGAGACGAAGACGGTGCGCGTCTCGATCGAAACCTTCGGTGCCAAGGGAGTGTTCGACTTCGACGACATCACGGTTACGCCCATCACGCAGTGACCTCGCCTGCCGCGCACCACGTCAACCGTTAGGATACCACATGACCTGCTGTCGCCTCCTGTTCGCCCTGGCCGCCATCCTGCCTGCGGCGGCAGCCGAGTATATCGTCTCCCCGCAGGGCGATGACGGGGCGTCCGGCATGGCAGCGTCGCCGCTCCGGACCATCGGCGCCGCGGCCAAGCGCGCCGGTCCTGGCGACACGGTAACGATCCGGGCCGGCACCTACCGCGAGACGGTGGTGCCGGCGCGTTCTGGTGAGCCCGGCCGGCCGATCACCTTCCGCGGCGCGGCCGGCGAGAAGGTGGTCATCGATGGGTCCGATCCGGTCACCGGTTGGAAGCCGTGGAAAGACGGCATCGAGCAGGCGCCGATGCCAGGTGACTGGTTCAGTCGCGCGACGCCAGGTGATGGCGTCAACCTCTACGATGCAGCGGTGCTCAACAACGCCGACCAGGTCTTCGTTGATGGCGCCATGGCGTTGCAGGCGCGCTGGCCAAACAGCCCGACCCTGGATCCGTCCTTCCCTGGCAAGGCGGTGACCGAGAAGTTCATCGGCAAGTCGCGCGACAAGAGCGGCAATTGGACGACCGGCACGCTGGTGGACGAGCAGCTCGATCTGGATCCGCAGCAGGCAGTCGGCGCGCAGATCATGCTGCAGCCGAATCACGGGGCCTGGGCCTGGCTGCTTACCGGCCGCATCGCAGCCCTGGACGGCAAGCGCTTCACCTACGTCTCGCGCAGCGATAGCGGCAAGGACTTCTCCCAGGACAAGCTCGACGACAGGTCGCGCTACTACCTTTTCGACAAGCTGGAACTGCTCGACGCCCCTGGCGAGTGGCATCACGACAAGCAGGCCGGCGTCCTGTACCTCAAGTCGCCGGACGGCCAACCGCTCGGCACCCGGGTCAACGCCAAAAAGCGCCTATACGCCTTCGATCTCAGCGAGCGTAGCCACATCGTCATCCGCGATCTGGCGATCCATGCCTGCACCATCACCACCGACCGGGACGGCGGCGGCGACAACATCCCCTACGGTGCGGATGGCGCCACGCGCTATCCCTGGCGCAATGCGGCGCACGGCCTGCCCAAGGAGCCGTACCATCAGCCCGACAAGTTCAGTGACGCACCAAGCAGTGATGTGGTGCTGGAGAATCTCGACGCCACCTACATCTCGCACTTCACTGACGTCAGCGGACACTTCTTCTGCCAATGGGGCCAGTCCTCCGGTATCGTGCTGTCGGGCCGCAACCACCGCATCGCCGGTAGCCGCATCCGCTGGAGCGCCGGCAACGGCATCACCCTGCTCGGGCGCGAGCATCGCGCCGTGGGCAACCTGATCGAGGACACCGGCTACGCAGCCAACGACTGCACCGCGGTGCATACCGGCGGCACCGAGCGCATCTCCAGCGACCACGAGATCGCCTGGAACACCATCCGGCGCACCGGCCGGTCCGGCCTGCTGCCGCGTTGCTTCTACCGCAGCGAGGCAGCCGGCGACAGCGACTGGAAGGGGCGCGTCCACCACAACGACATCAGCCAGTTCGGCATCCAGGACTGGGACGTCGGCGGGGTGTACGGTGCGGGCGCCGGGCGCTACCTGCGCTTCGACCACAACTGGATCCACGACGCCTACGAGCACGTCGACGACCTCGGCCAGGGCGCCTTCACCGCCAGCGGCATCTATCCGGATTATGGCTCCACCTGGGTGATCGACCATAACGTCATCTGGAACGTCGAGTGGGGCATCCATCTCCAGAACCAGGATGACAAGGCCAAGCCGGCGGGCTATCTGGTGTTCAACAACACTGTCGCGGTGCGCATGCTCGGTGGTCAGAAATCGATGCATGGTCCCTATGGCGTGGTGCGCAACAGCGATGCGCCCAACCAGGAGACGCGCATCGAGGACAACGTCCTCGTGCTGCTCGACCAGAGCGCCCGCTACAAGCCGGTGGATTTCGCCAGCGATCCGCAGGTACAGCGGGCGGTGGAGGGCAACGTCCAGGTCGCTGGCCTGACGAGCGGAGTCCTCGCGGGCGGCAGCGCGTTTCCGGCGTGCCTGGTCCCGAAGGCCACCGCCAGCGACATCGTCGGACGGTCGGGCAGGCGAGAGATGCGTACTGCCGCAGGCTTCCCTCTGCCGCCGATCGATTCCAGCCCGGACCGTGGCGCCTTTGCTTCCGGGGTCGAGCCTTGGCGGGCTGGCCACGAGGCTTGGCCCGGACGTCACGTCGAGGTCAAACCGAAACCTGCTGTTGCGCCCGCCGCGCCCGCCGCGCCCGCCGCGCCTGTTGCGTCAACCGCGCCTGTGGCGCCAGTCGCGCCAGTCGCGCCAGTCGCGCCAGTCGCGCCCGTCGAATCGTCATCCGCCATGCTAGTGACCATTGGCGCGATTGCCGCACTCGTAGCCGTCGTCTTCATCCTCGTGCTGTCCAACCGTCGTCCGGCAGGAGGACGCGGCCGTCGGCAGTGAAGACGGACAAGCGCCTGCTCCACGCAGGTCGCTCCCAGGAGACCTGAGCGGGTCCACAGTCCGCAGATGGGCCGTTTCAGTGGCAGGTGGCGACGGGTGCTGGCTGGCACGGCTTCTGGTGTTCCCGCCTGCATCGGCACAATCGCGATATGCTGCTCGCGGCCGACCTGTTTTTCCGCTCGGGGCGCTGGCGCCGGCTGGCAGTCGGCTGCGCCGTGGGTTCCTTGGCCTGGGCGGCGGATGGCGCCAACGAGTTGACCAATCCAGCTGATGTGCGAGCCAGGCGAGAGGCCACGCGCGGCCGTGAGGTGCAACGGCCTCGATCTGAAACACAGGATCCGCCAGCGAGCAGCCCGGCGGCACCAGCGACGTCGGCAGCCACGGCGCCTGCCAAGCAGGTCCCGGCCGACGAATCCCTGCCATGGACGGCACCCGCGGCACCACCGCCAGCGGCGCCGCGTCCGCCCTTGGTGCGTCCGACCCTGGTGGTCGGGGTCGAACAGGGCTGGTATGACATGGCGATCGAGAACGGCACCGATCCTTCCGCCGGCGGCGGCTCGCTGGGCACGGCCTACGCTGTCGGCTACCAGATCGAAGCGTTCACCATGACCACCATCCGCTCCAGCGCTCGGATCGACGATTGGGGTTTCTCGGCATTGGCTGGCGCCAATGAGGCGGATGGAGAGGTGGGCAGCACGCTGGCCGGTGTCATCCAGCGCTACGACAGCGATGAGTCCGGTTGGTGGGAGGCAGCGGTGAGCTGGGCATCCCTGCGCGGCTTCGCCACCACCGTCACGGCTGCAGGCGAACGTCTCGAGGACGCCATCGACTCGACCTGGCGCAGGGTGGCGGTCGAACGTCGCGGCTACCCGATGCTGTGCTGGGGCGTGGCTTATGAAGACTTCGCCATGCCCTCTGCCTACAGCCTGGATGACCCTGATGGCCAGGTGCTGGCGTTCTTCGATACGGACACGCGGTGGCGCACCGTCTCAGCGCATCTCGGCCTCGACAGCGTCATCGCTGCGACGCTGGAACGGCGCGAGGGGTGGATGCCGCTCTACGAGGTGCGGGTCGGCCTTGGATGCGGATCGCTGAGCTATGACGCTGGAGCCGTTGAGCGTTCTGCCGGGGGGTATGGATACCAGGTCGATGACAGCAGCGGCTTCGTCATGACCGCGCGGGCCGAGGGCGTGCTCGGGCTGGCGCTGGCAGGGGCTTGGCAGGGCCTGTGGTGCCAGGCCGCCATCGGGGGACGATTGCACGGCGCATGGTACAGCACCCTGACCGAGCACGACGAGGAGAACCCCACGTCAGCCACCTACGACACGCTGGTGCTCAACAGCGAGGTCAGCGTGGTGTCCTATGGGGTGTTTGCGCGCGTCTCGCTGGTGTGGTGATCGGCAGTTAGTCCTGAATTCAGGGCGCTTCGCCTTGATATGTATGTTGGCCCTTATCTCGGAGTGGGGTTGTTCTTCTAGGACTCTGTTCCGTGATCAGTCGGTTCAGCCCCGGCGCAGGCGGCGCCAGCGTGCCCAGGCCTGCGGACTGGAGAAGCCCAGGGCCTGAGCGATCCCGGCCTCGTTGCAGCCTTCGCGCCGCAGGACCTCGGCCTTCCGACTGCGGCACCGGTCGATGAATCCACCCACCGTACGGCCGGTGGCGGCGCGGAAACAGCGGGCGAAGTACGCACGGCTGACTCCGGCGAGACGGGCCAGGCTTGCCAGGGAATTCCCAGCCCCGCCGCTGGCTTCGAGGTGGCGGCAGATGGCGTCGAGGGCGTCAGCCCGCAAGCGGCCGCCCGCCACCGCCGGTTGCCAGCCAGCCTCGGCGACCTGAACCAGCACCGATGCCAGGGCGCAGCGCAGGCGCCGGGGTCCATCGTTGCCGATCCGGATGGCGAAGGGGTCGACGCCGCAGGCGGCGGCGCTGAGGGCGAGGACGCTGCGCGCACTCCACGTCGTGCCGCCCCCGACCAGGCTGACCAGGATGCGGCCGCCCATCCAGGCCAACCAGAGCTGGCGGGCGCCGGATCCCGGCGGCAGGCCGCAATCATGCGGGGTGCCGCCAGGAAGGACGGCGACCAGGCCGGCGGCGGCGTCCTGCACCGCCTCGCCGACGGCGAAGCCGCCCTCGCCGCCCAGGCTGAGCATCACCTCGGCGTGCGGATGGGCATGGCGGTGACGACGGCGCCAGGCGGCTTCGGCCGGCTTCGGCCTCAGGCCCTCCGGCGATCCCGGGGCAGCCAGGCGCCAGGCACTGGGCGTCAGCAGCAGGTCGAGTTCGCGGTCGGCGAGGAAGGAGTGGGCCATGGTTTCCAGATGGTCACTCCAGGGCACCCGCGGGCAATCGACGGCCGGTGGAGATGGCTCACCATGCGCAGGAGAGAACGGAGCCATCCATGAAGGACAGGATCATCGCGCCAACCTACCCCGTCCGCCGGCCTGCGGTCATCGCCGCCGCCCTCGAACGCCTTGAAAAGCACGATTGGACACGTCTGGAGGGCGAACCCGAGACCGAGTCCGCCCTTCTCGCGTGGCATGGCAACGGCATCGACGGCCGCGAACCCGAGATCTGGTATGTCGCCTCGGGTACCGCCGCCCTGGAAGCCATCATGCTCGGCCATGAAATCGGTCCCGGCGACGAAGTGGTGGTGACGCCCTACACCTGGGGAGCGACGGTTGCGGCCATCCTCGCCATCGGCGCCATCCCGGTCTTCGCCGATATCGATCCCATCACGGGCCTGCTGGATCCGGACGCTGCCGAGGCCGCCATCACCCCGCGCACCCGCGCCCTCATGTGCGTCCACCTCTTCGGCATGCCCTGCGACGGCACCCGCCTGCGCGACATTGCGGACCGCCACGGCATCCTGCTCTTCGAGGACGGCAGCCAGGCGCATGGCGCGCGCTGGCGCGGGACGCGCGTCGGCGCATTCGGCCACGCCGCCGCCTTCTCGTGCATGGGCCTGAAGCTGCTCGCCGGCACCGAAGGGGGCTACGCCCTCTTCCACGATCGCGCTGCCGCCGAGCGCGCCTACCTCTATGGACGGCATCCACGCGGTCTGCGCTCCGACCGCGCCGCCGCCCTCGCCGAGCAGGGCCTGCTCGATGCCCTCCAGCTCGGCTGGCGCCCGTGCACCGTCGGTGCCGCCCTGGTGCGCGCCGCCCTGCCCCAACTCGACGGCGAGGTCGCCGCCCGGCGCCGCAATGCGGCCATGCTGCGCGATCGCCTCTCCGCCTGCCGGCACCTCTCCATGCCGGCCGAGGCGGTTGGTGCCGAGTCGGCCTGGCATCTGCTGTCCCTGGTCTTCCATCCCGAGGCGGCGAATTGCGATCTCGCCACCTACCGCGAACGTCTCGACGGCCTGGGTGCGGGCAGCTTCCGTTACATCCCGGTGCCCATCCACCGCCTCGCCCGTCTCAATCCGCACGGCTACACCGGACCGCGCGTCTTCTGGCACGAACAGCTCCTGCGCGCTGGCGTCGATTACCGGCGCTGCTCCTGCCCGCAGGCGGAATGGCGGGCGGAACGCGAATTCACCATGGGCTTCAACTGGACCGTCGACGACCCCGTCTCCATGCATCGTCTCGCGGACGCCCTCATCACAGCAGCAGCATAGACCAGGAGCATACCATGCGCATCGGCGTCCCCTCCGAGACCAAGACCCGCGAACGCCGCGTCGGCGTCACCCCGGCCGGCGTCCTCGCCCTGGTTTCGGCCGGGCATCAGGTGCTGGTGCAATCCGGGGCCGGATCGGGATCGGGCTTCGACGACGGCCAGTACGCCGCCGCCGGGGCGGTCGTGGTGGCGAGCGCATCCGAGGCCTGGGCCGCCGAGATGGTGGTCAAGGTCAAGGAGCCGCTCGCGGAGGAATACGGCTTCCTGCGCCCGGGTCTGCTGCTCTTCACCTATCTGCACCTGGCGGCCGAACGCGCTCTCGCCGGACGACTGCTGGCGAGCAACTGCACCGCCATCGCCTACGAGACGGTGCAGGTCGGCCGCCACCTGCCCCTGCTCGAACCGATGAGCGAGATCGCCGGGCGCATGGCGACCATCGTCGGCGCCAATCACCTGGCCTCAGCCCTGGGCGGATCCGGCGTCCTGCTCGGCGGTGTGCCTGGCGTGCTGCCGGGCCGGGTCGTGGTGGTCGGCGGCGGCACGGCCGGGCTCAACGCCGCGCGCATGGCCCTCGGCCTCGGCGCCGAGGTGGCGGTGCTCGACATCGACGCCGAGCGCCTGCGCACCATCGACCTGCAGCTGCGTGGCTCCGTGCGCACAGTCCACTCGAGCCGCCAGGCACTCGTCGAACTCGTGCCCGCAGCCGACCTCGTGATCGGCTCCGTCCTGATCCCCGGGGCCAAGGCGCCGAAGCTGATCACCCGCGACCTGCTGTCGCGCATGCGGCCGGGTTCAGTGCTGGTGGACATCGCCATCGACCAGGGCGGCTGCGCCGAGACTTCGCGGCCGACAGCGCACGACGACCCCGTCTACACGGAAGCCGGAGTCCAGCACTACTGCGTAACCAACATGCCGGGCGCCTACGCCCGCACCGCGACTCAGGCCCTGACCAGTTGCACCCTGCCCTACGTCCTGCGTCTGGCCAAGGCCGGCATGGCTGGCCTCGACGCCTTGCTCGCCGCCAGCCCCGACCTGCTTGCCGGTCTGAGCACCCGCGCCGGCGAGTTGCGCTGTCCGGCGGTCGCCGCCGCTTTGGCCTAGTCGCCGGCTGTGCGCTGGACCACGGGGGAGAGCATGGCGAGGAGTGCGAGGATGAGGTGCATGTGCTGTCGCTCCAGCCAGGCAGCGGCATTGTCCAGGCGCAGAGGGTCGCCATGCCGATGTGGATCGGGCTATTCGGCGGTAACCACGATATCGTCGAAGTCGGTCTCGAGTTGCCGCAGGCGACCTCGAACTCCTGCGCGCCGGCAGGGATATCGGCGGTGATGCTGAGGCTCTTCCAGCCGGAATCCTTGGCCGGATCGGTGTCGGCATCCACCAGGACGATGCCGAGATAGGCGCGCTTGCCCTCGGGCAGGATGAAGCTGTTGGCCAACCTGGCGTTGCCGTAGTTGATCGCCGTGTCGGGCTTGAAGCCGGAGAGCCGGATACGGCAGCTGACGTGGAGCTTCTTCCAGGCCGGGTCGATGGCGATGCGCTTGACCGGCAGCACCTGGGTCGGCTTGGTCATGCGCAGGAAGGTGTTGCCATCTTCGCTCTGCAGGCTGACCACGGCGGAGGTTTTGTCGTTCTCATGTGGGCTCCAGTTGGTCCAGCCGGCGGTGAAGTCGCCGTTCGCCACCAGGTTCTTGACCACCGGAGCGGTATCGGCGGCGGTGCAGGCGGCGAGGAGGGAGAGGCTGATGAGCAGACGATGCATGATGGTACCTTGTCGGTTGGTGCAGATGGGATGCGAATGATGGATGTTCACCAGCGGTAGTAGCGGAACGGGTCGTCGCCGGTGGAGAAATCGGTGCGGTAGCCGCGCTCATACCAGGGTGCGCCAGCGATGTCGCCGGGCAGGGCCAGGCCGAGGTCGTCATTCCAGCCGAGGAATCCGCCGGGGCCCTGGCGGTTGAACACGCGTACCGCGACAGCCAGCGTACCGGTCTTGACCAGGGTTGCGGGCACCCGGTAGACCCGGTTGCCGGTTCCGCTGCTGCGGCCGATCTCGGTGCCACCGACATAGGTGACGTCGTCGTCGCCGATCCGCCCCAGGCTGAGTTCGAGGTCGCGGCCCAGCCAGTGCGTCGGCACCTCGACGGTGCGGCGCAGCCACACCGCTCCGTCGATGTCGGCGAAGGCGTCCTCGAACAGTCGCGGCAGCAGGATCGTCTGCCAGGCGCGATCGTCCGTCGTCGGCTGGTGCCAGGTCGCCGCGCCCGGGTCGATGCCAGGATCGAGGAGTTCGCCGGGCGACTTGGCCGGCGGCACGGCGCGTTCGATCCGCGCCTGCCAGGCGCCACCCAGGACGATCGGCGTCCCCTGCTTGTCGGCGCGGCGCAGGCGCATCTCCGCGGCCGTCTTGGCGCTGAAACCGCCGCCGCCGAACCAGTCGAAGACGCGGACGGCGATCACCGCCGGCCCGGCCTGCACCAGTTCGGGCTTCACGCCGTAGCTGCGTGCCGTCTGCCAGGCGTCGGGGTTCTCCCGGCCCATGCCGCCGACCTTCACGCCCTGGAACCACACCTGGTCGTGGTCGTCGATCGCTCCGAGCTCGAGGACCAGCTTCTGGCCCGCCCAGTCGGCCGGGATCTCGACCTGCTTGCGCACCCAGATCGCGCCGTCGAACTGGCTGACGCTGGTCTCCCAGGCGCCGGGCACCGGGATGGGGAACCAGCCGGTGGCGTCGGCGGTGGCCGGAGCGGCATCGAAGCGCGGCTGGTCCGGCCACGGTTGGGTGGACGGAGCCAGCGGACGTTCGACCTGCATGAGCCACTGCCCGGCCAGCCGGCGCGGCGCGTCGCGGCCGAGATCGCTGAGCAGCGCCTTGCCGTCGCCGCGCGCAGCGATGCCGGTGTTGCCGGCGAGCTGGGCCAGGGCCCGCGACCAGCGCCACTGGCTGAAATGGAACCACGGCTGGTCGGCTGCCGGCAGGGCTGCCGGATCGATGGTGGTGACGATCGCCACGCCCTCACCGACCGCCAGCCGACCCAGCAGACCGTCGGCGCCGATCTCGCCACCCGGCGGAGCGCTGCGCAGCACCGCCACGGAGGCCTCGTTGCGCAGCCGCAGGTCGGAGGCCGCCAGTCCGCGGGTTTCGGGCCAGCCTGGTACGACCAGGCTGCCGAGATGGCGGTCCGCCAGTGCGGTGGCGAAGCCCAGCCGGGTATGCGTGGCATCGACCAGGATCAGGGCCCGGCCGCCTCGTTCGAGCCAGGCGCTCAGGTCGGCGTCGCTGATCGCGGCGTCGCTGGCCAGGATGACTGGACGCAGATCTGCGGGCAGGACCGTCGCCGGCGCGCTGATCAGGCCGAGGCTGGCGACCGTCTTGGAATTGCCGAGGACGGAGGTCTCGCGGCGCGGCGCCTCGCCGGCGTAGCTGGCTGCGTGCTCGACCAGACGGCGCAGGATGAGGGCGGCGGCCGGATCAGGCCGGCTGCGCTCGTCGAGGTCGAGGGTGCACCACAGCAGCAGGCCTGCTCCGCAGGGCAGTTCCATGAGCGGGCTGAAGGCGAGGTCGAACTCGCACTGCAGCAATGGACGCCAGGCGCCGTGATGCGGCTTCTCGATGGCGAGGCCGGCGACCGTGCCGCTGTTGCCCCACTTCCAGCCGTGGCGCGGGTAGCCATGGGCGTCCTTCTCGTAGAGCGGGATCGGCTTGGCCGGGACGCCCGAGCCGGCGCCGTTCCAGTCGCGCAGGTCCGCCGCCTGCAGGTTGGCCAGGACCGGATGCGCCGCCATGCTCGGCACCGGGAAGACGGTGCGCGAGGACCAAGCCGAGGTGCGCAGGCCCTGGTCCTGCTCGTACCAGGAGCGCTCCTGGGTCATCACGACCAGACGGCCGCCGGCGGCGACGTGGGCCGCCAGGTCGCAGGCGCGCGCCTCGGGCCTGGCCATGGCGTGGCGACCGATCACCACCACCCGACCGGGAGCGGGCCTGCCATCCCAGGCCGCGACGGTGTAGCCCAGTTCCTGCAGGGCGCGGGTCGTGGCCCCGAGCGGATCGAGAGCCAGCACCGTGCCGCTGGCGCGCGGGGCGGCCGGATAGATCTGGACCTCGAAGGCGTCGCGGTGGGCGCGGGCGCCGATGGTCGCGTCGAGGACGATGGTGATCTCGCGGCGGCCGGCGGCCGGTGCGGCGAAGGCGATCGGCAGCGTGGTCTGCCCGGCGGGCGCGAGCCGGCCATTGCCGCTGCCCTCGGCGATGGTCTTGCCGTCGCTCTGCGCGCGCCAGGTCGCGGACCAGTCCGCGGCGTCGCGCTCATCGTTGATCAGCAGGACGCATTTGCGCACCTCGGCGCCGGCGACGACATGATGGTCCTTGGCCACCAGCTCGACCGGGTCGGAGCCGGGGGCGTTGGCGATGTAGGCCAAGGTGGCTCCGCCGGCACCGTCGGGCGAGCCCTGGGCCAGGGCGGCCCAGGCCGGCTGCGGGATCCGTTCCTGCGTGCGGATGACCGGCTGCCAGGGACCGCGTTGGCCGGGGACGAAGGCCGGGGCGGGGACCTCGCTGCGCGCGCCATGTTTCCACGACATGGCGCCATTCCACGGCAGCGGCAGGGTGGTCGACCCCAGGGCCCGCCAACTGCGCCAGACCGCGCGCTGATTCTCGACCTGGAGGGCCTGGAACGCCGGCTCGCTGTCCATGTTGACCGAGCGGAAGCGCCAGCGGCCCTTGCCCTCGTAGCCCGCAGCCATCGCCTTGCGGTACTCGGCGCGCTCGCTGCGGTAGGCCTGCTCACCCTGGTAGGCGGCGCAGTACTCGCTCATCAGCGGTTCGCTGGTGTCGCTGTTGAAATGGTTGTTGCGGTCGCGGTTCAGGCTGAGGTTCATCGGCGTCTCGAACTCGACCGGCCAGAACGGCATGGTGCCGGTCTGGGACCATTGGC
>JFJP01038204.1_pt1 | contig 22080 bp, 20 predicted proteins | sample 431651 | NCBI WGS metagenome assembly JFJP01 (sample SAMN02602958, study PRJNA72255) | Microbial mat metagenome, whole genome shotgun sequencing project. | biome: fresh water; feature: sink hole; material: water; isolation source: purple microbial (photo- and chemosynthetic) mats found in...
CATGGATATGACAAAGTAGATGACGTAATTATTTGGGGAATTGTATCAAGACAACTCCCAATATTAAAAGAACAAGTGGACAAATTACTTACTGAAAATAAATAACATTTAAATTTTCACACATAAATATCATTAAATTACCGAGTCAATTGTAGCGACAATTGCATTACATATTATCAAAAGCGTTAGCTTTTATTCTCGTACCTGAAACTTCGACAATTTCAACCACACGATAGAATAAGTTAGTAAACGCCTGCGCCAAACGGCGTGGGCATTAACTTATTATTCGTGTTAGGCAGTCGAAGGCCACAGGTGCGTGATACAGTTATTGTTCACGCTTTTTTTGTACCCAAAATCGAAAAAAGATCTCTAGAAATTTACTATCATAAATACCAAACAGCAACACTAGAATATGAAAAATTTAGGAAAATGGTTTTTAAATGATTTTTTCATTTTAGGTTTGATTATTTCAAATGCTTTACTCATATTCTCACAAGAGTTTGAATTAAGTGGCAGTATTCTCGATTATTTTGAGCCAATTTTCACTATTCTATTTGTTATCGAAATGATAATAAAAATAAAAGCGTATAGTTTTTCACATTACATCTCGGATGGGTGGAATAAACTTGATTTTATTTTGGTACTATTATCTATCCCTTCTTTAGCTGTTATATTTTACAATGATAGTCCTTTACAACTAAATATATTATTGACATTCAGAGTATTTAGAGTATTCAAGTTTTTTAGATTGATACGCTTTTTCCCTGATGTAAATAATTTAATAAGTTCAGTTCATAAAGCAATAAAAGCATCATATATCGTAATTGCTGGGTTTTTCCTTTTGGTATTTATAGTATCATTGGTAACTTGTTCTCTCTACAAAAATATAGTTCCTGAGTATTTTGGGAATCCATTACAGTCATTTTACACCATCTTTCGACTTTTCTCGGTTGAAGGATGGTATGATATACCAGATTTAATCGCTTCTAGATCAAGTTTGACAGTGGAAATTTTATCTAAACTATATTTTATTATCCTACTCCTTTGTGGAGGTATAATTGGTTTATCACTCGTCAATTCGATATTTGTAGATGCTATGATTAGTGATAATAATGATGCGCTAAAAGAAGAAGTAGCTCAACTAACTAAAAAAATAGATACATTAACAGAGAGTATTGAAAAACTAAACAATTCCCATAATCGTTAAATTATAAACAAATGGACTTCAAAGATCAAATCAAACAACTTGGCGAAAGAGTGGTAAGGCTCAAAGACCAAATTCAAACAGAAGAAGCAACCAAAAATGCTTTTATTATGCCATTTATCCAGGCCTTAGGATATGATGTTTTTAACCCATTAGAAGTAATTCCAGAGTTCACGGCAGATATTGGAATTAAAAAAGGAGAGAAAGTTGATTATGCTATTATGAAGGATGGATGTCCAATCATTTTAATTGAATGTAAATGGTGGGGTGAAAACTTAGATGTGCATAACTCACAATTATTCAGGTATTTTCATACTACAAAATCAAAATTTGGTCTTCTCACAAATGGTATTCAATTTAGGTTTTATACCGACCTAATGGAAACAAATAAAATGGACGAAAAACCATTTTTAGAATTTGATTTCACAAACATGAAAGAACAAGTTATTCTTGAATTAAAGAAATTTCACAAATCATATTTTGATTTGAATAGTATAGTGAGTTCTGCTAGTGAATTGAAATATTCAAATGAAATTAAAGGCATATTAACAAATGAAATCAATGAGCCGACAACAAATTTTGTTAAGTTTTTTGTAAGCCAAGTCTATGCTGGAAAAGCAACTGAAAAGGTAATGACTCAATTCACTGAAATAGTAAAGAGGTCTTTAAATCAATTTATTAGCGATATTATAAGTGACAGATTAAAATCAGCGCTAGAAAAGGAAATTGTAAAAGATATCGAACAGGTAAAATTAGCAAATGATCAGACAAAAGAGGAAGATGAAAATAAAATAGTAACCACAGATGAAGAAATGGAGGGATTCTTTATTGTTAAATCAATTCTTAGAACAAAAATTGAAAGTAATCGGATTTTTCACCGAGATTTTCAAAATTTCTTAAGTATTTTACTTGATGATACTATAAGACAAACAGTTTGTAGATTATGGTTTAACGGCGAGAAAAAGTATATTGGATTTATTGACGAAAACAAAAAGGAATCAAAATTTGAAATAAGTAAGCTGGATGATATATATGATTATTCAGACCAAATAATTAAAGCAGCAGAAAGATTGACAAAAGGAGTTGCTACTAAAACAATAACTGATTAGTTAATTAACCGTATAGTATCAAATTAAGTATTCGAAATTCTGTTTTTACATCATGTGGTCACTGTATTTGATGTCGTATTATTGCGGTCTAATTTCGGTGTAGCACATTCGCCACTCGTGTTAGAGTATAACAAATTGAAAAAAGAAAGGTGAAGCTTACCATGCAACTACTTAGTTAACAATTACACTATTAGGGACTGGAAAGTTAATTTAATGGCATTAAGACATAGTAAAAAGAAAAAAAGAACACTTTACGTACAACAGAATACAAAAAATTGAAATCAGAAACCATTAAAATCAAGGCGTAATCCGAAAAGCCACATGAGTAGGAAATTATTTAAAAAATATGAATATGGATACGAACAAAATTATGATTTATCAAAGTAGAAAAACTAATCCAACTACAGTTTGGTTGTTGTTTCTATTTTTAGGATGGTCTTATGGATCATTAGGTAAAATTGGTTTACAAATTCTTTTTTATGTCACTTTTGGAGGGATAGGAATTTGGACTCTTATAAGGCTCTTCACTCTAAGTGGTTCTATTAAAGATTATAATCGTCAAATTGCCGCAGAAGTTGGTTTAGATAATGAAGAAAAATTATCTTTAGGAGTATTATAAAAAAGTATTTTTGAAATAGAAACTACAAATGTATATTGGTACAGAATTTAATTTCATTTTCCAACGACCAAACAGTTAAATAGTAACGTAAAAGTATATTCTACACAGTCGGAAATCATTATTGACGGAACAGCTGAAGGAGAAAACATTACACTTTTTACTGTAAATGGCAAGCAGTTACAAACTCTAAAATCCCAAGGGAGCAGCATGGTATTTCCAGCACAAAATGGTGCGGTGTATTTGGTAAAAACTGCGGGTAGAACTTATAAGGTGATGTTGTAGGGTGGTTAACCGCTGTCAGGGACTACGTCCGCTGACAGAATATCAGCCGATTTTGTTTACTAAAAGAATTAATCCAGCCATTTGGGTATCAATATCAAAAGTTGTTAGTATATTTGCACTATAAAATACGAACAATGAATTTTGTAATCAAACATAATCAATTTAAATGAAATGAGATATGACAACAATTCAATTAAAAAAAGAATTAATAAATCAAATAGCTGAAATTGATGATTATACGTTTCTGAATGCATTAAAAACCATAATAGCATTAAAAACTCAATCGAAAATTATTCATCTCACAAATGAACAGAAAGAGGAGATTTACCAATCTAAAAAGGAGTTTGAGAACGGTCATTTTACAGAACAGATTGAATTAAATAAAGAGTTTGAAAAATGGCTAAACGAAAACTGATTTGGACGAATAATGCCAAAATACAGCTTTTTGAGATACTTGATTATTTTAACGGACGAAATCAAAGTAGTGCCTATTCAAAAGTGTTGTATAAAAAATTTGTTAAGGAAGCATTAGTATTGATTAAGCATCCTGAGATAGGTGTCAAGACCGATTTTCCTTTTGTAAGAGGATTAATTGTAGATAATTATATCATGTTTTATGAAATTACATTGGATCAAATTATTATTCATACCTTATGGGATACTAGACAAAATCCTGTAAATTTACAAATCAAATAGCGATCTCATTTAGTCAACACGTCATAATATTCCCTGTAATTCATTGAGTAAGGTTTTCGGTCGATAATTTCGTTCTACCTATCTTCCTCGTTGTTCCTAGAGTACTAGGCGTTGTTTAGGTTCGGCATAAGGCTACCGATAAAAATCGGCATGTATCATTCGCCTACCTCGCGGCTAGAATGAAAGCTCACCGATAAAATCGGCATGTATCATTCGCCAACTAAATTAAATCTATTCGGCTGTTATTCAGGAATTGAATTTCAGCCGATTATGTTTTCTATAAGATTGAAATCCATTGTTTAAAACAGGAGAAATTGAAATCATACGGGGGACAAGCGACCCCGCGATAGCTATCGGGGCTGTCGCTTAAGAAAAAAGAGAATGAAAGCGACAGGGATGTCGCTTGTCCCCCATCAACCTAAGTCATGCTATCACTAGTACTAAATTCGGCTGGATTTCGAATTGAAGTTCAGCCTATTGTATAATCTAAAAGAATTAATCATGTTTTTTTTGTATCAATATCGAAAGTTGTTACTATATTTGTACAGATTATCAATACTATATATTATTAACTATGGATAAAGTAAAATATTGGAGCGATTTATCAGAGTATGATTATGATACTGCTTTAGCCATGATGCAAACAGGACGGTATTTATATGTTGGTTTTATGTGCCATCAAACGATTGAGAAAATACTGAAAGCATACTATAATGCTTTTACAGACGAACCGGCTCTTTTACACATAGCTTAAGTTATTTATCAAAAAAGGCTAATATATATGATTTATTCCCAGATGAATTAAAAGACTTTATTGATATTTTAGAACCTTTGAACATTGAAGCTCGTTATCCATCACACAAAGAAAAATTAATGAAGAGCTTGACAAAAGAAAGATGTCAATCCATTCTGGATAATACCAAAAACTTAAAATCATGGATAATAGAGAAATTATAACCAAATTATTAGATTACAAACTGCTAGTTTCCAAACATTTTGATGTTGACAAATTGGTTCTTTTTGGTTCTTATGCAAAAGGTACCCAAAGAGCAGATAGTGATATCGATGTTGCAATTATAGTAAATTCAATAAGTCAGGATTTCTTTACTTATGCACCTTTGCTATGGAAACTTCGAAGAGAAATAGATGATAGGATTGAACCTATATTAATTGAAAAAAACAATGATGAAAGTGGGTTTTTAAATGAGGTTTTAAGAACTGGTTTAGTCATCTAATCCTTATTATTCGTTGGCTCTTTTGTTTAGCGTAGGCTTCGTCTACAACGGGTGGAAAGGAAGCTTACTGATAAAATATCTGCATGTGCCACCTGCTTTCCATATTTAAAGCTAAAGTCGGCTGAATTTCTTCAATGAAGTTGAGCCGATTTGTTGTTTTGTAATAAGAATAAATTCCATTGTTTAAAACAGGAGAAATTGAAGCCACACGAGGGACAAGCGACCCCGCGATAGCTATCGGGGATGTCGCTTAAGAAAAAAGAGAATGAAAGCGACAGGGATGTCGCTTGTCCCCCATCAACCTAAGTCATGCTATCACTGGTAGTAAATCGGCTGGATTTCGAAATGAAGTTCAGCCGATTTTGGTTTTGTATAAGATTGAAGTCCAATGTTTAAAATAGGAGAAATTGAAATCATACAAGGGACAAGCGACCCCGCGATAGCTATCGGGGCTGTCGCTTAAAACAAAACATTTAAGCGTCCCGATAGCTATCGTGGAAGGAAACCGCTTGTCCCCCATCAACCTAAGTCATGCTATCACTGGTACTAATTCGGCTGGATTTCGAATTGAAGTTCAGCCGATTATTTTTAAGCGCAAACATTATTTAATTGCTATTTGTTATTCAATCAAACAGAAATTTTGTATATTTGCAATGTGTTTGCAATACAAACACTTATAATGAATTATTTTACATTGCAAGTTCGTTAATATAACTGCTTGCACTATTCACTTAAGAATATGAAAATATGAAAACGTTAAATATATCAATATCGGACTTTGAATATAATCAGTTTGGAATTAATACCGATAAATTGTCATTTACTGAGTTTGTGGATATTATTAATAAAGAACTTTCGAAGCAAATGCTAAATCAATGTATTCACCTTTCAGAAAAATACAAGCTTTCAACCTTGACTATGGAAGATATTAGCAATGAAGTAAAAGCAGTTAGGAATGTAAAGAATAATCATTGATACAAATGTATTAGTTTCGGCTTTAATACAGCGTAATTATCCCTATTTTATAGTTTATAATTATGTTTTTGAAAATCTCGTTGAGGTATGTATTTCAATAGAATTATTTCAGGAGTATTTAGATGTTTTAAATAGACCAAAATTTAGCAAATATCCAGATTTTGCAATTAAAGCTGAATTAGTTTTATCTCAAATAGAAGCAAAATCCTCAAAGTTTAAGCCAACGCAACAAGTTGATATTATTCAGGATGATGCTGATAATAGACTATTGGAACTTGCTATAGCTTCAAATGCAGACTTTATTATTACAGGCAATACGAATGATTTTACAATGAGTCATTTTCAAGGAACAAAGATTGTTACACCAAAAGAGTATTGGGATTTTCACAAAGAATAGTTACTTAAGCCCCGCCGTAATTAAATAATTTGCAAACTTCAAATAAAAACCTAGTGCTGTGTTAATTTGAAGTCCCGATAGTTATCGGGATGAAATTTCAGTGCAGCAACAACTTAATAATTAATCAATACGTCATAAATTACCTAACATAACACTAGATGTAGATGTTATTGGTGGTCATGGAGCTTTGACCCATGAAGAAGAAAAAGTGGTTAACCGCTGTCAGGGACTACGTCCGCTGACAGGGTTATTGAAACTTATCGGCTGATATTCATGTATTGAATATCAGCCGATTTTGGTTTTGTAAAAGATTGAATTCCAATGTAGTAAATAGGATGAATTGAAGTCACACGGGGGACAAGCGACATCCCTGTCGCTTAAAACCAAATATTTAAGCGGTTGGGAAACCGCTTGTCCCCCATCAACCTAAGCGTTAACCTAGATTTTTATATCTGCATACATACTGTGAGTGCGACTTTAAGTCGCGCCCCCAGTAAAATAAATATAAATACCTGTCAGCGTGCTTACACCTGACAGCGTCGCCCAAACAAAAGAAAATAAAAAAACGGACTAAGCTTTTATCAAGCAAGTCCGTTTTTGTTTCTACTATTTTATAGGATAGTTATTGAAATTATTTTCAATTCTGATAGAGAGTGATTCCAGTTTCGAGAATAGTGGATAGAAAACCGCTTCTGTCTTCTCCATTTTGTATTAGTACAGGTTCGATACGGCTATCAATATTCCGAGTTAATTTATTCAGCTGTTTTGAAATTGATAGAAAATCTCCATCTATTTCATTCACTATCACGGCTATGTCAATATCACTATTAGTTGTATAGTTTCCATTTGAGTATGAACCAAAAAGCACAATTTTAAGTGGATGAAGTTGCTCTCCCACTAATTGAGCATACATTTTTGCATGTTCTAAAGCTGTTGTTTTATCCAATAACATAGTGTTTCTGTTTTAATAATCAGCTCTTTACATCTGGTTTCAGATAGTGATTTCAATAATTGTTCTTTATATGTTGGGTATCGAGCTTCGATATTCATTGGTACTAATTCTTCTATTAAATCCAATTGTTCTTCCGAAAAGTCATTCAACAACCCACATAGTTCTGCAAGCCTTTTCAAATTATGTACATAAGGTGGAGTTTGCTCAATTTTAGCAGTAAATTATGCTTTTAAGATTTTTTCGACTGCCTGATGACACATAAATCCAACATATAAATAACGTTTTCCTATCAACATTGTTTTAGAAGTTTCCATGTCATAATCTGAGATTTCAACCCAATAGTTTACTTTTTCTTCTTTATCCATTATATGATATGTTTAATTTAGTTGCAAATATAATACATTTTAAAAAATAATCTTTCAATCCATTCATGTTCAAGTATTTTCCATGAATCAATTGGAGCAGCAATTATCACTAGTGTTATGTTAAGCAATTTATGACGCATTTATTAATTGTTAAGCCGTTATTTCACAGAATCTTCATCCCGATAACTATCGGGACTTCAAATTAACACATCACAAGTTTAGGTTTCATATTATAATTGCTTCTTTGCTCTTTACAATACATAATTGCCGTAACTCTTCCTGGAATTTTTTATTTGCAATTTCAGCTCGTTTCCGAACATCGATTGCAACCTCCTTCATAATTTGACTAAGTTGTTCATCAGTAGGCTCTTCATCTGATGTGAAACGGTACGAATTCATCAACTTTAATTCTAATTCTGTTTTCATATATGTTTATTTTAATTTCATATAAACTTATGCAAAGTTACAGTATTTTCCTGAAAATCACTATTACTTGATTGTAAGAGAAAAATTGTCCCCCATCTACCTAAGATTTAACCTAGACTTTACCTTAATCTTTTCTTAAAAATAAAATTGTTTTATAATCTTAATACAATTATACTATGAAACAATATCATATATCAAAAAATAAAACCGGTTGAAAATCCTATTTGGATATTCAACCGGTTGTCTGTAAACAAATTTTCAATAGTTAGGTTAATAAGCGAATTAGATTATATGATTGTATGGGTTTTAGAAATGAAAAGTCAATTTAATTAATCCAGAAGGTCCAAAAATGGAATTTCTATGATCGGTATCAAAGCTAAAAGAAGAATTTCCGCCGGTATTTGTGGTGGTGGTGCTCACTGCACTTCCACTCCAAGCTTCTGTGGTATTTTCGCCTTCGCCGGTAGAAGATAATCCTACCCCCCAGCCAAATTCTCCACCAATAGCCATTTTAGGCAGCACAAAATACTCAGCTCCAATGAATCCTCTCACTCCCACATCGAAAGTGGTTGCCGCTTTGGTTTCTTTGGTTCGAGAACCTGGATTTGAGGCTGATAGGGCATTTCCATATTCAAAGCTCGAACCCGATGAGCTTAAATTGATGCCAGCTTCTGCACCATAAAAACCTTGCAAGCGGGTTTTCCCTTTGCGCCATTCTTTACCTACCGATAAACCAATATCCGACCCTGTATCTGTTCGTTTATTGTCAACCAGCGTGCCGGCGGCGGTCAATGAGGGCACCTTTGTGGTACTAGCATCACTGCTTAATCCTAACCGCACTCCTACCCGATAAGCACTTTGAGCATCGGTAAAATACTTACCTACAATTGTTTGATTGGTAGTGAGATAATTGAAATTTGGAGCAACATTTAAACCATTTCCACCAATAAAGTTACCAAAATAAGACAGAAACGGACTGGCATTGATACTGATAGCCCATTCGCCAGCTTCAGGCAAATAGAGTTCGCCTTTTTTGGATGTTAAAACTTCGTCTTGTGCAAAAATGCTTGATGTAATAAACGCTGCAACCAATAATAAATTAAACTTTCTCATTTGTTATTTATTTAGATTTCCCTACTCGTATGGCTTTTCGGCAACGCCCCGTTTGATGGTTTCTGGACTCCCAAACCCCTAACCCCTCCCGTCCATAACGGAAAAAATGAGGGGGATAAAGCATGTTGGATTTTTATTCTTCGGCTAAGCTTTCAACAATAACTGAAGATGACAGTACAAAATGACTGTTTACTGCATGTATAATTAACGGGTGCAAAATTAGATGTAGAAAAACGCTTTGACAATGGTACAAACCCTAAAAAAACAACTGCTTCCGATAAGGGTTTATACTTAAATAGGCTGTATAGAGTTAATTTGAAGTAAGTTATGAAATACCCATGCTTCGAATTTGACAAATTAGCCTAAAGTGAATGATTAAATTTTAGAATTAATTTAAAATTTGGGAACTACTCAGCACATATTTCGATATGTTTTCCTGCTAAAAAAATGCTTAGTATTAAAATATGATTCAAAAACAGATAATAATTTTTACAATTCATTAAAAAAAAAGCTCCTTCCAATCAAAAATGCCTAATCTGCGCACGCTCATCTCTCCTCCACGATAGCTATGGGGATAGGGGGCTGGGGGGCTGAGTAGTTACCAAATTTGTTATTTATACGAACCACAGTAAACATAAGTTGCATTAATTCGTTACATTTATAAATAATTAAAAAAAAAAGGGATGAGTACATTAGAGATAGTTCAAGATAAATTGGCAAAAGTTTACACGGATTTGGAGTTTTTGCTTCTATGCCTAAAAGAGGTTATGATTGAATCGGGGGAAGCCGAATTGGCGGAAGATATTCCATGGATTTCGGCATCTAATGACTTTGAGAGTAAGTCATTTACAGAAAAACACTTGCATCTCTATTCTACTTGTTTTCAGCTTTTGAATATTGTAGAAGTGAATGGCGCAGTACAAAACCGCCGAAAAACAGAAAACGAAAAGTCACTATCGGCAATTAATGGATTGTGGTCGTACAATTTAAAACTGCTGAAAGATAGCGGCATTAGCCCGGAGCAAATAGTGGCTCAGCTTAGCGAAATAAATGTAGAACCAGTACTTACTGCGCATCCTACAGAGGCAAAACGAACGGTAATGCTCGAACATTTACGCAATCTATACCTGTTGGTAGTAAAGCGCGAAAACAAAATGTACAGCAAAATGGAGCAGGTTCAGATTCGCAAAAACATTAAGATAATTTTGCACCGAATATGGAGAACGTCCGATGTTTATACCGAGAAACCAGAAGTGAGTTCGGAGCTCAACAACATTATACATTACCTCACACAGGTATTTCCTGAAGTGATTAAACTGCACGACCGCAGACTTATACAGGCCTGGGAAGATGCTGGCTTTGACCAACAATTGATTAGAAACGCTAATAGTTTTCCAAAAATTACGTTTGGTAATTGGGTAGGCGGCGACCGCGACGGACATCCCTTGGTAACGGCCGAGGTAACACAAAAAACACTTTTGAAACTTCGCAGAAAAGCTTTTGAAGTAATTAAAAAAGAACTATTGGAGCTGCAACGCAATCTGAGCTTCAATGTTAGTATTGATAAATTGTCACCCAAATTTCAGAATAAGTACAACAGTCTTTATCACGAAATAATAGATAGTAGAGAAGGATTTAAGTTAGAATATAAAAACGAAGCATTTAAACAGTTTTTGGATTTTGTATTGACAAAAATACCCGTTTTCACTGCGCGTGGCAATTTCAATGAAGATGAAATCAGCTATCGCCTGCCGTCTGAATTGACAGCCGATTTATACCGATTAAAAAAAGGATTGATAGATTTTGGGGCTTCCGAAATTGCTTATACCGATATGAACGAAACCATACGCGTAGTAAGTACTTTTGGGTTTCATTTGGCAAAATTGGATATTCGTCAAAATAGCCGATTTAAAGAATTGGCATTATCGCAACTAATGAATGCAGCCCAAATGGATGGCGATGCATTTTTGGAGTGGGAAGTGAACGAGAGAGTGAATTTTATCAATAAAGAATTGAACTCGAGCCGCCCATTTACACTACCAAGCACCGAACTAGAAAATGAGGCAAAAGCTACCATAGATGCATACCGCGTTATTTGCAAACATATAGAAAAATATAGCAGTGAGGCACTTGGGTCTATCATTGTGAGCATGACCCGCAACGTATCTGATTTATTAGTGGTTTTCTTATTGGAGCGAGAGGCTGGATTGATGCTAAAAACTAAAGATGGATTGGCGTCGCAATTACCAGTAGTACCACTTTTTGAAACTATTGATGATTTGATAAATAGTCCTCAAATTTTGGATGAATTTTTGTCGCATCCGGTAACAAAAAACAGCTTGAAATGGCAACAAGAAAGAGACAATTTGCCCTGCATGTTGCAACAAGTAATGATTGGATACAGCGATAGTAACAAGGATGGAGGGATTTTTGCAAGTCAATGGTATTTGTACCAAGCGCAATCCAAACTGGTAGAAATAGGAAAGAAGCACGATGTGAAAATTCGTTTTTTCCATGGCAAAGGTGGTTCTATAAGCCGAGGTGCTGGCCCTACACATTGGTTCCTAAAAGCCCTTCCGCCAGGTTCTATCAACGGCGACATCAGACTTACAGAACAAGGTGAAACCATTGAAAGAAAGTACGCCAACAATTACAATGCTGTGTATAACATTGAATTACTAACGGCCGGAACGCTTGCTGCAACTATGCTAGGTAAAAATAGCGAGCAAAAAGAACACGAGCTCTCTCCAGAGTTAAACTACCTTGCCAACCGCAGCATGGAAGTATATAAAAACCTGACTCAACAGCCTGGTTTCATACAGTTTTACGAAAAAGCGACTCCCATAGATGCTATTGAAAAAAGCAAAATTGGTAGCCGCCCCGCGCGCCGCACTGGTACCCGCAGCCTAGCCGATTTGCGCGCAATTCCGTGGGTTTTTAGTTGGAGTCAGTGCAGATTCAATATCACTAGTTGGTACGGCGTAGGCACTACATTGGAAGAAATGTATGAAAAAGAGCCCGAAAAATTTAATAGATTTCGGGAATTTGTAAAAATTGACCCTTTTATAAGGTACATACTTACAAATGTGGATTCGAGCTTGGCGTCATCGGACGAAAACATATTTAAGAAATATGCAAACCTAGCAACCGAAGTTCCCGAGAGCGAAATGTTTATTCGCAAAATGGCGGAGGAATTGAATAGAACTAGGCGGATGATTGACGTATTGTTGAGTATCCCGTTGGTAGAAAGGCGCGAAAACCATTACTATTCTACTCTTTTACGGTCTGAAGCAATGGAGCCGCTGCATCAGCATCAGGCATTATTACTACAAAAATGGCGCACAGCTAATTTGGAAGGAAAAACGGGTGAAGCGAATCATCTATTAATTGAATTGCTTCGATGTATCAATGCTATAGCCGGTGCAATTGGGTTTACGGGGTAAGGAGCTAGTCCACCCCGCCCTTTGCGCACCCCTCTAAAGGGGAATTTGGGAAGTATTTATTACAACAAACTCTTGATTATCATATTACTACATACAAACAAGCAAATAAAAATCAGACATTTATCATTTTGATATAAAATTCACATTCTAAGATTCGGATTCGGATGCGATAAATACTAAATCAAACAATATAACGAAACCGTTCAACTACCTTAAGTTGAACGGTTTCATTTTTATAATGCTCAAAACCAATTATTGGTACTGAATATAAATAGGTTGTGGTTTCAATTTCATTAAATCATCAGGTGTCATTAATGTATGTGGCGCTTTTTTCAAGTCATTTTTATAAAAGATTTTGAATCCCGTAAACTGTACCGGCTCTTTGTAAATATACAGTTTATAAGTACTTCGCTTTAAAATTGGTTCACCCCATCCGTCCATATTCATCACTATTTGCACTTCTGGGTGTAGTTTAATGCTTTTATGGTTGCGCACCATGCCTTGCGTAAATCGGTGTACTACAAGGATTTTTGGTGTCAAATTATTATCTTTCACCAATTTGGCCAGGTATTCGGTGCAAAAATTAATATCAATTTCGTTCATTGTTCCAATTTTCTTTCCAGGTTTATGTCCTTCTTTCATCGAAAACTCAGGGTCGATACCCAAATGAACTTGAGGCATTTTCAGGTATTTTTCCAACTGTGGCACTTCCGTTTGCACATTACTCAAAGCAACTTGAATATCCAAAAACACGATGGCATTTCCCATTTTTGCAATTGCCAATGCTGAATCAATCTGATGAAAAGGCATGCGAGTGCGGTATTTTCCATCCTTACCTGGCGTACCCGAAGCCACCACGGCAATGTAGTGTATGGCGGGAATAACAGGAGTTGTAGGATCAGCCTTTTTCCATGCAGCTAGCTCTACATTAAGCTTTTGCCACAATTCTTTGGGTGGATATTCTCCTAAAGCACCCATTTTTTTAGAATACAAATTGCCGTAATAAGCAATAATTCTATGAAAAGGCAATATTGCGCCCTCGTTAGGATAGGGCTGATCTTTAATGGGCCAGCGACCGGTAGTATCACCATTGGCAAGGGCAATATTCTTCAATCGATAGGCAGCGGTATCGGTGGGAATGGCTTTCTCTACTTCTTTTTGAACTTCCGAAGTTTCACTAGATTCTTTTTTGATACCTGATTCTTTCTTTTGATTACATCCACTTAAAGTAAAAATAAAAGCTAGAAAAAAGGGAATAATTTGTTTGTAGGTCATAAAAATGGGATTTATTGTTAATGGGTTATTTGTTGTTATTGGTTTATTCTTTGTTATTAAGTTATTGGATGTTATTGAGTTATTTGTTGTTATTAAGTTATTGGTTGCTATTGGGATATTCGTTGTTATTGAGTTATTAGTCAAACAAATAACAAACCAATACTAATTCCAACACCCGCAATTTATCCCCTTTTTGAACGGGAGGGGTTAGGTGCCACTTATTTTGTGGTTAGGGGCTCTCCTTATCATTATTTTCATTTTCCAAACGTTCTCCGCATCGATTTTAGCATGCCTTGCGCTGTACATTCTGGAATAATTATTCGTCGCACCGTTTGCAATGGTTGTATAGAATCCCGTTTGGAGTAAAGAGTAAACGAAAGTTTGAAGTGTTTGCTGAGTTCCATTGCCGATTCGTGATTATAAACACCGTTGGGGTACGCCCAATATTCAACGGGCATTCCTACTATTCCTTCGAGCTTCTTTTTAGGTTCTATCACTTGTTTCTCCCAGTCGGCCGCCTCTTTATATTTAGTAGCCATGGTATGATCCCAACTGTGCAACCCAATGGTATGACCGGCTTTTGCCAGCATGGCAAGTTGATCTTTCGACATATAATTTTTCTTATTATAAGTGATGGTCATAATAAAAAATACGCCTTTAAACCCAACCTTTTCCATTACGGGAGCAGCTATTTCGAAGTGTTCAATTCTCGAATCATCGAAAGCAATCATTACTGGTTTTTCTGGCAACGATTTATTATACACCAAATAATCATACAGTTGAGCTGGCGAAACGGAGTGATACCCACTGTCGGCAAGGATTTTAATGTGTGCCGAAAAGGTGGCGGGACTTACCGTATAATCGCCTTTGTTTCCCTCCGAAATGCGGTGATAGCAAAGTACTGGCACTTCGGGCTTTGCCAGAATTTGAGCCGCAGTGTTTTTTATCTGATTTTCTACTACAATTTCTTTTTGGGCAACCGCACTTGAATCGGCAGTTGGGACAGCGGTTTTTTGATTCGATTGTTTACAACCTACTGTTGTAAAACTCAAAATGATTGCACTAATAAGTGCGACTTTTTTAGTCATAATTTTTATTGTTAATTACAAGAGCTTCTAGCCCTTAGTAGAAATTCATTTGGGAGGGTTTTTGTTCTAGTCTATTTCAATCGTTATTAAGCGAACTTAGTATTTTTTCTTTGTTCACTTTGGCAGTCGTGTACTTTTTTATCGATTGGTATATAACCTCTTCTATTTTAGGACGAATACTTTTTTTGGCTAATTTATTTACGCCGTCATTGGGATAAGTTCTATTGCTTAAAAACACATATACCAAATCGTTTATTGGATCTACCCAGCAACAAGTGCCCGTGTAGCCCGTGTGTCCATATACAGCAGAAGGTGCGGAAATGCAACAGGGGCTATGTGTTGGATTTGAGATGACAGGCTTATCAAAACCCAAACCACGGCGTCCACTTGCCGATATAGTACTTGTAAACAGAGCACATGTTTCTGCGCTAAGATATTGTCTTCCATTCAGTTCACCATCATTGAGAAGCATCTGATAGATTACAGCCACATCCCTGGCGGTGGCAAATAAACCAGCATTACCCGAAACGCCCCCCAAAAAAGCTGCATCTGCATCATGCACAAAACCTTGCAAAACTCCGTTTCTCAAAAAATCGTTTTTTAATGTGGGCGCAATGGTCTCCTTTTTGTGTGTTCGTAAAGGTAAATAAGCCATATCCTTTAATTTCATTGGCACAAAAAACTCATTATTCAGAAAAACATCCATGCTCATTCCGCTTATCGTTTCGGCAATTTCTTTCAACAAAATAAAGTTCACGCAACTATATACATACGTTTTAGCATTGAGACGTGTTTTGGCAATCATTTGCATGGCAGCAGTATGTAGCCTGTTACTAACAAAAAGGCTATCCGAAACCTGAGATGTAAATTCCATTGTAGGTATTTTCGACACAAAATCCTCTTTGTATTTTAGGGTAGTACTTGCCAATTTTACCGTATGCTGTGTAGTGTTGGCAGCTATAAGAAAAGGTGCTGTAGTGTTTTTTTCAATGGCCAACCGGTGAAATGGAAGTCCTGCCGGCAAACCTGTTTCATGAAACAACAACTCTTTAATAGTTATTTTTTCCTTATCGGTACCTCTCAAAAAAGTCAGATAATCGGATGCTTTGTCTGTTAGTTTTAATTTGCCATTGTCGTAGAGTTTCATAATAGCTAGCAAAGTGCCCGTAGTTTTGGAAAGAGAGGCCAAATCATACATGGTGCTGGGCAATACTTTATTAACAGATTCATAAGTGTAATTACCAAAACATTTATCGTAAATAGGTTTGCCATCTTTCATTACAAAAACCTGACATCCTGGAAAAACCCTTTCGGAAATACTATTTTTCACTATTGAGTCAATGCGAGTAAGTGTTATGGAACTCATGCCCACCTCTTCGGGTGTATAAAGTTTAAAGGGATTGGGATTGATAGTATCTGAAATAGAACTAGTTAGATTGGCACTAGTTAGATTGGCACTAGCTTTGGCTGGAGCAAAAAAATGATTCCCCGCCCGATCTACTACGATAATGGAAAATAAAAAGACGAGTAATATAGTAAGCTGTTTTTTCATTTCTAAAAATAACGGTAAATGAATTCATTTCATCAAAAAAAAAATCACACATCTCACCTGAAATAAAATCTCAGTAACATAGAAATTTGTATAGTCTCTTTTAAATAAAAAGTCACTGTTATCACGCAAATTTCTTTTTATTGTAATGCGATACAAATATAACATATAAGTGTTGATATTGAACCATAAAGAGCAATAAATTGTCTTTATAAAATACAATTAGCCAGAATAGCGTTTAGATTAGTCAAAATATTATTGATTCTTTTTGGGGTAAAATATATCAATCCCGACTTGCAAACAATGTGAATTAATTATCAAACTAAAATAAATTCAGCGGCAATTGATTAAAGTCATAAGCCAACTCTAACATTTCGAAGTAATGGAAAGTGAAAAAACAATTGAATAATTGAGTCTGCTCCGTTAAGTCGATTTTATATTTTTGAACGCTAAGAACGGAAATACACAAATGGAACATGCCGATTTATCGGAGTGGACTCATAACTAGTAACTCTCATTAAGATAATAAGATAAGGCATATTGTTATCCTAACAAGTAGTGGAAAATGTGTCGTGTAAATTCATTCTGCCTACTTAGTATTTCATAAAAAAGCAACGTTTTATTCTACTAATTTGAATCGCAAAAAAGCGTCCAATAGTCACAAAACAGAAATGCCCCTACCCCATTTACCATTATTATTTGTCCATTATAAATTATTAATTGCAAAGGATGCCTATAAATCTTTTGATTATGATTATTTTTGTACTCAATTACGCTAACAATAGATTTTTAAGCAATGCAACTTTACGATATTTTCCTTCAACACTCCATTATCTGTACAGACAGTCGTGATTGCCCCGAAGGTTCCCTTTTTTTTGCTCTCAAAGGCGATAATTTCAATGCCAATGCATTTGCACTTATGGCATTAGAAAAAGGATGCGCATACGCAGTGGTTGACGAGCCAGAATTTGCGATTGATGACCGATTTATGTTAGTAGATAACGTGCTGGAAACATTGCAACAATTGGCTACTTTCCATCGTAAACAATTAGGGACTACCATTATTGGCATTACAGGCACAAATGGAAAAACCACTACCAAAGAATTAATTGCGGCAGTACTTCAAGAGAAGTTTAACATCCTTTACACCAAAGGCAATTTAAATAATCACATTGGTGTACCGCTTACCTTATTGCAGCTTAGGCCCGAACATCAATTGGCAGTAATAGAAATGGGTGCAAATCATCCAGGTGATATAAAATTGCTTACCAACATTACATGTCCAGATGTAGGTCTTATTACGAATGTAGGAAAAGCGCACCTCGAGGGTTTTGGCTCTTTTGAAGGTGTAATGACCACCAAAGCAGAACTTTATGATTATTTGTGGGCAGAAAATAAAAAAGTTTTCATTAATAAAGGCAATGAATATTTGGTAGAAATGGTAAAAAAAGCAGGATTTGTCACCTCCGAACAATTGCTTGAATACTGTTTAGAACCAAACAAAAACACCTGCTCCATTTATGGTCAGGTAAGCAATTGCTCGCCGTTTCTTAACATGAATTGTGTGATAGAGGCTTTTCCAATAGAAATAAAAACACAATTAATAGGCGCCTATAATGCCGAGAACGTATTGGCAGCAGTAGCCATTGGGCACTATTTTGGAGTGGAAAGCAATAAAATTGTTCGCGGACTGGAAAATTATATTCCACAAAACAATCGGTCACAACTTACTATTACGGAAAATAACAAATTAGTGGTAGATGCTTACAATGCCAATCCGACCAGTTTAGGTGCAGCAATTTTGAATTTTGCACAAATGGATGTTTTAAACAAAACACTGATTTTGGGCGATATGCTGGAACTGGGGGAACAAAGCGAAAAAGAACATCAAAACATGATAGACTTACTGAAACAAAATCAGTTGTATAACGTTTTGCTAGTAGGCAGCGAGTTTAAAAAAGCAAATCATCAGTTCCCAGTTTTTGATAATGTAGATTCGCTTATCAATTATTTGCAAGAAAAACCAATCAAGAACAATTATATTCTAATAAAAGGGTCGAGGGGAATAAAACTTGAGAAAGTAGTACCAATACTTTAATAAATAACACGAAATCAAAAATGGCATTGGATCCAATAAAAAAAAATAATTTAATCATCATTTCAATAGCAGCATTATTAATTGTGGCACTGTCGGTTGCGGTTTTTTATTTTGTGAATAAAGCAAAGGAAAAAGACAAAGAAATGGCCGAAGTGGTAGAAATGATGAATTTTGACAAACAACAGGTAGAAAAGGAATTTTCGGATATGACCATGGAATTTGATGGCTACACCTCTAATATACAGAATGATTCCTTGATTCAGTTGCTACAAAACGAGAAAACAAAAGTGCAACAATTGCTGGACGAATTACGCGTTACTAAATCGACAAATGCAGTAAGAATAGCGCAGCTTAGAAAAGAATTAGTCACCGTGCGAAAAGTAATGATTCAATATGTAAATCAAATTGACTCGCTCAATTCGGCCAATAAAGTGCTAAAGACCGAAAATGTGGAAGTGCATAGAAAATATCAAGCAGCTTCGGAAAATGCGCAACAGCTGGCAAAGGAAAAAGAAAGCTTGAATCAGGTAGTGACTCGGGCGTCGATAATGGAAGTGACCAACATTAGCATGTCGCTCTTGAACAACAAAGGAAAAAAGACCAATTGGTCTAGCCAAACTGCCAACTTGCAATTTAATTTCACCATTGCCAAAAACATAACTGCACAGCCTGGCGAAAAAACGGTTTATTTACGCATAACACGTCCCGATGACGATGTTTTGACGAAAAGCCCAAACAACACTTTTCCGTTCGAGAATCAAAATATAGCCTATTCCGCATCCAAAAGCATTGAATATACGGGCGATGCGGTGAATGATGTACTTTACTGGAAAGTAGGCGAAATTTTACCAAAAGGAACCTATCGCGCCGAGTTTTTCATTGATGGAAATAGAGTTGGTAGTTTTAAATTTGTGTTTGAAAAATAGAGACTAGTTTGTAGTGGGTAGTTTGTAGGTATAAATTAAGTTAGTACCTGAAATTGTAAATAATAAATGAATAAATAGTAAAACCCCAATGTTGTCAAGAAGCAGTAAATTCAGCAAAGAATCAGAAGAAATTGCATTCGATGAAAAACATCGTAATACGATAAAATTCAACATCTCACGCTACGATGCGGCTGTGAGTAAGGGCATGGCGCGCTACAACAATGTGGAAGCAGCCAAAACCCAAGCGGCGGCCATAAAGCGTGATGTGTTAGCAAATTGGGAGAAATACCTACTCCAATTCGAAGAAAACATAAGTGCCCGAGGCGTAAAAGTATTGTGGGCCAAAGATGCAGCGGAAGCTACTGCGCAAATTGAGCAAATTATAAAGGATAACGATGCCAAATTGCTGGTAAAAAGCAAATCGATGACCACCGAGGAAATTGAGCTAAACGAAACAGCGGAGCGAATGGGTTGCGAGTCGGTAGAAACGGATTTGGGCGAATTTATTGTGCAGGTGGCGGGCGAAAAACCATATCACATTGTTACGCCAGCCATGCATAAATCCAAAGGCGACATTGCCAAACTATTCAACGAAAAGTTTGGAACACCCATAGATAGCACACCGCAAGAAATGACCGAGTATGTGCGCGTGGTACTTCGCAAGAAATATACCGAGGCGCAAATTGGAGTTACGGGAGCTAACTTTTTGATTGCTGATATTGGAGGAATTTCCGTTACAGAGAATGAAGGCAACGGATTGATGTCCACCGCTTTTCCCAAAGTGCATATCGTTATTGCAGGCATCGAGAAAATTATTCCAACAATGAACCAGCTCGGACTTTTTTATCCGCTGTTGGCATCACATGGTACCGGACAACAAATTACGGCATACAATACTATTTTTACTGGACCAAAAACGGCGACCGAAATTGACGGCCCCGAAGAAATGATAGTGATAATGCTGGACAATGGACGTACAACATTATATGCCGACGACGATGCCTACGAAGCATTGGCGTGCATCAGATGCGGGGCTTGCCTAAATAGTTGCCCAGTATATAAAACTATTGGCGGATACACTTACGACACTACTTACAGCGGTCCAATTGGCTCGGTATTAACGCCTTTTTTGCGCGGATTCAAAGATTTTTCACATTTGAGCTTTGCCTCCACCCTGTGTGGAAAATGCGTGGAAGTATGTCCTGTAAAAATTCCACTTACGGATATTTTATTAGCAAATAGACGCAAAACTGTGGAACAAAACCTCCGCCCAGTAGCCGAAAAATGGGTTATGAAAGGTTTTGAACTGATGAGCTCCAAACGAATTGGATTCGACATTGTTCCAAGTGAATTGAAAAACATTGGCATGGCTCCATTCAATAAAGTTGGTTGGGGACCAAACCGCTTGTTACCAAAATTTGCCAAGAAATCATTTTCGCAACAATACAAGAAGAATTTACGATTTTAAGTATTTACAATTTACTATTAAAACAATTATAATGAAACGAACAGCACTATTTTCCCTTTTTATTTTATTACTGACTATCATTTTACCTGCCTGTAAAGAGGATGAATACATCGATTGGAAAATTAAAAACGAACTTTGGAACAGTAATTTAGTAGAACAACATAAAGCCGATTCCGATTTTGTGACTACTGCTAGTGGCCTTAGCTACAAGGTAATTCACCAAGGATTATTTCCTCAAAAACCGAATACAGGGAGCTACATCTCTGCATCCTACAACGGAAAATTGATTGATGGTTCTACTTTTGATACAGGAGGTCAAAATGTTAATTTGGGACAAGTTGGGAGCTTAGTTCGTGGTTTTCAGGAAGCCGTAAAAAAAATGACCGTGGGCAGCAGTTATGTATTGTATATTCCAAGCACACTGGGATATGACACGATTTCAACAAACACAAAAATACCGCCCTATTCTACTTTGATTTTTGAAGTAACACTTACTAGTGTGAATTAATAAATCACAAAAAGGTTACGATTATCGTAAATTATCGTATGCCAAACATCCTAAAATCATAGTATTATGAAAAACTTAGTTCTAATATTTTTTTGCTCGTTAGCCAGTTTTGCTTTTTCGGTAGAATATACCGTTCAAAGCATTCCAAATCCAATAACTAGCAATGCGAATGATTATGTGAGCAATCCAGATGAGATATTGAATGTGGAAACAGAGCAGCAAATTAACTCAATGCTCGACTCGCTGAAAATAAAAACTGGAGCTGAAGTGGCGGTAGTAATGGTGAATTCAATCGGTCAGTCGGAACTAAATTCTTTTGCCACCGAACTGTTTACAGCTTGGGGAATTGGTA
>JFJP01039866.1_pt1 | contig 22074 bp, 15 predicted proteins | sample 431651 | NCBI WGS metagenome assembly JFJP01 (sample SAMN02602958, study PRJNA72255) | Microbial mat metagenome, whole genome shotgun sequencing project. | biome: fresh water; feature: sink hole; material: water; isolation source: purple microbial (photo- and chemosynthetic) mats found in...
TATCTTTTTCTAAAAGCTCTTGGTAGGTGTTAATTGCTTTCTGAAACTCATTGTTGCTGAAGAGAATTTCTGCTTTTGCTAAGTAAGGGTTCTGAAATTGTTTGTTGATCGAAATTGAATAATCAAAAGCCTCAATAGCTAACTCTTTATTACCCAAAGTGGCATAAACATTGCCTAAATTATTCCAAGCTTGTTCAGAAAGTGGATATTTTTTCAGATAAAATTTATATGAATTTATACTTTGAGTATAATTTTCGGATAAAAAATTAATATATGCGTAATCAAAAACAGCAGCATAATTTGTTGGTTTGTTTTCAACCGCTTTTTTTAAATATTTAAGAGCCAAATTATTTTTTTCGTAACTCATATAAATATATCCTATGTCATGATAGGCTTCATCGAGCGAGCTGTGATAATTTTCTATTGCTTTGTTGAAAGATTCTTCTGCTTTTTGGTTCTTTCCTAATTCTAAGTAACAGTTTGCTTTTAATATATAAATCTCAAATTCAGAGGGTTCTATTTTTTCAAGTTCCTTGGTAAGTTCTAACGATTCTGTTACAAATCCATTATCGAGCAATAGTTGTGCATTTTTAAGCTTTAAAATTGGCGATTTTGGATGTTGGGCACAGCCATATTTTACAGCTATTGAAGCATTTTTGATGTCGCTATCTTCAATATAAAATTCTATCAGGTTTTCAAATTCACTGACATCAAAATAATACTGAGTATTGTTTTTAATCATATTTTCAAAGCGATTAACCAATTCTGGTATTATTTCGTTTCTAAAATATTTTTCGTTTGCTTTTGCCATTTGCTATATGCTGAAAATACTTACAAAATATAAAATTAATATTGAAAATCTTACTATTTTTTACTTTGCATTACACTAAAAAGTGAACTTATTATTGGTGCAAATGTAATCTTTTTTTTGAAAATCAACAATAAAATATGATTTACTAAATTTTTTAGGTATTTTTAATACTTAATTCTGTTCTCATGTATTACTTTTTATCATTGTTTTTAAGTGTATAAAGTAATGTTTATAAGGTAATTAAATGCTTTTTGTTGTCAGATTTATTTTAATGTAAGCAAAGTTGGGTATGACTGCAAAAATCTTTTTTTTACATTTTTTTATTTATTTTTGTGGCAAATGCGAATAATTATTTTTTTTATTGTATATTTGAACATATTTTATTTCAATACGAATATTTTTTAAAAAAGAGTTATAGACTTATTTTTAGTAGTTTTTATCTAATTCAATATTGATACAAATTCGATTATGGACGGATTACTTTTTCTATTATTCATCTCTATATTAATTGTTTATATTACAATTTTGCGGAGCAGAACTATGATTAATCGGCAGTTAGATTATTATAATGCTGAAATAGCACGTAAGCTTAAAATACTTGTTGATAACCAGTTAGAGCTAAATGAACTAGTGATGGAATTAAAATCAGAGGATATTCCTGAAAGGGCTGATTTAGAGGATATTGATAAAATAATAACGGATTTGGAATTTGAAAAAATAAAATCAACGATTTTAAGCACAGAAAAAGAAAATACTAAAAAGGTGCTTGAAGATAGCCTTAATTTTACCGAAAAAAACGATTACGAAAAAGAAAATGCCATTGTTGAATTATTTGATAACAAGATAAATAAAGATGATTTAGATACAGAAGAGAAAAATATTAATTTGGTAGAAGAATCGGTTATTCGTTCGCACAATAATATAGAAGAGGATGACGAAGGAGAGGACGATATTGTTGAAATAGAGAAAGTTATAGAGCCTAAACGAGAAGATAGAACGAATCAGGAGAGCAATAAGCCTATTTTTGAAAAACGCAAATCTTTTAGAGAGCAATTCCCTGATTTAGAGAAATTTATTGGCGAAAATTTAATTAATAAAATAGGTATTGTTATTACGGTGATTGGAATAATTTTCTCGGTCAAGTATGCTATTGACAATGAGTATATTAATGAATTTGGGCGTGTTATGATTGGCATTGCGGCGGGTGGCTTGCTAATAGGAATTGCACATCGTTTGCGAATAAAATATACGGCATTTAGCTCTGTTTTGGTAGGAGGCGGTTTGGCTACACTTTATTTCACAATTGGTTTGGCATTTCAAGAATATCATATTTTTAGCCAAGCAGTCGCCTTTGGTATTATGTTAGTTATCACTATTTTTGCTGTATTACTTTCTGTTCTTTACGATAGACAAGAGCTTGCTGTTTTGGCTATTATTGGTGGTTTTGCTACACCTTTGGCAGTAAGTACAGGGGCAGGAAACTATAAAATTTTATTTACTTACCTTGCATTGCTCAATGTGGGAATGTTGGCACTTGCTTATTTCAAAAAATGGCGAATTGTTAATATTGTTTCTTATTTTTTCACCGTATTTCTTTTTGGAGCATGGCTTGGAGATGCTGCCAGTAAAGACAAATTACCGTTAAAAGGCTCTTTCTTTTTTGCCAGTCTTTTTTATTTTATCTTTTTCTTTCAAAACATTACATACAACTTGAAAGAAAACAAAAAATTTCAGGCATGGGAATTTTTCATTTTACTAAGCAATTCGTTTGCTTATTTTGGTGCAGGCTTATATATTTTGCACTATGCTGCGCCTGAATTTAAAGGCTTATTTACAGCACTTGTAGCTATTTTTAATTTTATTTTTGCTTTTAGCTTGTATCGAAAATCCGATATCGACCGCAATTTAGTGTATTTACTTATTGGGTTGGTGCTTTCTTTTGTGAGTTTAATTGCACCTATTCAATTGGAAGGCAATTATATAACTTTATTTTGGGCGGCAGAAGCTGTTATTTTATTATGGATGTGGCAAAAAACTGAAATTCAATTAATTAAATTGTCGTCAGTTTTGATAGTTGCTATTATGCTTTTGAGTTTATTTTTAGATTGGCAAAAGATTTATCAATCTTCTAGCAATGAGCATATTATGCAAATAATGTTAAATAAAGGTTTTTTGACAGGGCTTGCTGTGCTTGCTTCTTTATTTTTGTCAATTTATCTTCTAGCCAAAGAGAAAACTGAATTTTTATTTCCAAATTTTCAGTTGAAATATTATTCATCTACTTTGATTACTGCTTTTGTATCAGTGCTTTACTTTGTATTTTTCCTTGAAATATCATACCATTTGAAGCTTAATTTTGTTGATATTGGCGAGATGAATATTATTTTGAATGCCTACAATACTGCATTTTTATTGGCTTTAGTAGCTTGGCTATCGCCACGCAAAGATTTAATTTCTAATAGATTAGCTCTTATTTTTGGATTTTTGGCTCTCTTCGTTTATGCCTTGTATTCGCTTCCAATTTTTGCTAATTTGCGCAATATGCAAATTGAACAGCGGCTAACAAGTTCGAGTCCTATTATTTTCCATTACCTTTCATTGTTATTAGTCTTATTTCTAGTTGCTTACAACTTGTTAAATTTGAAAAAGGCAGGTTTGGATAATGATAAATTACTAAATGCAAATGTCTGGTTTTCTGTATTTTATGTCTTGACTATTTTTAGTGTAGAAATGGATAATTTAGTTCTTTTTACATTTTATGATCACTCAAGTTTGCAGGTTTTAGAAGAAAACACTGAGATTTTATATTGGCAAATTGATGATTATAGAAATGAAATTTTAAATCAATCGCACAAAATTGCGTTTCCTGTACTTTGGGGTATTAGTTCTTTTATTTTAATGGTGATAGGATTACAAAAAGATAATCGAGTTTTGCGAATTATCTCATTGGTCGTTTTTTTTGTTACTATCTTGAAACTCTTTGCAATAGATGTTTGGGATATGGCAGAAGGTGGACGAATTTTGGCTTTTGTGTTGTTAGGAGTTTTGCTTTTGATTATTTCATTTATGTATCAAAAACTGAAATTTTTGATTTTAGAAGATGATGATAAAAATGCAAATAAGCCTTAAAATAGGCGATTTTACTTAAATATAAGTTTGAATAAAAAAACGAATTTGACCAATTCGTTTTTTTTTATTTTAGAATCAAAGATTTCTTCTGTATTTTTAAGAAAAGTATTACTTTTGTAACAGATTTTTCGTTGAGTTTGATGGAATGGAGCTTGATTAAATTGAAAAAATATCTTTTTTATGACAAAAATTCTATTTCCGATAATTAAAAATTTGTTTTTTTGTAGAAATTAGAACATATAAAAATAATTCTTTTTTTAGGTTTTGAGAAATAAGAAAATTTTGAAAGAGAATAAATTTTAAAAATAAATAACATGAAAATTTCAATAGTTGGAACCGGATATGTAGGTTTAGTAAGCGGTACATGCTTTGCTGAAACAGGCTTAAATGTAACTTGTGTGGACATCGACAAGTCTAAAATTGACAAATTAAATCAAGGAATTATTCCTATTTACGAGCCCGGTTTGAAAGAAATGTTGGATAGAAACGTAAAAAAAGACCATTTACATTTTACAACCGACATCAAAGAAAGCTTGGTTGATGCTGAAAGTGTTTTTATTGCGGTAGGAACTCCTCCCGACGAAGACGGAAGTGCTGATTTAAAGTATGTTTTGGGGGTAGCGCGAGAGATTGGTCTATACATGACCGATTATTTGGTTGTGGTTACAAAAAGTACTGTGCCAATTGGAACTGCCAAAAAGGTGAAAGCGGCTGTGCAACAAGAGCTTGACAAGCGTGGCGTTTCAATTCCTTTTGATGTTGCTTCTAATCCTGAGTTTTTGAAGGAAGGCGATGCGATTAGTGATTTTTTGAAACCCGATAGAATTGTTATTGGTACAGAATCGGAGCGAGCCGAAAAATTGATGGCAAAACTTTACCGTCCTTTTTTATTGAATAATCACCCGATTATTTTTATGGATATTCCTTCGGCAGAGCTCACGAAATATGCAGCAAACTCAATGCTTGCTACCAAAATTAGCTTCATGAATGATATTGCAAACTTGTGCGAAATAGTAGGTGCAGATGTAAATAAAGTGCGCAAAGGTATAGGAAGTGATACTCGAATTGGCAAAAAATTCATTTATCCTGGTGCTGGATATGGGGGTTCTTGCTTTCCTAAAGATGTGAAAGCGTTGATTAAAACGGCTGATGAAAACAACTATTCGCTTAGAATTCTGAAAGCGGTAGAGGAAGTTAATGAATTGCAAAAATCGGTAGTTTTTAATAAAATTTATGAGCATTTTAATGGAAATTTATCTGGCAAAACCTTTGCAATGTGGGGGCTTTCATTCAAACCTCTAACAGACGATATGCGCGAAGCTCCCGCTTTGATTATTATCGACAAATTGTTGAAACATGGTGCAAAGGTAAAAGCCTATGACCCAGCGGCTATGGAAGAATGCGAACGCAAAATAGGCGACATAATCGAATATGGAAATGATAAAGAAGATGTGCTGATTGATGCTGATGCTTTGATTGTGATTACTGAATGGAATGAGTTTAGAATGCCTAATTTTAAAGTAATTTCGCGTTTGATGAAAAATAATTTAATTTTCGATGGTCGAAATATTTACGAACCTAACGAAATGATTGAAAACGGCTTTACTTATTACAGTATCGGCCGAAGTGTAATTAAGTAGTTTAAAATAATCAGGTAGTTTTGTTGCTTTTGTTTAGCAATAAAACTACTTTTTAGGTTTATTAATTTTATCGGCTAAAATATAAAAGATACTATATAAAATGAAAAGAATTTTAGTTACCGGTGGTGCCGGATTTGTAGGTTCGCATCTTTGCGAAAGGCTTTTGAATGAGGGAAATGAAGTAATTTGTTTGGATAATTATTTTACCGGTGAAAAAAGAAATATTGCTCATTTGCTGAATAATCCGTATTTTGAATTGGTGCGCCACGATGTAACTATGCCTTACTTTGCTGAAGTGGACGAAATTTATAACTTAGCTTGTCCTGCTTCACCTATTCATTATCAGTTCAATGCAATCAAAACCATTAAAACTTCGGTAATGGGAGCCATCAATATGCTGGGGCTTGCTAAACGTACCAAGGCTAAAATATTGCAAGCCTCTACTAGTGAGGTATATGGAGACCCAAAAGTGCACCCACAAAAAGAAGATTATTGGGGGCATGTAAACCCGATTGGCATTCGTTCGTGTTATGATGAAGGCAAACGTTGTGCCGAAACACTTTTCAACGATTATCATCGCCAAAATGGTGTGGACATTAAAATTATACGTATTTTCAACACTTATGGACCTCGAATGCACCCCAACGATGGGCGTGTAGTTTCCAATTTCATTATTCAAGCTCTAAATGGCGAGGACATAACAGTTTATGGCGATGGCTCGCAAACTAGGAGTTTTCAATATGTGGACGATTTAGTGGAAGCCATGGTGCGAATGATGGCAACAGAAAATTTTACGGGACCTGTAAATACTGGCAATCCCAATGAATTTACTATTTTAGAGTTAGCTCAAAAAGTGATAAAACTTACAGGCTCAAGCTCTAAAATTATCTACAAGCCTTTGCCTTCCGACGACCCAACGCAACGCCAACCAGATATTAGTTTGGCAAAAGAAAAATTGGGTGGTTGGGAACCTAAAATACAATTGGAAGAAGGCTTAACTAAAACAATAGAATATTTTAAAAATTTGAAATAAAATAATAAAAAAATCTGATTATTTTACCGAATAACTTTTATTTTATTGCTAATTTGCACAATTCAATTAGTACGTAATAAAAATTTATGATATAATTATTCAATTCGAAATTAAATATATAGCTAAATATGAAAGGCATAATTCTTGCAGGCGGTTCTGGAACTCGCTTGTATCCAATAACAAAAAGCATTTCAAAACAAATCATTCCGGTTTATGATAAGCCCATGATTTATTATCCTTTATCGGTTCTTATGCTTGCCGGAATTAGAGAAATTTTGATAATTTCTACACCTGTTGATATTCATTTGTATGAAGATTTATTAGGCGATGGTTCTCAATTAGGAATAAAACTTCAATATGCGATTCAACCCTCGCCCGATGGCTTGGCTCAAGCGTTTATTATTGGAGAGCAATTTGTTGGAAATGACAATGTTTGCTTAGTTTTGGGCGACAATATTTTTCATGGTTACGGCTTTTCTGGCTTGCTTAAAGAGGCGGCAAAATTGCAATCGGGAGCTATGGTTTTTGGCTATTATGTGAGCGATGCTTCGCGCTATGGAGTGGTCGAATTTGACGACAACCAGCAAGCAATTAGTTTGGAAGAAAAGCCCAAAGAGCCAAAATCGAACTATGCAGTTACAGGCTTGTATTTCTATGGAAATGATGTAGTTGCAAAAGCTAAAAGTTTGAGACCTTCTGCACGAGGAGAGCTTGAAATTACCGATTTGAATCGCTTGTACTTGCACGAGAATCGTTTACAAGTGAAGCTGTTAGGGCGAGGAATGGCTTGGCTCGATACCGGAACTCATGATAGTTTACTAGAGGCTTCAAACTATATTGCCACTATAGAAAATAGGCAAGGCTTGAAAGTGGCTTGTTTAGAGGAGATTGCTTTTTCGCGTAAATATATTTCGAGGCAAGAGCTACTTACTTTAGCCGATGCTCTTAAAAGCAACCAATATGGCGAATATTTGAAAAATATTGCTGAAGGTAAAATCAAAACATTTGATTATTAATAATTTATATGCAAAAGAAACGAACTATTTTTTTAAGACAATGAAGGTACTCAAAACAGAAATAGCAGATTTATATATAATTGAACCAAAGGTTTTTACCGATGAAAGAGGTTATTTTTTTGAAAGTTTTAATCAAGCAAAATTTTCAGAAAAGGGATTAAACTACAATTTCATTCAAGACAACCAAGCACGCTCGCAATATGGCGTAATTAGAGGTTTACACTTCCAAAAAGGGGAGTTTGCGCAGGCAAAATTGGTGCGCGTTCTTTCTGGAAAAATTATTGATGTAGCACTCGATTTAAGAAAAGATTCTCCTACTTATGGTAAATGTTTTAGCATAGAACTTTCAGAGGAAAATAAATTACAATTGCTTATTCCGCGTGGCTTTGCACATGGTTATTCTGTTATTTCGGCTGAGGCGGTTGTGTTTTACAAATGCGACAATATTTATATGCCTTCTGCCGATGGTGGAATTATTTTCGACGACAGAGAGCTTGCTATCGATTGGAAAATTGCTGAAAATGAGAGGATTGTATCGGCAAAAGATAAAGTAAATCCTACATTTGAGCAATATAAGCTAGAGAATTTGTAAAATTTTGCAGTTAAATTGATATTTTAAAAATTAAAAAATTGATAATGAATATATTAGTAACCGGTTCAAATGGTCAATTGGGGAATGAAATAAAAGTAATCTCGGAAAATTATGCCGGATTTAATTTTATTTTTACCGACATACAAGAATTGGATTTAACATCGAGCACTAAAGTTGAAACTTTTTTTAATCAACATTCTATTGATTTGATAATTAACTGTGCTGCTTATACTTCTGTTGATTTGGCAGAAACTGAAAAAGCTTTGGCTGAACTGATTAATGTAGAAGCTGTGCATTTGTTGGCAAAGATGTCAGTGGCTAAAAACATTAAAATGCTTCACATTTCCACAGATTATGTGTTTGATGGCACGCATTATCGACCTTACAAAGAGGACGAAATGACCAGTCCAAATTCTGTTTATGGGCGCACCAAGTTGCAAGGGGAACTGGTTTTGAAAGCTAGTGGTGCTGATTATGTGATAATTAGGACTTCTTGGCTTTATTCAGCATTTGGTAATAATTTTGTAAAGACGATTATTCGACTCTCAAAGGAAAGGGAAGAGCTAAATGTGGTGGCTGACCAAATAGGAACTCCCACTTATGCTGCTGATTTAGCTGAAGTTATATTAAAAATTGTGGAAAATTTTGATAAAACAGGAGCTTTTAAAAAAAATATATACCATTATTCAAATCAAGGTGTTTGTAGTTGGTACGATTTTGCTGCCGAAATTGTTGAACTCTCAAAAAATAATTGCAAAATAAATGCTATCGAAACACATCGGTATCCAACACCCGCAAAGCGCCCATTTTTCAGCGTTTTGTGCAAAGATAAGATAAAAAAAACTTTTGATATTGAAATTCCTTATTGGAGAAATAGTTTAAAAAAATGTATTTTATTGTTAGAAACAAACTAAAAAATTAAAACAAATGATTAAAACTTTTTTAGGAAAAGCATTTTTTGCGCTTACCGACTGGAAAATAACAGGACATGTGCCACAAGAAAAAAAATATGTTGTTTTGCAGGCTCCGCATACAAGTAATTGGGATTTCTTGATAGGAAAATTATTTAATTTTGTGGTAAAAATGAACCCTAAAATTTTTGTAAAAAAGGAACTTTTTGTGTTTCCTATTGGCATTTTTACACGAATGTTGGGTGGAATTCCAGTAGATAGAAGTCGGAAAACAAGCTTAGTGGAAGATACTGTTGAAATATTCAAAAACTCAGAAATTTTTAGTTTGGCTATCACTCCTGAAGGCTCGCGTTCGCGCAGAGAAATTTGGAAGAAAGGCTTTCATCATATTGCTACTCAGGCAAATGTGCCTGTTTATTTGGGCTATATCGATTATAAATTGAAAGAAGTAGGAGTAGAGGAGGAGCCATTGAAAATGACGGGTGATGTAGATGTGGATATTGAAGAGCTAAAGCGCAGATATTCAAAGTATCATGCGATTTAGTTTGGGAAAACATTCAAGCTAATTTAATCCATTTCGACAAAAAAATTGAAGAAATTGACGCTTCTTCCGATTTATTAATTTTGCCTGAAATGTTTTCGACCGGATTTACACCCAATGCCGAAAAAGTAGCTGAAAATTATTCGGGTTATGCTTTTAATTGGTTGATAACAAAGGCAAAAGAGAAGAATTTCGCCATTGTAGCCAGTTTTATTTTCAACGATGAAGGCATTTTCAAAAATCGTTTGTTTTTTGTAAAACCCGATGGTCAATTTTCATATTACGATAAGCGGCACTTATTTGGAACTACTGAAAAAGATGCACTTACAGCAGGCAAAGAGCGCGTAATAGTCAATTACAAGGGGTGGCGTATTTTGCCGCTTATTTGTTACGATTTGCGTTTTCCTGTGTGGTCGCGCAATCAAAACGACTACGATCTTTTAATTTACATTGCCAATTGGCCCGACAAGCGAATTGCTCATTGGCAAACCCTTTTGAAGGCAAGAGCTATTGAAAATCAATCATATACAATTGGTTTAAATCGAATAGGAATCGATGGCAACGGCTTTACTTACAATGGAATGTCGATGCATGTTTCGCCCAAAGGTGAAATGCTTGCTGAGGCGAAGCAAGCGCACGAATGTATTCAAACTATCGAGCTAAATAAATCATTACAAGACACTTATCGTCAGTTCTTTAATGTGCTATCTGATGCCGATGCGTTTTCAATTCTATAAATTTTGAGAGCAAAGCATGAAAAAAGCGACTTTTTTACAGAAAAAGTCGCTTTTTTTATTTTATCACCTATAAAATCTATGCTTTTATTTAATTCAGATTTTTTGCTTCAATGATAGCTTTAGCCATGTTTAGAATGGTATCATCGTCAAGAACTACTATACCACCGTCAGGACCCTGTTCTATATGAACTCCAACCGCTGTTCCATCTTTATAATTACAGCCACCGAAATAATTTCTAACCGTTTCCACCGTCAGATTTAATTCTTCTGCAATTTTTTTTATGCTTCCTGAAGGAAGACTGTCTTTGATTTTTCTAAGTTCATTAAAAGTTATTGTCATAGCCATATTTTTAAGTTTTTAGTTAAATTTGCCTTGCAAGCTTAACTGGTTTTTTAATTAGTCCATAATTTTAGAATCTTTGTTTAAGTTTGCTACAAATATAAATTTGTTTTTTTTAATAACCTAATATTAATTCAACTTTTTTTTAATTTTTTGTATTTTTTTTTAAGCAGTTTTCTTAGACTATATTTTATTTATTAATGTTTGAAAATCAAATACTTAGTAATTGTTCTTTTAATTTTTTTATTCTAGGTTTTTCTATTTACTTTTGAGATTAGCCAAAAATGTTTTAAAATTGAAACAATTATGTGTTTTTATTTTTTCTAAATCTTTAATTTTAGGTTAAACAAAGGTTAAATGATTCTAAACTATCGTGTAGTGATAAAAAGTTAATTAATCGAAAGCTATTACTCCATTTTATGATTTTTTTTGATATTACGTTCAATATAGTAAATAATAGTGCTTTACATATTTTTTTAGCTATTCGTTTGATTGCTTTTTTGAGATAGAAAACGGCACTAATCAAAAAAGTCCATTAACTTTTCTTTGTCAAAATCTTTAAACGGATTGTTTGAGTTGATAAAAATTTCAGCCAGAGCTGCTTTTTCTTCTTGCAGTTTTCGTATTTTATGTTCTACTGTTTTATTACTAATGAAGCGGTAAACAAATACATTTTTATCTTGCCCAATACGGTGTGCCCTGTTAATTGCTTGAAGTTCAACTGCTGGATTCCACCAAGGGTCGAGAATAAAAACGTAATCGGCTGACGTTAAATTAAGCCCAACACCTCCGGCTTTTATCGAAATAAGAAAAAGCCTTGTTTCTTTGTCGTTTTGGAAATTGTCAATTGCCTTTTGTCGCTTTTCTTTGCTCATTTCGCCAGTCAAAATTGAATATTTCCAATTATTTTCGTTAAAATAGCTCTCAAAAAGAGCTAAATGCTTTACAAACGAAGAAAATATAAGCACATTATGTTTTTCCGAAATTAAAGTTTCCAATTTGTTTTTGACGACATCAAATTTCCCAGAATCCAATTCTTTTTCTTGGTCAGCCAAAATTGGGTGATTGGCAATTTGCCGCAAGCGAGTAAGTCCTTGAATAGCAAGAAAAGAACTTTTTGAAACTCCTTCGCGTTCAATATTTTGCAAAATTTGATTTCGTATTTTTGATTTCTCTTCTTCGTAAAAACTTGCTTGCTCTTCAAACATGTCGCAATATACAACTTGCTCACTTACAGGCGGCAAATCTTTGGCTACATTTTCCTTGGTGCGCCGCATAATAAAAGGCTTGATGAGTAACTGCAATTTTTCTTGCCGTTCTGTATCTTGTTCTTTTTCAATTGGTTTTACATATTCTTTTACAAAAAAATTGTAATTTCCTAAAAGCCCATTGTTTACAAAATTCATTTGCGACCAAAGGTCGGTAAGCGAATTTTCGATTGGCGTTCCTGTCAAAACTAGTTTGTGTGTAGAATTTAATTCGATTAAAGCTTGGTAAGCTTTTGATTGTGAGTTTTTTACGTATTGGCTTTCGTCTAAAATGATGTAGTGAAATTGATAGTCTCTGAGCATTTCAAACTCATTGCGCACAATTCCGTAACTTGCTAAAATAATGTGATAATTGTCGAAAATTTCCACTGTTTTGCTGCGTCCTGTGCCAACAAATTTTAAAATTTTTAGTTTTGGATTGAACTTTTCAAATTCCTTTTCCCAGTTAATTAGCAGCGAAACAGGCATTACGATAAGGCTTGCCGGTTTTTTTTCCGAACTTGCAGGTTCGGGCGCTTGAAAAAGAGAAAGTTGTCCGGTTTTATCTACTTTATCGAAGCCAATTGTGCTTTTAGAATATACATTTGAAAGCAATGTGATGGTTTGAAGTGTTTTACCAAGTCCCATATCATCAGCAAGGCAGCCACCAAAATTATTTTCTTGCAACAGATTCATCCAATAAAACCCTTCTTTTTGGTAAGAACGCAACTCTGCATTGATTGCAGTAGGAATAACTATTTTTTCGGGTAAATTAAAGTTTACTAATTCTTTGAGCGAATTTAATATTTTTTTATCAGTTTCTAAAATACGTTCTTTAATCAAGTTGAAATGGAACATTTTTAGTTGAATCAATTTCTCTCTCGATTTTGCTAATAACATTATATCCTTGTATTTAGCAAACCATTCGTGAGGCAAAATAAACACTTTTCCGTTGGGAAGTGCAAATTCTCTATTTCCATGCAAAATATGTTTTTTGAATTTGTAAAAAGGCATTTCAAATCCGTCAAATTCAATTACTGCATATATGTCAAACCAGTCTTTTTCAATATTTTGAAGCTTAATATTTAGCTTAAATCTGCCTAAATAAAATTGTTCTAAGTCAAAATTTTGTTCAAGAATAAAGCCAGCTTTTTCTATATTTTCGGTATTTGCATTGAGCCAGTTTACTATTTCGTAATTCTGAAAGTCTATATCGTCCGAAAAAACGGTGGGAGTATAATTTCCAAAATTATCAGCTTTTAATTCTAATTCTTTTATTTTGAGTAGTTTATCATTTTCCCATTCTACGTCATGTGAGAGTTTTTCAAAGTAAAAACTAGTTTCTCTTTCTATGAAAAAGACCAAGTCTTTTGCTTTGTAATTTGGATAAAAAGACCTTTCGCCATAATGAAATTGAAGCACTAAAACAAGCTTATTATTCATATTTTTTTGTAAGGTTAAGCTTGCTTTTTTTGCCGGATTTAATTGTTTAATTTCAAAGCCGGAAGTATTTACTCTGTATTTTTTTATAGCTGGTTGTGCAAAAATTTCAAACCATTTTTTTTCGGCACGTTGTTCTACCGGAATATGCTGTTTCACGAAAAAAGGTTGAAGTTTTTTTCCGTCAATATCTTCAAAATAAAATAGTTGTTTGTCTAAAATCAATCTACAAGGCTCGTTTGATATAATAATTCCAAATTTTCCATATAATGAAATATCTTTTTCTTCATGGAAAATAGACAAATGATACCGTGTTTTGTCGCGCCCTCTATTGATATTGAAGACAGTTTCAGCGGCTTGCTTTTCTATTTTAATTTCGTCAGAAAGGTATATATTGGCTAAATTATCTACTTTATGAAAAAGTCTAATTTCTGAATTTTTCAGAATATCAATGATTTGCACAACTCTTCGCTCTACATACGGGCGTATGTGCGAGTCGAACATTTCTTTGTCTATGCTTTTATAAAATTCGTTGGGGCTGGTAATATTTTTTTTGTTTTTTCCAAATTTGCGCATCAAATTTACATCGCTGTATTCTTCAATTAATCGCACAAGCCTAATTTCTTCTTGCGAAAAATTTGATGCGTAAGATTTTGTCTGAGAAAGACTTACTCCTTCTTGAATTACATAATAATCGCGCTGTGGTTGTGATTTTATTTTATAAGCTACCGGAACATAACCTATATTAAAATGCTCACGAATTGCTATGATAAATTCTTCCATTTGTTTTGTTTTCTAATTAAATAAAGAGGTATTTTGATAAATTAATTATATTTTCTTATCGTATAAAAATATATTCATTTTCGTTCGACATTTCTTGACTAAAAGTATAAGATTCAACATCAAATGCTTTTAAATCGTTTGGATTTGTTAGCTCATTTTGGATAATAAATCGAGTCATCAAACCACGTGCTTTTTTAGCCAAAACGGCAATAGTTTGGTAGTTTCCATTTTTCTCTTCTTTGAAAATGGGTGTAATTATTTTGGCTGCTATTTGTTTAGTTTTTAGTGATTTAAAATATTCATGTGAGGCTAAATTGATGAGTGTTTTTTTGTTGAGTTTTTTAAGTGTTTCATTAAGTTTTCGGGTAATTTCATCACCCCAGAATTGATATAAATCTGCACCACATTTATTTTCAAGTTTTGTGCCCATTTCCAATCGGTAAGCTTGAATCAAATCGAGTGGGCGCAACAACCCGTAAAGCCCCGAAAGTATGCGCAAGTAGTTTTGAGAGTCTTCTAATTGTTTGATTGTAAATGTATCAACATCAATTCCTCTAAAAACTTCTCCTCTAAAAGCAAGCAACGCTTGTTTTGCATTTTCGGGCGTAAAGTTTTTGTTCCAAGCCATGTTGCGTTCAAAATTTAATTGAGACAAATTGTCACTTATTCCCATTAATTTCGATAAATTTTCGGGTGTTTTTTTTCTCAATTCTTTTATTAACAGTTCTGATTTGTTTATAAAATCAGGAATTGTGTATTGATTTGTTGTGCTTTTTGCCAACATATCTAATGTTTTAGCCGGAGAAATTACAATAAGCATTTTATTTAACTGTTTTATATTGAGTTGTTTGTATTGTTTTACTAAAACACATTAAGTCTTAAATGTGTTTATTCAATTTGAAAAATCGAAACGTAATTCAAAATCGAACAGTTTCTTTTTTCTTTTTTTGAAAAATACCAAGCCACAAAACTAGTTAATTCTTATAAAATTTAAGTCTTTTTTATTTTTTTTTTGATAAAATACTTTTTATCCCACTGAAAATTATTACTTTTACGTTTTAAAATGAGAGTGTTAATTTCAAAAAAAGAGCAAAAGGAGCTGTAAATATAGTTGAATTTGATATTTTAATTTTGTAAAATATTGAATTTTAGTTAATTAAAGTAATAAAAGCTCCAATTTTTTAAACATAAACTAAATTAGAATACCATAAAAAATAATGTATCAGCGCAAATTTTTAAAATATCTGCTTATTTTCTTTCTGCAACTCTTTGTTTTTGTTTGTTTCGCTCAGCCTGCATTTTCTCAGAAAAAAGTAGATGAAAAAAAAAGAAGGCAAAAAGATAGCCTTTCTTTCGTTTTGTTACGACCTCTTAGTATTAATAAGCAATTGATTATTTTACTCGAATTAGCTGATTTACAAGAAGCTAATGATTCTGATGCAACAAGAAAATATTTGGAGAAAGCTAAAATTATAGCAGACAAATTGAATTTAAAGTCATATAATTCAATGTATTATAGGCAATTAGGTGTTTACTATCGAATACAAAGCAACTTACCAGAGGCTGAAAAAAACTATATAAAAGCAATCAATTTAGCCACTGAGGCTCATAATGATACGGTACTTGCCGATGCCCATTTTGAAATGGGACGTTTTTATGCCGCAAAGCGAGATTTTAAAAAATCAGTAGAAAGTCACAAAAACGCCTTGGATATTCGCTTGAAATACAAGAATAAAAAGAAAATAGGCGATAGCTACAATGCAGTAGGTTTGATGTACAAAAATGATGGAAATTTTCTTGAAGCTGAGTTGTATCATCAAAAATCCCTGAAAATTAAGCTTGAATTAGACGACAAAGACGGCGCGTCGCTCGAATATAATAATCTTGGAGCTATTTATATGAAAATGAGCAATTACCCGGTTGCTCTGGAATATTTTAAACAAAGTATAGAACTATCTACCCAATTAAAAAATACCGAAAGAGTTATAAAAGCGACTAGTAATATTGCAGGAATTTACAGGTCAAATGGCGAAAATCAGAACGCACTTGATGTTTATATGGATGCATATGAGTTAGCCCTAAAAACAAAGGACAAAGAATCAATGCGCGATATTTATTTGAATTTAGGTATTTCATATAAAGATTTAGGGAACTATAAAAAAGCGTTGGAATTCATCGAGATGTCAATAAAATTGATGGATATAAGTAAAAACTCAATCAATTATTCTATGGCATTGCGGAGTATTGGAGATATTTATTCGGCACAAAAAAAACACACTCAAGCACTGGCATATTATAAAAAGGCACTTGATATTGTCTTGGAAATTAGTAGTTTAGATTATATTTCATATACTCGTTTTTGCATTGCAAAATTACATTTTGAATCGAACAAATTGCAGAGTGCAAAAAAGGAAGTTCTTTTAAGTATTGAGGTGGCTCGTAAGGGAAAATTTCATATTTATGAAAAAAATGGCTTAGAACTTTTGGCAAAAATCGAATTTGCCAATAAAAATTACAAAGACGCGTTTGTGATTTTATCAAGGTCTGAGGTTATGAAAGATTCGATTAACCGAAAGCAAAAAAACAAGGAATTATCTGACTCTCGCGCACTTTACGAAGCCGATAAAAGTAAAAAAATGGCAGAAGATTTGGCTGCCGACAATTTAATAAAAGAATCTGAATTGCAAGCGATAGAGGCAAAAAATCAATTGCAACAAGGGGTTATTTTATTTGTATTATTGCTTGTTTTAGGAGCTATTATTTCCATTATTGTAATTTCGATAAAAAGTAAAGCGGTAAACAAATCGCGACAAGAATTGTCGGTTAAAAATATTGAAATTCAGAGCAAAAAAGAAGCTTTGGAGAAAACGCTTGCCGACCTTAAAATTGCTCAAAATCAATTAATTGAATCAGAAAAAATGGCTTCTTTGGGTAATTTGGTTGCCGGAGTTGCTCACGAAATGAACACACCAATTGGCATAGGTGTGCAAGCTAATTCAGGTATTTTAAATAGAACAAAGCAAATAATTACTGACATTAAAGCACAAAAAATGAGCAAGTTGGATTTGTTAAAATACATAGAATATACTTATGAGTCAAGTAGTTTAGCCCTTTCTAACTTGCAAAGAACATCAGAACTTATCAAAAGTTTTAAATTAGTTTCGGTAGATCAATCGGTAGAAAATATCCGAAAATTTAAAATTTTGCAGTATTTTAATGAAGTCTTAATTAGTTTTGGCTCTGCTTTGAAAAAACAAAATATTAGTGTAGAAATTGATTGCGATAGCGAGTTGGAGATAAAAAGTTATCCAGGAGTATTTGCTCAAATTATCACAAATCTAGTTGTCAATGCGTTGAAGCATGGATTTGAAGGAAAACAAAGTGGAATAATTCATATTTCAGTTAAAAAAGAGGACAATGCTTATTTCATGTCGTTTAGCGACAACGGAAAAGGAATGACCTCGGAGGTTTGTTCTAAAATATTTGACCCATTTTTTACAACTAACAAGCAAACTGGAACTGGTTTGGGTTTGCATATTACGTACAATCTTATAAGTCAAAAACTTATGGGAAGTATTTCGTGCCAATCGAAAGAAAATGAAGGCTCTACTTTTCTTATTTTATTTCATGAAATTGGAGCATAATTTGTAAAAAAAACTACAAATTCGCTTAAAATTGATAAAAAATTGAGTAAATACGTCGAAATATTACAAAAATATTGGGGATATTCTGCATTTCGTCCTCTGCAAGAAGATATTATTCGTTCGGTAGATGAGCAAAAAAAGGATACGCTTGGACTTTTGCCCACAGGTGGTGGAAAATCGATTATTTTCCAAGTTCCCGCTTTGGCAAGTGAAGGCATTTGCTTGGTAGTTACGCCTCTCATTGCATTGATGAAAGACCAGGTGGAAAACCTTAAACGACAAGGAATTAGGGCAGTTGCAATCTATTCAGGCTTGAGCCGAAATGAAATTGATACCGCTTTAGATAATTGTATTTATGGAAAAATAAAATTCTTATATCTCTCGCCAGAACGTATTGATACAGAAATATTTAAGGTTCGTGTAAAGAAAATGAAGGTCAATTTAATTGCCATCGATGAATCGCATTGCATTTCGCAATGGGGCTACGATTTTCGACCTTCTTACATGAAAATAAACCAGTTACGCGAGCTTGTTCCAAATGTTCCTTTTTTAGCACTTACTGCCACCGCTACGCCCGAGGTAGTCGATGATATTCAAAACAAATTAGGTTTTAAGCACAAAAATGTTTTTAAGAAAAGTTTTGAGCGAAAGAACTTAATTTACATCGTTCGCAAGGTGGAAGATAAAATGAAATATTTATTACAAATAGTGTCAAAAGAGAGTTCAAGTGGCGTAGTTTACGTTAGAAGTCGCAAAAAAACCTATGAAATAGCTCAATTTTTACGAAAAAATCAAATTTCAGCCGATTATTTTCACGCCGGACTTACAAATGACCAAAAAGATGCTAAACAAGAGGCTTGGAAGAAAGGATATACCAAAGTAATTGTTTCAACCAACGCTTTTGGCATGGGAATCGACAAATCCGACGTGCGTTTTGTTGTTCATATCGACCTTCCAGACTCTCTTGAAGCTTATTTTCAAGAAGCAGGTCGTGGTGGCCGCGACGAAAAAACAGCTTACGCCGTTTTACTTTACAACGAGACCGATAAACAAAATTTGTTGCGCAATTTTACTACCTCTTTCCCTTCTCGAGAAACAATAAAAGCTGTTTATCAGGCAATTTGCAACTTTCAACAGCTTCCCGTTGGCACAGGAAAAGGCACGAGCTACGATTTTAAACTCGAAGAATTTGCCGGAAATTACCATTTCAATTACATAACCATTCTTACAAGTATCAAATTTTTGCAACACGAAGGATATCTTGAACTTACAGAGGAGATTAACAATCCGTCAAAAATTAAATTCATAGTAGATAGAAACGATTTGTACAATTTTCAAGTTTCGAGTCCTAAATTTGATGCTTTTATAAAGTTGATTTTGCGCACTTACGAAGGTGTTTTTTCGGAATATGTAAAAATAGATGAAAATATTCTTGCTAAAAATGCTCAGACAACTAGAGATTTGGTTTACAGTTATTTAGTAAAACTTGGCAATTTGAATATTATCAACTATATTCCGCAAAAAAAAGTGCCACAACTTATTTTTATTGAAGAACGCATCGATGAAAAATCGCTTACCATTTCGCACGAATACTATGAGGAGCGAAAATTGCGTTATCAGAAAAAAATTGAAGCCGTTTTAAATTATGCCAACAGCGAAAATTGCAGAAGTAAAATACTGTTGGAATATTTTGGTCAAAAAAATGCTCCCGAATGTGGAAATTGCGATGTGTGTCGTAAAAAAAACGAAACGGGCTTGGGGCGTTATGAATTTAATAAAATTAAAGCTGAAATACTTGAATTTTTAGGCGAATTTGATTTTTCGATAGATGAAATTGTAAAAAAACTTACGTTTGATGAAGAAAAAACAATAAAAGTAGTACAATTTTTGCTCGACAATGAATTTATTGAATACAATAAACAAGGAAAACTGACAAAATATAGTTAGATGATTAAAATTGAGAATTTAGTAAAAAAATTTACTTCCAAAGAAATTGAAACTTTTGCACTCAACAATGTAAATTTGGAGGTAAAAGAAGGTGAATTTGTGGCAATTATGGGACCTTCAGGCTGCGGAAAATCAACGCTTTTAAATATTATAGGAATGCTCGATTCTGCAAGCGATGGGCGTTATTTTTTCCAAAATAGAGAAGTTAATAAGCTGTCAGAAAGCAAGTTAAGCAAAATTAGACGTGGAACAATTGGCTTTGTGTTTCAGAGCTTTAATTTAATTGACGAACTTACAATTTATGAAAACGTGGAGTTACCTTTGCTTTACCTGAATTTGACTGCTGAGGAGCGTGCAAGCAGAGTAAATGAGGCATTGATTGCCACAAAAATGCCACATCGTGCAAAATATTTCCCACAGCAACTATCTGGAGGTCAGCAACAAAGAGTGGCAATAGCGCGCGCTGTGGTTAGTAAACCCAAGCTAATTTTGGCTGACGAACCTACTGGAAATTTAGATTCGGCTAATGGCGATGAAATCATGAATTTACTTACTGCTCTTAATGAAAATGGAACTACAATAATTATGGTAACTCACTCATTTACAGACGCTGACAAGGCAAATCGGATTATACATTTGCTCGATGGGCATGTGATAAGCGAAAATTTCAAATAGCTAAAATTTTGATTTTTTTGTTTTCGGAACATATTTTGCATAGCTTAAACGCAGATAAATATGGAAATTTAAATTTTTTCTAAAAAAAAAGTTATGATAAAAAAATATATTATTTTGGCAGTTTTCATCAGCTTTATGTTTGAAAATGGTATAGCTCAAAATGTAGTTATTTCAGGCAATGCGCCCACTTATGCGGGCGATATTTTTTCGTTCAAATACAATGTCGATTTAATTACTGGCTTAGAAAAAGAGTTAGCACAATGCAAAGTATCTGAAAATGGTGATTTTAAAGTAAGTTTTCCTATTTCAGCAACAATTCAAGCTTCCGTTATTGTAGGTGCATTCAGAGGGTTAATTTTTTTAGAAAAAAATACTGAGTATGAAATTGTACTGCCACCCAAGCGCGAAAAAACCGAAGTAGATAAAATAAACCCCTTTTTTAGAGAAGATGAATTTTTTATTGGTGTTAAAAATCATACAAAAAAAGAATTGAATTATTTAATTGCCGATTACAATTTACGCTATAATATTTATATGGATAAAAATTATATCCGTATTTTAAAACTAGGTTACAATGCCAATGTTGAAAACCAAATTGCAATTTTCGATAGTATTTATGCCGACATAAAAAATCCTTATTTCATTAAATATAAAGAATATAAGCATGCAGCACTTAAAAATTTGGCTTATGTTAGAAGTAATGAAGGAATGCAAACAAAGTTTTTTGGCTACAAATCTGTTGAATATCAAAATGTTGCATACATGAATTTGTTTAACAATATTTTTTCTAATTTTTTGAGTTTATATTCTAAAACTGAAAAAGGAAAAGAAATTCCGGTTGATATTCTCGACAAAAAAAGTTTGGCTACCTTAAAAATGACGGTGAAAGACTGGGATATTCTTCATTCCGATAGTCTTGTTGAATTAGTTATTTTGAAAGGACTTTATGATGGATTATTGGCTCGTTCGTATCCACACGAAATAGTTAAAGTATTGTTAGATAGTATGATAGTTCATTCAAAAATAGATGAAAGCAAGTTAATTGCCAAAAATATTTTGAATAGTTCTTCTTTTTTACTGCCCGATTTTCCTGCGCCCGATTTTCGCTTGCTCGATGTGAACAAACGAGAGATAACTTTAGCAAATTTAAGTGAACGGTTTATATATCTAACATTCTGTAATTTAAAGTCTTATACTTGCCAGCAAGAATTGGAAATGCTTAAAATTTTCCATGAAAAATATGCCGAATATTTTGATATTGTAACCATTTCGGTAGATGAAAATTTTGAAGAAACCAAGGAATTTTTTAAAAAAAATAAATACGAATGGAAGCTTTTAACCAACAATTCTTACTCAAAAGTATTAAGTGATTATCAAATTAAAGCGTATCCTACATATTATTTGATAAATCCAGATAAGATTTTGAAACTTGCACCAGCACCTTCGCCGGGCGATGATTTTGAACAAAAATTTGGCGTTATTTGGCAAGCTTATAAAAATGAGCAACAGCGCGAAGAATATAGAAAAAACGATTAATTTTAAGAAATGTAAAAAATAAAGTGGAATTATTTATAAAAAAAATAGCAGA
>JFJP01019030.1_pt1 | contig 22073 bp, 19 predicted proteins | sample 431651 | NCBI WGS metagenome assembly JFJP01 (sample SAMN02602958, study PRJNA72255) | Microbial mat metagenome, whole genome shotgun sequencing project. | biome: fresh water; feature: sink hole; material: water; isolation source: purple microbial (photo- and chemosynthetic) mats found in...
GCTGGTACAATGCCCAGAAGAAGTACTGGCATTGGCAGGCTCCCTGGTATGGCGAGCCCCGTGCCTTGGTTCAGGTGGAGATCGAGTTTGCCGACGGGACGTATCAGCGGGTGGTCAGCGATGACACCTGGCAGGGCGCCTGGTCGCCAATCGGTCTGAACTGTATCTACGACGGGGAGGATTATGATGCACGCATGGAGCAACCCGGCTGGGACTTGCCTGGGTTTGATGCGAGCGGTTGGCAGCAGGTGAATCGGGTCGCGGCACCCGGCGGGCGCCTGGTCCCCATGGATCATGCCCCCAACAAGGTGATGCAGCGCTTCAGGCCGGATGCCGTTTCCGAACCCCAGCCCGGATGCTTTGTTTTCGACATGGGGACGGTCATGACCGGCTGGGCGGCGTTGCGGATCCCGCAGGGCAGGGCGGGGGAGACGGTTGCGCTAAAGTATTCCGAAATGCTGTTTGATAGCGGGATGATCCGTCCGAAGATGACCAGCGGATGCCGGCAGGCCGAGCACTACACCATGAAGGGGGCTGCCGGGGAATGCTACGAGCCTCGCTTCACCTATCACGGCTTCAGGTATGTCGAGGTGACCGGTTTCCCGGGTAAGCCCCATCTCGACACGTTGGAAGCCTGCTTTGTGCACAGCGGCGTGGAACAGGCCGGTTCCTTTGAATGCGGCCATGAACTGATCAACAAGATACACGCCTGCACCCTGCAGTCCCAGCGCTGTAATCTGCAAATGGGGGTGCCTACCGACGACACCCAGCGTGAAGAGCGGCTGGGCTGGTGCGGTGACGCCTGGAGTTTTGCGCAGGAATCCTTCTACAACCTTGACACCCCGCGTTTCTGGTCCAAGTGGATTGCCGACTTCCATGACCAGCAGGACGAGGAGAGTGGCCTGGTCGGCTTTATAAATCCACTGCCTGGGTGGGGCGAGGATCTGGTCTGGAGCGCGGCGTTCATCCTGATTCCCTGGTGGCACTATATCCATTACGGTGATCGGCGTATCCTGGAGACGAGTTATCCGTACATGAAGAAATATCTGGATTACCTCAAGCGGACGGGGAAGCGGATGCTGCCGGATCTCGCTGATGGTAAGCCCGAGGGCCTGCTTTTCCCGCAATGCGAACTGAAGGCGCGTTATCCCGCACCGGAAGACCACGGCTACCTGCAGCACTCCTGGTTTGCCGATCACCTCGCCACCCATGAAGGCGGATCGGGCATGGGCAGGGATCAGCCGCGCTCCATGGCCACCGCGTTTTACCACTACGACGCGGTCATCCTGGCCCGCATTGCGGATACCTTGGGTCATGCCGATGATGCCCGTGATTTCCGTGCGTTGGCAGAGAAGATCAAGGCCGCTTTCAACGATCGTTTCTTTGATGCATTTGGCGGTTACTACGATGTCGGCTGCCAGAGCGTCCAGGCGCTGGCGATTGCTTTCGGTTTGGTTCCAGAGACGCGCCGCGGCCGGCTGATCGGCTACCTCAACAGTTCCGTCGGTTTTCGCCAGCGCCGAATCACCTCCGGTTATGCCGGAACCAAATGGGTGGTTGATGCAATCGCTAATTCAGGGCGCAATGACATCGTCTGGAACCGTGCCGTTGCCACCGACTATCCCGGCTGGGGTTACATGCTTCACGACAACAAGACCACGATCTGCGAGAACTGGCATGGGTCCGGATCACAGTGCCATACAACGCTGGGGGCGGCGATCGATGAATGGTTCTACTGGGGACTGGCCGGAATCCGGCCGGACGAGGCGGCACCAGGCTTCGAGAGGATCATCTTCAAGCCCTATCTGCCGAAGGATTTGCCCTGGGCGAAGGCGTCGCTGAAGACTTCGCGCGGCGAGATCGTCTCGGATTGGAGGCATGACGGCAGGACGGCAACCCTGATCATTACCGTCCCCGCCAACAGCACCGCCCACGTTCATATCCCGGTGGATGAGCCGACGCGGGTCAGCGAAGGCGGCGTGCCGGTCGCCGAAGCCGAAGGCGTGACGCGGGTTTGCGCGGAGAACGGCGAGACGGTCGTGGAAGTCGGGGCAGGAACCTATTCATTTGAATTCCCTCTGGGATTGGAGAAGTGATCATGGAACTGTTGAAAGAGTGAATGGGCGGCAATACAAGCATGCAGAGTTAGGCCGCCCCATCTGGCGGCCTATCTTCCGCGATGCCGAAATTCAAAGCCTGGACGTCTTATCGCCAGGTGGATACCCTCTTCAGCAACTCACCCGCTTCGTCACGGCTTCTTGCGCTCATTTGCAGCCAGACTCCCTCTGGATGCAGTGCCTGCATGAATGTCTCCAGTTCATCCGCCTGAAGAAATAGTTGCATTCCCTTGCCTGCCGCTTGGATCCGCTGGTAGATAGGTAGCCAATCGGATGCCCGTCCATTCCCGGCGCCGTAGATCCACTGGATCGCATTCAATTCGGGTATCTGCAGCAGGCTGTCCAGATGCCTGAGTGCATTGGGACCATCGAGGTGGTAGATCGAGGCCTCGAGGAATCGGCATTCCTCACGGATCCCGGGAAGGAAAAAATCATCGAACATCTCCTTCGAGATCATGCAGGAAAAATCATTCGACGGCACATACCACCGCTTGGTGGAGACGATGCCCGCCCAGCAGGTGATGGGTTGGCAATGGGCTGTCAGCTTGTCGGCAAGAATGCCGAAAACCTTCTCGTACACTTTCGAAACCCTCTCGAGCAGGCGCTTGATGTCGTCAGGGTTGTCCAGCATATCCAGATTCATCCGCTGCGGATCGCGGAATGCCACGATGGCATCTCCGCCCGGGTGAAGGTCCGTCAGACCAGTATAGAAGAGATCTTTCCCCTTCTCGAGAAGGATCTCGGTGATCTCATTGATTTTCTTCCAGTAGAGGTTCTCCTCGGAAAACTGAAGCGTATCCACCTCTTTCCAGTCAAACAGGTTGGCAACAGACCAACTCGTGCTCTCGCCATACTCCAGTTCCGTGCCGAAGAACGCGGAGAATACCTCGGGTCCCAGATTCGGGTCGGCCTGGGGTAGCGCATCGCCCAGATAGTCCGTGTTGCGTACGGAAATGGCAGCCGTCTCGGCTACATATTCAGCATCCATCCAGCGGTCGCGCAGGGTCGGGAAGTCTTTATTTATCTGGGGCTGCCTTTCTACGGACGGTTTCGGCATCGTGATGTTCAATACGGGACGATCCAAGACCGCGCCGTGCCAGAACGCATCCTGCCGTTTGATTCGCATTTCAAAGTCTGGAATTCTCTCGATCGGCATCACATTCATGTAAATATCTCCTGTAATATTTGTTGCATAATAAATCTCAGTCCGTAATATTAAACCGACAAAAACTCCCAATATCAATGATGTATTTATAATAGATATGGATTAATGATGCAGCGGATCAATCTTTCATCAATCAGGCAAGTCATTTACCCAGTCCATGCTCCCTACGCGAGGATTGGCGGCGATCCCGATCTGTACATCAGCGCCGTGGGGAAATTTTCCAGTGCCGGAAAATTTGAATACGAACAGATTGCCGGACAGATCTCGCTGCACTGCATCCTGGAGGGTGCAGGGATCATGAACGCTGACGGCAGGGCATACCAGGTAGGTGCTGGTGATATTTTCACTTTCTTCCCCGGATTCCACGTCCACTACTACGACACCAAGGACGCCCCGTGGAGCTATATTTGGTTCAGTCTGTCGGGGGCGCGTGCAACATGGGCGCTCTCCTGCTGCGGGATTACGGCGGGAGCCCCGCTCTGTAAAGCGCCTGTCGAGCCTGAGTATGATCGCTTTCTCGATCGGATTCTCAAGATCTACAAGCGTGGCCGCTATACCCCGGCCCAGCCCGCGGTCCTCGGTTGGCAACTTATGGATCTTCTCATGCGGAACCATGCTAAATTCGCCAAAACTGCATTCAGTCCGGACATAGCAGCCGCATGCAAGCACCGGATAAGCAGTGATTTCACCAGCGGGCTGACGATCCACAAGCTTGCGATGGACCTCAAGGTGAACCGTTCGACCTTGTTTCGGGTCTTTCAGCGCGCCTACGGAGTGTCGCCAAAGGAGTACCTGGATCAGCAGCGCCTGATTAAAGCCGTTGATCTCCTGAAGGGAACAGATGTGAGCGTCAAGCAGGCCGCTATACTGAGCGGTTTCAAGGACCAAGGCTATTTTAGCCGGGTCTTTTCTAAGAAGTACTCCATGCCGCCCGGCCAATGGCGGTCGCAACTTCGCGAGAATAGCTAGATACCCCGCATCAGGAGCGCATCTGTAAATTGGTGGATTGGGATTGTCCGTCGCAATAGATCATGTTGCGCGACGCAAAAAACTATATGTATCTCTGTGCCGATGCATGGTAGCATCATGACCCTATGTCTGGGTTGTGCCAGATTCGGCGTCGGTCATATTCAGGTAAACGGAGAAGATAGATTCATGAATAGTCAAAATCAGGTCACCGTCACAATTGATACTACGGTCACGCCTCAGCCCTATAGCCGCATGCTCTTCGGGGGCTTCCTCGAACACTTCGACAGTCAAATTTACGGCGGGGTGTATGAGCCCGGGTCGCCGCTGGCCGATGCGGCAGGGTTCCGGCTCGACGTGATGGCGGCCCTGAGGGAGCTGAAGTCATCCATCATCCGCTGGCCGGGCGGTTGTTTTGTTGACTCCTACCACTGGCAGACGGGGGTTGGGAGGGCGCGTCAACCGCATGGCGATTTCCGGTGGGGTGTGGTTGAGCCCAATGCCTTTGGCACCCATGAGTTCGTCGAGTTCTGCAGGCGTCTGGGCGCGGAGCCGTATATCTGCCAGAACGGTCTGGCAAGTCCGCGGGAAAATCTGGACTGGGTGGATTACTGCAACGCCACCAGCGGGCCCATGGCGGAGTTGCGCAAGGCCAACGGTTACCCGGATCCGCTGGACGTGAAGTTCTGGAGCGTTGGCAACGAGCGCTATGACAAGGCCTACATCAATCGTGTCCGTGAGACCGTGCAAGCCATGAAGGGTGCCGATCCGACCGTGCAGGTCACCTGTTCAGGGTCGCAAGGCGATGGCGGCAGGTGCATGCCCGGTGTCAAGCCTTACTTGCTGGAAACGGCCGGCCAATATCTTGACTATGTGTCCGTGCACAATTACTGGTTGGACCGGGGGGATCCGGTGCCGCATTATGATTATCTGACGGCCATTACCACCTGCGACATGCCCGAGGCCTATCTTCGGATCGTGACCGAATCACTGGCCAAGGCCGGGCACGGCCGACTTCAGATCGCGTTTGACGAGTGGAACCTGCGGGCATGGCAGCATCCCGGCTTCCCTCGTGATGGCGTGGAGGATTATGAGGCCCCGGAGGTTCGGGAGCGCGTTGCCCAGCGTCAGCGCGAAAACGATCTGCCAAGCCAATACACCATGGCGGATGCCCTGTTCAGCGCCTCGTTCCTCAATGCCTGCCTGCGGTACGCCGGACAGGTCACCATGGCCAATATCGCCCCGCTGGTGAACACGCGTGGCCCGCTCTTTGTTCATCCCGGCGGCATCGTGAAACGCACCCATTTCCATGCCCTGGCCATGTACGCCAACCTGCTCCAGGAATGCATGGCGGCAACCACGGTTGAGTCTGCAAAGCTCGCTCACGGCGACCAGTCGGTGGCGATGGTGGATGCCGTGGCGACCGTGGACAAGTCCGGCCAGCGCTGGTCCGTCGCGGTGATTAACCGGCATCCCGACATGGCGGTGAACTGCATGCTGAATCTGGGTGGAATCCCATTGAATGGCTCGTTCCATGCGACACAGCTCAGTGGCGATTCACCCGACGCCTACAACGACATCGAGCACCCCAACCGGGTTTCGCCGCGTTCGGTGGACTTACGCTTTGTCGATGGCATGGTGTCGCTGCCGCCGCATTCGCTGATAATCGTGATCAGGCTTGAAGGGGGCAACAACGGTATTTACAGAATGTGTGAATTATGAATAAGCGCGATATATATCATCGGACGTTCCAGTCTATCGAGGCTCTGATCGAAGGAGAGACCGATTCCATTACCATAATGTCAACGGTGGCCTGCGAACTCTATCATGCCTTCGACCACTTCAACTGGGTCGGTTTCTACCGGCGCATTAAACCGGACACTTTGAAAGTGGGCCCCTACCAGGGCACGCATGGCTGCCTTACGATCAATATCCAGCGTGGTGTCTGCGGAGCCTGTGTACGTGCTGCGGCGGTGCAGATCGAGAACGATGTGTCCAAGGCTGCCGATCACATCGCCTGCTCGGCCGATACACGGGCTGAGATCGTTGTGCCGGTTTTCGATCACGCTGGCGTTGTTATAGCCGTCTTGGATATTGATTCGATTGTCGCCGATGTATTCGACGAGGTTGATGTGCTTTATCTGGAGCGCATCTGTAAACGGGTGGCTTGGAAAAATGGGGATGAAAGCACAAGGGAATGAAAGGACTAACCATGAAAGATCTGCGTATTGGCGTTCTGGGAGCGGGTGGCCGGGGCGGGTTGGCCAGGAATGCACATAAACCGGGGGAAGGCAGTGCCGTGGTCGCCTGCTGCGATACCAATCAAAATGTTTTCGAGCGGATGCGGACCTGGTATGGCCCCGATGTGTTCCTGACAACGTCGGCCGCAGAACTCCTGAAGCAGGATCTCGATGCGGTCATGATCTGCACGCCGGATTTCCTGCATGAGAAGCATGCGGTTGCCGCGCTAAAGGCTGAAATACCGGTATACCTGGAAAAGCCGATGGCCATCACCATCGAGGGGTGCGACAGGATCCTGGCGACGGCCAGGAAAAAGAAGGTCAAGCTGTTTGTGGGCCACAACATGCGGTACATGACCATCATCCGCAAGATGAAGGCGCTGATTGACGAAGGCAGGATCGGTGACGAGGTGCACTATGGGAATCCTATGGCGGCTGGCGGCCATGGGGGGTCAGACCTGATGATCGTGGGCGAGTTTCTCAACTATGTCCGCGGCGATATCGATACAACTACGGCCACACCGCAGGCCGCCCGCATGGCTGTTGCCGCCGGGGGGGCAAACCCTATGATGTGCCGCCGCTGCCGGAGAACCGTTCAACCCGCTGCCGACTGGCATGCCGCCCTGCCAGTCGGTAATGGTCATCTTGGCGCCATGGTATTTGGCGATCCTGCTTGTGAGCGGATCCAACTTACGGAGGAGACGATCTGGGCTGGTCCCCCGGTGCCGGAGATGCCTGCGACGGCCAAAGCAGCCATTGAAGAGACCCGGCAGCTCATCTTTCGCGGTGAGTATGCGGCTGCGGATAAGTTGATTCTCGACAAGGCGCTTGCACCCCGGATAGCCCCGCGCTCGCAACAACCGCTGGGTGATCTTAATGATACGCTTCAATGGTGTTCGCAGTGCAGGTGAGGTCAGCGGTTACCGGCGTGAATTGGATCTGAGTACCGCCGTGGCAACCTCAACATGGACAAGCCATGACGTGGCATATCAGGCTGAAGTATTCTGCAGTACGGCTGAGAACGTGTGTGTCGCCTGCTTCAAGACGAGCGCTCCTGGCAAACTGAATTGTTCCATCCAACTCCGGCGCGAAGCTGGAGCGGTCAGTCGTTGTTTGTCAAATGACACGCTGTTGTTGCAGGGGCAGGCCAGTCATTGGGGCAAACATCTCGGTGTCAAGTTTGCCGGTGTGCTCAAGGCGGTGACTGTCGGTGGCGTCTGCCGTCCGGATGCCGATACGCTGCATGTCGAGGGAGCGGATGAGGTTATCCTGACCCTGGTGGCGGGGACTGACTTGAAACGCTATTGAAATTGCCTTGGCAGGGCCTGCGACGGTAACCGGTGTGCCTGGTATCTGTCCGTCACAGATTGTGCCGAAGGGGTACTGCGTGACGATTGAGCGGTTCCCAGATTGGTGCCTCTGTAAATGAAATTGATTTGTGACCTCAAGCACCTTGTCGGATTCGAAGTATTTACTGGCGATCAGCATGATTCGTCATTTGGATCAAGCAGCGCAACATCCGCACCGGCAATGCGGATTCGGTGAATACACTCACTTTTAAACCACTGGGATGCGAGTGTTTTGAACTGAACAATTAATCCGGTTTTGAACTGCCGCCGACAAGGGTTTCTTTTTGTCTTGATCCTGCGCCCTGTGTTTGTTTACATCATGTTAAACAAGGGAGGATTTTTTATGGATTTTGGCTATACCGAAGAACAGATCATGATCAGGGACCTTTGCCGACAGATCGGTGAAGAGAAAATCAAACCGGTGCGCGAGCACCATGACGAGTCCGGGGAATTCCCGTGGGACCTGGTGAAGGTCTTTGCCGAGGCCGATCTTTTCGGCATTGCCATCGAGCAGCAGTATGGTGGCATGGGTGGCGGATGCATGGACCAGGTCGTAGCGATCGAGGAGCTTTCCAAGTACTGTGCCGGTATTGCGCTGGCCTTGTTCGGCACCGGCCTCGGGGTAACGCCGATCATGCTGTTCGGCACTCCCGAGCAGAAAACGAAATACCTACCGCGCGTTTGCAAGGGTACGATCTGCGCCTTCGGTTTGACCGAGGCCAATGCAGGTAGCGATGCCGGCGGCATCCAGACTACCGCTGTCGCGGATGGCGATAGCTACATCCTAAACGGCACCAAGCAGTGGATCACCAACGGAGGCGAGGCCGACATCTATACCGTCGTCGCCATGACCGACAAGAACAAGGGTGCCCGTGGGGCCAGCGCGCTGATCGTCGATAAGGGTACGCCCGGATTCACCTTCGGCAAGAAGGAGAACAAGATGGGCATCCGCGGCTCGGTCACCCGTGAGCTGATCTTCCAGGATTGCCGAGTTCCAAAGGCCAACCTGCTGGCCAGGGAAGGCATGGGGTTCATCGTCGCCATGAAGACGCTCGATTCCTCACGTCCGGGCGTGGCGGCACAGGCGCTCGGAATTGCCCAGGGCGCATTTGATGAGGCCCTGCGCTACAGCCGTCAGCGTCGCCAGTTTGGCAAGCCGATCTCGTCGTTCCAGGCCATCCAGTTCATGCTGGCCGATATGGCAACGCAGATCGAGGCTGCCCGTGCCCTGACCTACCGCTGTGCGCAGTACATGGATAGCGGGGCCAAGGATGTTACCAAGTGGTCGGCCATGGCCAAGGTGTATGCCTCGGATGTGGCGATGAGCGTGACCACCGATGCCGTGCAGATCCTCGGCGGCTACGGATACATGAAGGAATACCCGGTCGAGAAGATGATGCGCGATGCCAAGATCACGCAGATCTACGAAGGCACCAACCAGATCCAGCGCGAGGTCATTGCCGCGAAGCTGATCAAGGAAAGCGCCAGCGAATAAGTTGGCATCGGCTGGCGGCTGATGCCGTGGGCGGATACCGGAGGGGCGGGCAGGGATGCCCGCCCTTCGTCTTTTTAGGGATGATCAGCCTAGGAACCGGCCGCCGCGCTGCCCTGTGATGATGCCGTCGCGCAGCGTGTGAACGCCGTTGACGAAGACGTGCCGGATGCCCTCGGCGAGGGCATGCGGGTGGGCGAAGGTGGTGTTCTCGCGCAGTGTGTGCGGGTCGATGATGAGCACGTCGGCGATCGCGCCCTGCTGCAGTTCGCCGCGGCCGATGAGGTTGAAGGTGCGGGCGGGGAGCGAGGTCATCTTGCGGATGGCCTCGGGCAGGGATACGGTCTGGCCATCGAGTGCCATGCGCAGGAACCGCGGGAACGTGCCGTAGGCGCGCGGGTGCGGCCAGTCGTGGCTCAGCGGGCCAGTTGGCGCGCGCAGCGAGGCGTCGGAGCCAAGCATCACCCAGGGCTGTGCCAGGATGCGGATCATGTTCGCTTCGCTCATGCCGTGGAAAAAGGCGGCGGTTCGCAGGTCGTCCCGTTCAGTCAGGTGCAGCACGGCTTCAGCGGGATGCATACCGAGCGTCTCGGCCACGGTGATGAGCGGCTGCCCCTGGAAACGGAGACTCTCGGGGTGGGCCGTGGACCCGATGGTGACGGTCTGCCAGTAGGCCTCGTCGTGATCGGCCATCAGTTCATCGCGCAGGCGCAGGCGTTGCGCCGGGTCGCGCAGCCGGGCCAGGACTGCCTCGCGACCCCCGGCGGCAGCCCAGGCGGGGAAGAGAATATCCAGATCCGTGCAGGATGCCGTGTAGGGGTAGCGGTCGGCGGCCACATCGACGCCCTCGTCCAGGGCGGCCTGGATGCGGGACAGCGCGGGTTCGATCAGCGGCCAGTTCTTGCGGCCGGAGGTTTTCAGGTGCGAAACCTGGACGCGCACCCCGGTGCGGCGGCCGATATCCAGTGTCTCGTCAAGCGCCTCGATCAAGCGGCTGGTCTCGCTGCGTATGTGCGAGGTGTAGATCCCGTGGTGGGCGGCGACCGCAGCGGCCAGGGCGATGACCTCACCCGTCTCGGCATAGCGTCCCGGTGTATAGACCAGCCCCGAGCTCAAGCCGCAGGCCCCTTCGTCGAGCGCCTGCTCCAGGCGGTACGCCATGAGGCGGATCTCGTCGGGCGTGGCCGCCCGGTCGACATACCCCATGGCGCCTGCCCGCAGGGTATTGTGCCCGACTAGAAGGGCGACATTCGGTGCCGGCTTCACCGCCTCCACGAGGGCGCGGTAGTCGGCCACGCTTTGCCACGTGTCGGGATAGGCGTGAACGGTCCAGTCGGTCGGCATGCGGGCCTCGCCGAACAGCGGGGCGCAGGAGGCCCCGCAGTTTCCGCAGATCTCGGTGGTGATGCCTTGGTAAAGCTTGCTGGGGGCCTCAGGTTCCAACAAAATATAGGCGTCGGAGTGCGTGTGCACATCGATAAATCCGGGGCAGACGATGCAGCCGCTGGCGTCGATGACGTGCTCCGCGCTGGCTTGCCGCAGGTCCCCGATGGCGGCAATACGGTCGCTGGAGATCGCGATATCCGCCTGCACGGGGGCACTGCCGATACCGTCGTGGACGAGTCCGTTACGAATCGTCGTCGTCTTCATCGTCGTCCTCCTCGTCGTCGTCTTCAAATTCGTTATCGTCGAATTCGTCGTCGTTGAATTCGTCGTCTTCGGGGGCCTCGGTTTCGTCGTGGGGGGTGTCGAGGGAATCGACGGATTCGATTTGCTCGATTGAATCGATGCTCTCGGGTTGCTCGTCGGGCGGGACGGTCGGTTTCTCGGCCGGTGGTGTGGGGCCGCCCAGCATCTCGATGACGCGGGTCTGCACATCCGCGAGCTTGTCGATCTGGAGTTGCGGATCGAGGATCAGGAAGGTTTCGCCGGTTTTGCGGTGTTCGTAGACGCGGTGTACGTTTCCGATGTCATCGACGGTGACATCCTTCTCGACCAACGTTTTTTTTCGTTCGAGCATGACGGCCAGGATATAGATCACCGATTCGTTCTGTGGGTCCTCATCGTCGATGAGTTTGCGCAGCAGGGATTCGGCGGTCTCCTTCTTGAGGGGGTCGTTATCCTGCGCGGCGGGGGGCTTGCGATAGATGCCTTGCCAGGCGCTGTAGGGTGCTAGGCGGGCTTCCTGTCCTTTGCCGCAGTCGAGACAGAAGTCGGCCCGCTCATACCCGGCCTCGCCCAGTATCAGCATGGAAAGGTAGTGCTGCTTATCCTTGAAGGCGGCGGTACAGGCGGTGCAGGCCTCGCTGCGTGATCGGATGTCCCAGTCGTGTGCCATGATGCGGATCCTCAGGGGGTGTACGTGATGCCGGAGAGCATGAGCGTGGTCAGATTGACGGTATTGAACATGGCGTGGATGAATATCGGGACGATCAGGGATCCTGTGTAAAGGTAGGCCAGCGACAGGGTGGTTCCCACGACAAAGAGCGGCAGCACGGCGGGGATGTGTCCATGGATCATGGCAAACAGCATTGAACCCAGCACGATGCCGCCGGGGATGCCGCGATGCCTGGCGATGGCCGGAAAGAAAACGCCCCGGAAGACGACTTCCTCCACCAGCGGGGCGGCGGCAATGGCGGTGATCACAAGCCAGCCCTTGAACCATAACGGCGCGGTGGTGTCGATGAATCCCGCCAGGATGGGCTGGGGGGCCGACGGCATGTCGGATACCAGCGCCAGGGCATTAGATACCATGGCGGCCACCGCGATGAAGGGCATGGCGGCTAGATAGGCCATAAACGCCTGGCGCAAGCGGGTGGACAGCGGGGCGGGTGGACCGCCGAGGCTCATGGCGAGGGTGGTGCCGCTGCGGCGTTGAAGATAAAGCACAAGACCGAGCGCCAGCCCCTGGGTCACCAGGTTTTGCACGATGATGACGATGCGCACGGCGGCAGGTTCCAGGTTGTCCGTGAACGGCTTGGTGAGCTGCCCGACCAGCAGCAAGGCTCCGATGAAGACGCTCATGACCAGCGTCAACCAAAGGGCATCCATCCAGTGCCAGTGGCGCGAGAGCAGCAGGTCGGCATAGGCCGGTGGGGGTATGCCATCGCGGCGGAAACGGCGCATCATGCGGATGTCAAGCACCAGACCGGAGCAGAGGATCACCAGGATGGCCAGGCCAGCGAAAACGGCGCCAGCGGTCACTTGATCAGGGGGAACGGGGGTAAAGGAAGGATTCATCAGGCCTTGCCGGTATATTTCTCTTTCAGCACATAGATCGGCTTATCCTGCGATTCGTGATAGGTGCGAATCTGGATCTCGGCCAGCAGTCCCATGCTGATAAACTGGGTGCAGAAGAGGATCAGCATGAAGGGCGTGATCACCCACATCGGGCGCTTCGACATCGCCACCAGCTCGCCCGCGATCTCGCCGCCGAAGAAGAAGTAGGCGATATGCCCCATCACGAGCGTCATCAGGACCAGCATCCCGGGAATCCCGAAAAAGGCACCGATCTTGCCGAACATCTGGATGGGATGCGTGCTGTAACGCAGCAGGAATTTCACGGTCATCAGATCCAGGATCACCCGGAATGTGCGCGAGATCCCGTATTTCGACTTGCCAAAGCGGCGTTCGCGGTGGTTGACAGGAACTTCCGCCAGTTCGGCACCGATCCAGCTTGCCAGGGCGGGGATGAACCGATGCATCTCGCCATAGAGGCGCAGCCGCTCGACCACTTCGCGGCGATAGGCCTTGAGTGTGCAGCCATAGTCGTGCAGGAAGACCCCGGTGATCTTGCTGATCAGCGCATTGGCCAGGATCGAGGGCAGACGCCGGTTGATGAAGGGATCCTTGCGGTCCTTGCGCCAGCCGCTGACCACATCGGCACCCGCGTCGATCTTCTCGAGCAGTTTGGGAATGTCGTCGGGGTCGTTCTGCAGGTCGGCGTCCAGGGTGATGACCACATTGCCGCGCGAGGCGTGGAATCCCGCGCTCATGGCGGCGGTCTGGCCGAAATTGCGGCGCAGGCGCAGCACGGTAAGTGCCGGATAGAGATCGGCGTTGGCCTTCAGTTTCGCCCATGTGGAGTCGGTGCTTCCATCATCCACCAGCACGATCTCGTAGCTGCGACCCAGCCGGGTGAGTGAATTATGCAGTGCCTTGCACAGCATATCGACGTTCTCTTCCTCGTTATAAACCGGGGCAATGACGGATACTTCGATCATAAAAACCTCATAAGCCCCTCCGTGAGGTCGGGTTGCATGGTCTGTTTATCCGAAATCCGGATAAGGGTGTCAATAACCTTTTGGCGCCCCCCCGGGCGGTCATGACATTTTATGGCAAGGGAACGTTTGCTTTCCGAGAGGGTGGCCCGTATAGTGGGGTCATGAAATGGATTCGATTCGGTGTGGCACTGCTGGTATGTGTTGCGGGGACGTCCCGTCTTTTGGCGGAAGAGGTGCCGCTAGAGTGGTTTCCTCTGGACGCTTTCGCCGGGGCGTTTGGTGTGGATTCGGTGGTGGAGACGGTGAATGTGACGAATTCGACCGTCGTTTGGGAAACGCCCGGGGCGACACTTCGTTTTTTTGACGGGTCTCGCCGGCTAGAGTTCAACGGTACGCTGGTTTGGTTGAACGGGGCGATCTCGACCAATGCGATGGCAGAGCGGATGATCAGCGAGACCGATCTGGAGTCGGTCCTGGCTCCCCTGCTACTGGCTACTGTCCCCTCGAATGCGCCATGGGGGACGTTTGTCGTGGTGCTGGATCCGGGGCATGGCGGCGTGGATCCGGGGGCGGTGGTTTCCACGAATGTCCCCTATGAGAAGGACCTAGTGCTGGATGTCGCCAAACGGGTGAGGCGGATTCTGCGGCAATCGGGGATCGTGGTGCGCATGACCCGCCGTGACGACGACAAGACGCTGACCCTGGAAGACCGCACAACGATTGCCAGGAAGCGGGAGGGTAGCGTGCTGGTGAGTATCCATGCCAACAAGGCGGCCAGCCGTTCGGCACAGGGGATTGAAACCTTTGTACTTCCGGCGGCCGGATTTCCATCCACGGCGTCCTCGGAGCCGGTCGCCGAGGTCTATCCCGGGAATCTGTACGATGCCGAATCGCTGCAGTTGGGATACTTCATCCACCGGGAGTTGCTCGATCAGGTGCAGGCGGTCGATCGCGGGGTCAAGCGGGCGCGTTACGAGGTGCTCCGCAATGCGCCGTGTCCGGCGGCGCTGGTCGAGCTCGGCTTCATGTCGCATGCCGCCGAGCTGAATAAGCTGAATACGGAGGATTACCGTCAGCGCCTAGCGGAGGGCATTGCGCAGGGCGTCCGGATCTTCATGCTGCAGAATACGTCGCCAGGCGGGGACTAAGGCGTTTAGGGAATCACGTCTTTCCGAATTTCCTGATTGAGGTAGGTCAGCACATCCTTGAACTTGGCCATGTTCTCGGGGGCGACATCGACCAGGAGTTGGTGTGCCTGCAGCATGGTGGTCAGCGAAAGGTTCTGGTCGTCGCCGTCGCCGATATCCAATCCTTCCAGATGCAGGGCTGCTGCCAGCCGTTGCTTGAGTTCCGGCGTAGCCTCATGCTGTTCGTGACATTCCACGACGGGTCCCAGGCCCAGGGTGGTCAACATGCCATGGGTCTTGGGGGTGAGATTGATCAGGATCACGTGTCGGGCGCAGTTGGCATCGGCCGGGCGGATGGCGATGCCGGCCAGGATGCCCATGAAGGTGCTGTCCATGCCGGAGCATTCTTCCATATCGAAGATGACCTCCTTGCAACCGCTCCCGAGGGCGGTTGTACAGAAGCGCTTCAGCGAGGGTGCCAGCTTGAATGTTGCCCGGCCACTCACCTTCACCAGGGCAAACGCCTCCGATATCGCTACTTGAAGGCTTCCGCCCGATGTCTGAACCTGTGCCATAAGTTACCTGTCTCCACGTCATGTTTGAATCGGCTCACCGTCCAACGCAAACACAACAGCAGTGTACTCCTAAACAATTCCTGCGTCCAGCAGCAATTCTCGCAAGACCAATCGCGTTCTTGCCATCCTGCATGTTTATCCATACATTGATGGTTATGGCAAGCGTTTTGTTAAGGGGGAATCATGGGAATGACCGATGGCACTGGGGCACTGGGGTTGCTTTCCGGAGGGTTGGACAGTCAGTTGGCGGTGCGGGTGTTGCAGCAGCAGGGCATCGCCGTACGCACCATTGTGTTTGATAGCCCGTTCTACGATGTAAGCGCAGCGATCAAGGCGGCCAGTGCCTTGCAGGTCCCGTTGCGGATCTACGATTTCACGGACGACATCATCGCCCTGGTGCAGAATCCGCCGCACGGCCTGGGCAAATGCATGAATCCCTGCATTGATTGCCACGCCCGCATGTTGCGTCGGGCGGGTGAGCTGCTGGCGGCGGAAGGGTGCCGGTTCCTGTTCACGGGGGAGGTGCTCAATGAGCGACCGATGTCGCAGACCCGCCGGGCGATGGGGATTGTGGCAGAGGAGTCGGAATATGCCGATCTGGTGCTGCGTCCGCTTAGTGCCAAACTATTGCCACCGACAAAGCCGGAAATCGCGGGATGGGTGGATCGCATGCAGTTGCTGGAACTCAACGGTCGCCGGCGGTCTGAACAGTTTGCCCTAGCCAAGGCTTACGGCTTGCAGTCCTACCCTTCGCCTGCCGGGGGCTGTCTGCTGACGGAACCTAATTTCTGCGTACGCCTCAAGGAGCTTCGCCAGCACGAGGGGCTGGATGACCGCCGTCTCGTGCGGCTGTTGCGGGTGGGGCGGCATTTCCGGCTTTCGACGGGGCACAAGTGCATTGTCGGGCGCGACGAGGCGGATAATGCCAAGCTATCGGCACAAAGGGCGGCGGAAGATGTCGAACTGATCCTTCCCGATGATCGTCCCGGTCCCACCGGGATGCTGGTGGGTCCCGCTCCTGAACAAGCGCTGCGCGAGGCGGCAGCGATTACCACCTTCTATGCCAAATGCCCGCCCGGCGAGCCAGCCGCGCTGGTGGTGCGACAGGACGGTCGCCCACCGTTTGCGTTAACCGTGCAGCCCTTCACGGCGAATGAGGCGGAGGCCTGTAGCATCAGGCTTGCGTAGAATAACGTCGTGGAAGACTGTAGACCTGGCGGTTGACGATTACGTTGGACGATTTCCCGTTAGCTGGACCCCATCCGAAAACAATTTTGAAGGGGGTCTCGCTAGGATTAAATACGCCAATGAAACACTGGGGCGGCTCGTTATGCCTGCTCGTCAAGCACCTCGTATTCAAACCAGTCGAATGTGGCCGCGTTGTCGCTGGAGTGTCCACTCCCCGTTGCGTACATGGCCAGGTACACACCTGTGAAACGCCCACCTACCTCTGTGGAAAGATAGCGGGTTTCTCCTTTGGCCAAGAAGACGGGGGCTGAGTTCCCGACGGCATACCCGAGGCTGTAGTCGGCCTCATCCCCTTCAATCACAAGTGCCAATGGTCCCTGCGGAAGGGCGATGGTGGCAACCTCGGCGCTCAACGTGCCGATGGTGCGCCGAACGATCAGTCGGACTTCCCTGTTGCGGTTTGCAACGCCCACGTCATAGTGGTGATGAATATTCTGAAACGCCGTAAGGCCGGCCTCTTCAAAGTCGTTATGCGGGGTGAAGTCAATCCGGGCCGATATCCTGAAGTTGAAGTGTTGCTGCCGCCGCCCCACCCAGGACTGCCCCTCCATGGTATTGAGGTCGGGGCCGACGCAGGCAAGCTTGAGATGGCTATTCGCGAGGGACCAGTTGTCGGCCACCGGATTGCAGAGAAAATTCCAATGAAGCGGCAACTTTTCTTCGTCGAAGTCATCCCGCGTCGACCAGGATTGATCTTCTACTGGAGGCAATCCCTCAGCCCCATCCATTTGGATGGCGATCTCGCCGTTGTTGCCGATAACCGGCCATCCGTCTACCCATTTGACCGGCGTCAGAAATGTCTCACGTCCCAGAAAGTGACAACTGTGGAAGCCCTTGGGTCTGATTCCGAGACAGACCATCCACCAGTTGCCGCTCTGGTCTTCAACCATATCACCGTGGCCCGTGGCCTGAACCGGAATTTTCGACTTGCTCCGATGTGTCAGGATCGGGTTGTGCGGACAGGTTTCCCAGGGACCTTGCGGAGTTGGGCCGCGAGCAATCGTCACACAGTGCCCGTATTCCGTCCCCCCTTCGGCAATCATTAAATAATAGTGGCCGCTGATCTTGTAAAGGTGAGGGGCTTCAGGATAATGCCCTCCACACCCGGACCATAAATGTGTGGATTCACTCAGCGACTGGCCCGTCTTGATGTCAATCTTTGTCTGGCAAATACCTGCTCCTGTTACGTAGACGCTCCCGTCATCGTCCCAGAACAGGTCAGGGTCAATTCCCTTATGGGCGATCCAAACGGGATCAGACCATGCTCCGTCCGGGGCATCACTCCAGACAAAGAAGTTGCCACCGTTGCGGCAATTGGTTGTCACCATATAGAAACGTCCTCCGTGGTACCGAATAGTCGGTGCGTAGATGCCGCCGGAAATGGAGACGCCAGACAAGGGAAGTTGGGCGTGTCGCGTAAGACAATGCCCAATCTGCTTCCAGTTCACCAGGTTGCGGCTATGAAAGAGCGGGACACCGGGAAAGTACTCGAAAGAGCTAGTGACCAGATAAAAATCCTGCCCAACCCTGCAAATGCTTGGGTCGGGATAGAAGCCCGGAATAACAGGGTTTGAATACTTCATTTCATTATCCTCTATAAAACAAGGCTTTGGTGGTGAGGGTTGCGAGTTTAGGCCAGACACAAGATATTGTTGGCGATTACAATTCGCGACAAATTCAAACGATACAGATTCGCGACAAGAATATCTGTAAGGCGGTGCGGAAATCAAGAAGTTAGTCCAATCCCTTCGATTCCGAATATCACGGGGTTAGCGCCCTCCTTCAACCACAAGAGATACTTCCACTGGTCCTGCTGGTCAGAAGTTTCCTGATCATCATCGGCAGACTGTTCGCAAAGGGCGGCGAACCCCTCAAGTAAAAGACCTGACCTGTGTTGCGCATCTGGTCAAATGCGTTGCGCAATCCCGCGCGGGGCAGGAAGAGGTAAATTATCTGCATCCATATATGCGCTCCCGAGTGAACACGCATGATCTGCACGCGCGCAGAAGACCCTTTCGATCTCCAATTTTATCTTGCACACAAACCGAATATAAACTAGTTTGGTCTAACCATAAAGGAGTCATTATGCACACCGTCAGTCTATTTGATGCCAAGACCCATTTATCACGGATTATCGAAGACCTGCTCACGGGTCGCGATGATCGCGTGATCATTTCACGTCACGGCAAACCCGTGGCCTGCGTATTGCCGTGGCCTGCCACAGATACAAGCAAGCGGATCGGGATCGCCCGGGGCCAATTCGAGGTGCCGGACGCTATTGACAGGACGAACGCGCACATCGCCGACCTTTTCGAAAGCGTGACTCCTGCGGCATGAGAATACTATTAGACACACAGGTGATCTTGTGGGCGCTTACTGATAGTCCGCGTTTGTCGAATGCCGCTCGCAGCATCCTGCTCGCGCCCACCAATGAGATCTACTTCAGTTCGGCCTCCATCTGGGAAATTGCAATCAAGCATCGTCTTGCACGCGAGGATATGCCGGTTTCGGGTTCTGAGGCCGCCCGCCTCTGTCGCCTTGCAGGTTACCAGGAATTAACGATTACCTCGGTTCATGCTGCTGCCACCGAATCACTACCTCCGCACCATGCTGATCCATTTGATCGAATTCTGGTTGCGCAAGCAAAGACCGAACCCATGCAACTGCTCACACACGACAGCATAATTCCGAAATACGGCGACAATATTCTCCGGGTATAAGCAACTTCCAGTGCCCGTTTGGCTTGTTCCTGCGCCTTCACGCTGCGTCGCGGCCAGAACATCAACCCAGTGGGAACAAAGTAGCCCTTTCCAGGACACGCCAGCAGCCAATCACAAAGTCCGGCATTCGGTTCCGGTTCATGTGCAATCAAGCGGTACTCGCCACGGTCAATCCGCTCGATTTCAAACGATTGTCCGGGACGCAAGTGATCGCGGCGGCGAATGGTAGGCGGCAGGACAAGCTGCCCACGGCTGGATAGTGTCGTATTCATGAAAAGTAAGATGCATCTTACGCTTGCACGGTCAACGGTTTTCTTGCAATCGTCCGTTGAGCGACATGGGGTCGCCCTGCAAGACTCAGCACACATTACGGACCAACCAAACAACGGGCATATCCCAATTAATCCACCTCTTAATCAACAAGGCAAGGAGATCCGCCTCGGGAAATAAGGTGAAGGGGCATTCCGTTGCTCTTGCGCGACTGGCTGCACGCTAGCCGATCTTGACCGGTTTGCGGATGCGTGCGCTTTCATAAAGCGCATCCAGCAATTGCATCACGATCACGCCTTCCTCCCCGGTCGCGGTATGCGGAGTCCGGTTGATGATGCTGTCGGCAAAATGCGCCTGCGCGGAAGGCGGGCGCGGTGCCGGCGTGTCCAGGTGCATATCATACTGCGCACCTTGTCTTTCAATGAAAAGTTCGGCGTCAAAGTTATAGCCGCCGCCGACATTCCGCTGCAGGAGGCCGCCCTTGGTTCCCAGCAGGCGCGTCTCCATCAGCTCATGCTCCTTGATATTCGCCGCCCAGGAGGCTTCCACTTCCAGCGAGGCCCCGTTCTTGAACGTGATCATTCCGGCCGCCAGGTCCTCCACATCAAAGGTCTTGTTTTCCAAACTGGCTCGTTCGGCACCGAGGAAATCATATGTGCGGGCCAGTACCCACTCCGGCTTGGGATAGCCCATCAGCCAGAGCGCTAGGTCCAGCCGGTGGACCCCGAGATCAATCAGCGGGCCACCGCCGGCAAGTGCCTTTGTGCCGAACCACCCGCCGAATCCGGGCATCCCTCGACGCCGGTGCCAGACGGTACGTCCGAAATAGATATCGCCCAGGATACCGTCCTCCACCTGTTTCTTCAGCGCCCATGACTGTTCCGTGAAACGGTAGGAGAAGTTGATCATCAATTTCCGCCTAGCCTTCTTCGCCGCCGCCAGCATGGTTCTGGCCTCCTCGGCGTTCATCGCCATCGGCTTCTCGCAAAGTACGTGACAGCCAGCCTTAAGCGCGGTCAGGGTCAGCGGCATGTGGAACTTGTTGGGTGTCACCACGCTCACCACATCCAGTTTCTCACGTTCCAGCATCAGCTCCGCCGAGGTGTATCGACCAGCAATCGATTTCTCATTGCCGACCTTCTCGAGTTTCACCGCATCCATGTCCGCGATCGCCACCACTTCGACGCCGGGATGCGCCTGATAGCCGGCAATATGACTCTTTCCCATCCCCAGTCCAATCACACCCGCCCGTAGTTTATTCATTGTTTTTTCATTGTTTTTTCCTTTGGTTTTAATTCACCCAGACGTTGATCATCCGACTGCCGCTAGTAACATCCTCAAAAGGACCTGGGAATGGATTCATCTCGTCCCTCTTTTTGCCGAAGTAATCGGTGGCAATGCGTAGTTCAGAGCCGTCCAGGTCATCATAAGCCAGACTTGACGCAATCGCCTTGCCAAGCCGTGCTGTGGTAACAAGCTTCCGATTGACCTCACCCCGCCAAGACGTGTCCTGCGATACCGCCAGATACCAGCCGTCCCCTTCCCGCATTCCGGCAAGCTCCGTGGAATGGGGATGGTGAAATGGCGTCAGTCGTTCATCAAAACGCTGGTGCTTAATAGGCGTCGTAAAAAGGTTGTGCGCAAACGCAACCCCCTTTGAGACAATCTGGCAGCTGCATGTTGACAAAAAGAGGTTATTCGCCACAAGCTGAGGGCCATGCTGCATTTCCAAGAAGAAATCTCCACGGCTGCCCGAGTTGTCGTGCATCAGGTTGCAGGTGACCTGGGCACCCTGGCACATCCAGTCCAACCATATGCCACTGAAGTCACCGCAACCATAAATATGATTCCGGCTGATAATCGTATCGATCGCGCCATGGAACTTGATGCCTCCCGTTTCATAGCCTCCAAAGAGACACGTCGTATGAATATCGTGAATCAGATTCCCGGTCACGGTACTGAACGAGCAGCCCATGCTGCCCACGATCCCGACCTGTTCACAGTGGTGGATATGATTATTGCGAACCGTATGACTACCGATAGTCGCCTTGTTCCAGCCACTGCTTAAAGCACGATGAATCGTACTGACATATCCCTCTGCCGTATCGGCTGACGTGTTGTCCCATTCGTCGCCATATTTCCCAAGGGCGACACCGGAGCACTTGGAATAGCTGATCTCGTTATCCTCGATGATCCAGCCCTTGCACCACAGGGCGGATACAACACCGATCTGCTTTGCTGTCGGCGGCTCGCCATGCAGGTAAACCGCACCGGTGTGATGCTGCCGGTTCTTTGGCAGGAACCAGTCTCCGCTGATAAGGTCACTGAACGGATTAAAACCGCCGAACATTGAATTCGGCAAAACCGCTTTCCAGGCATCATCCTGGATCTTTATCCAGTCCTTAACGATCACAGACCCCTTGATGATGACCTTCTCGCCCTCTGCAGCCTGATAAACGATCATCTGGATCTCCGAGAGACCCCCTCGGGGCGGGCAAATTCGTTCCCGGTAAACGCCACCATGCACCGTCACCCTATCGCCTGGTTGGGCAAGATCAGCGGCGCGCTGGATCGTCTTCAG
>JFJP01037832.1_pt1 | contig 22073 bp, 14 predicted proteins | sample 431651 | NCBI WGS metagenome assembly JFJP01 (sample SAMN02602958, study PRJNA72255) | Microbial mat metagenome, whole genome shotgun sequencing project. | biome: fresh water; feature: sink hole; material: water; isolation source: purple microbial (photo- and chemosynthetic) mats found in...
TCTTTCCATCAACGTTTCCGTTAGTTGCATAGAGGTAAACATAACCATCGGTATTATCCTCATAATTTTTCCCCATCTGCAGAAAACTTGACAGGGCAAAGCTCTCGTCAGGTTCAAAAAAGAATGCCATATTCTCCTTTGACCTGTCTTCCCATTTTTCATATACAACAGGGGTTGAACCATCCTGGTTGTGCCATGTAACACCATTATCAGGTGAGTAAATGAGTTTTGCACCAATGAATGCATTGCCTTCAGGTCCAAACGGAAATTTGGGAGTGCTGAGTAATTGATATATACCTCCATCAACTGCAATAATTGCAAACCCGTAATACCTGCTGTAATCTTTAGAACCCGGGACCTCCCTTGGACCAATAGATTCAACAACCGGATAACCCGGTACATCCTCAAACGTATGGTTTGGGGCATCTCCGGCAATTGCGAATAATTTAGAATTGTAACCTTTACCTGTGTATTCGGGTTGACCCTTGAAGCCACTTCCATCACACATACCGGCGTATTGTTTATCGTCCTTGGCCCAGGTCATATACCAGTTGTCACCAACACCTCTTACAGGTTGAATTGTTTCTTCCAGCCTTTTTATACCTGTAATTTTTGCTTTTGCATCGGCACTCACTTTTGGTTTTGATGGGTTGTTACATGAAACAAGAAAAGAAATTACCCCTACCAACAGTACTGTACTGATAAGATAAAAAGATTTTTTCATAAGCTTCTGTTTTATAGGTTAATAAAAAATAAATATCAATCAGGATAAATTATCTGTAAGCTTTTATGAATTCAAGAGTCTCTTCAATAGATTTAATGCCTGTTGTTGTTCCTATCTCCATTATGCAATGTGCACCAACTGCATTGGCAAACTCAGCACATTTTCGCAAATCCCAGCCTTTATACAAGCCGGTAATAAATCCGGCGCAAAAAGAATCTCCGGCACCTGAAGTATCAATTGCTTTAACATTTACAAATGCCTCTGCTGTAAAACCATCTCCATTTTCAGGCTTTACAAAGCATCCTTCACCTCCAAGCTTTATGATAACATTTTTGACACCTTTGGATTGGAAAAACTGAGCGATCTCTGCAGGTTTGGTTTTTCCGCTCATTTCACATGCTTCGTCGTAACTTGGCATAAACCAATCGAGGTATTCCATTGATGATTCAATTTTTTTCAGCCATTGACCTTTCGAATCCCAGGCAGTATCCATGCAAGTAAGAATGTTGTTCTCTCTTGCAAATTTCAGTAGTTTTCTGGTACCTTCACCGTCAAAATCCGGCATAAGAAATGTCCCGGCAATAAGTAAGATCTTCGATTTTCTTACAATATCAAGATTAATGTCATCGAAACCAAATTTGGCATTGGCACCAAAAGAATGAAAAATTGATCTCTCGCCATCTCCCGATATCATTACCATTGAAGCAGAGCTGGACACATTTTTGTCAATTTTAAGCCCCGATACGTCAACTTTTTCTGAATTAAGTGATTCGAGCATAAATTTGCCAAAGTTGTCTTCTCCTATTTTACCAATAACAGTGGTATTAATTCCTAACTTAGCAAGATCTATTGCAACGTTTGCTGCGCATCCGCCAATCTGGAGCGACATTTTATCCACAAGACCTAATTTTCCCTTTTCGGGAAAACTGTCAACCGGTTTTCCTAGAACATCGGCTACCAATACTCCGACACAAATGATATCTGACATTGTTATCTGATTCTTAAATAAATGTTATTCTTTAATCTTGGTAAACCTGTTAATCCGTGGATCTGTAAAAATATCATCACCATCAGTGCTGGTTGTTGAAAACTCAGAGACAACAGCGCCATCATTCCCAGCTCTGAACCAATGCAGCGTATCAGGCATAAGAGTATACTGGTCACCCGGGTTAAGTACTATTTCATGAGCTACCTTTAGATATTCCTTATGGTTTTCAAGTCCTTCGAGCTTCGGGCTGCAATTTTTTTCACCTGATACATATAAGTATACTTTACCCCATCTGCATCTGAATGTCTCCTCTTTCCCTGACCTTCCGTTTCTGGTTGGATGAATATGTTCAGGGCAGGTTTGTCCAGGGAACATGACAAGTTCTTTAGCACAAACTTTTGTGGTATTTACATATACAAGGACTTCAAGTCCGATCCTGGAAAGGTCACTTAATCCGAAATCTGCAATTTCGATAGATTTTTTTTCCTCTTCAGTCAGAATTATGCCAGCCTTGTCGAAATATGTTAAAGATTTAAGACGGGCTTCTTCAAATTGTTTCTTATCGAGCATGATACACCTCCTTTTTTAATATTGATGAGTATAATTAATGATTATCATTTTTTGTTTTGGATCATATTTATTTTTCAAACAAGTACCTTTCAGTATTCATAAATATAAGATGAGGATTCTCAATTATCTCCTTAACCATCTTAAGAAATGCAGCTCCAAGCGTACCATCAATAATCCGATGGTCAAAAGAACCGGTTATGTTCATCATCTCTCTTATTACAACCTGGTGATCTTTCACAACAGGTTTTTCAATTATTCCACCCACGGCAAGAATGCAGCTTTCAGGCTGATTAATTACAGCTGTGAAATTATTAATACCAAACATACCCAGGTTTGATAAAGTTATTGTTCCCCCGGTAATATCTGATTCCTGCAGCCGGTTATTCTTTGCAGCGTTTATGTTTTTCGTGTTAGCCTGTGCAATCTCAGAGATTGATTTATTATTTACCTGTTTAACAACCGTTACAATCAGGCCTTTATCCAGGCCGACTGCCAGTCCGAAATTGATGTCCTTGAAAACTTTTATTTTATCTTCCTGGTAATTTGAATTAACCAGCGGAAATGATCCGATAGCCTTTGCTGCAATCTTCATTAAGATATCGTTAAAAGTTATCTTATACTCTTTTCCCGCCAGGAATTCATTTAGCTTTTTTCTCAGACTTACAATCTCAGTCATATCAACATCGACAGATACAGTGTAATGAGGAGCAACAGAAACACTCTCTTTCATTCTTTTCGCAATGGTCCTCCTCATTGAACTTGTTTCAACGAAATAATGGTCTCCGTCAGAACCAGAGGTCTGCCTGTATCTTATATAGTTGTCAATATCAGCTTTTTTTATCAGTGTTTTTGAGTAGTGATTTGCTATATCTTCTATCCTGATATTTTCAATTTTCGCTTTGTTCTTCGCCAGCGGTGAAGCATATACAATCTTCAGATCAGGGTTGTGCTGAATATTCTTATCCTTTATAACTTTATTGTCTTCAATGATTTTTTCAGTGATTGCTACTTCAGTTATCTTATCTTCTTTTATAATAATTGCTTTTTCTGATTTGTCAGGGATTTTATCACCAGGATCTCCGATATAGGCAACTACTGTGCCTGTTTTTGCCATTTCACCTTCCTTGTAATTTATGCCCAGAAGAATCCCTTTTGTGTAACTTTCAACAGATAATGTAGCTTTATCTGTTTCTATTTCAAAAAGGATATCGCCTTGTGATATAACGTCTCCAATATTTTTATTCCATCTCAGGATGAGCATTTCATCAGTTGTCTGCCCTCCTGAAGGCATTATTATTTTGTGTACCATTTCAACCTCCTCAGATTAATTGAGCTTTATTTTCACAGCCGAAAATTTTTATGAATTTTACCACCTCATCAGTAATTGCTTCCCTTGCACCTGATAACATATCCAGTTCCCCGCCTCTCCCGATAATATCATGAGGGTCCATTTTATCAACTTGATGATCAGTAAGGTACGCCTGAATAGATTTCAGATAGCTTCTCTTCATTACAGTGCCTATATTCACTTTGCACATACCCAGTCTGATCGCTTCTTTAAGATTCTCAGGTGAGATACCAGTTCCACCATGAAGAACCAGTGGTACTTTAATCTTCTTCCTTAATTCAGCAATCAAATCAAAGTCGAGGTCTGACTTTCTGTTTTCAAGGAGGTGTACATTACCGACTGCAACAGCGAGTGCATCAATGCCTGTCTCTTCAACAAAAGCAGCCGCTTCATCAGGATCGGTCTTCGATCCTTTACTTATTGTATTTGTTGAAATATCTGCATTTGGCAATTCACCTATTTCAGCTTCAACTACAGCACCGCAGTAATGAGCTGTCCTTACCAGGTATTTGTTAATCTCGGTAAATTCCTTCATAGGAATGTTATGATCCTCATACATTATGGCATTGAACCCTGCCTTCAGGCCATTGATTAGCATAGGGATCTCATGCGCCTCATTTAAAAGCAAAGCAACCGGAACCTGTGTGTTTTCAGCTATAGACTTTCCAAGAGCCCCGTAATGATATATATTCTCCTTAATAGTCCTTCGGCTGCTTCCGATAAACTGACCACCGAAACCTATTATAATGGGTGAGTTGGTTTTCTCAGCAGCATCAACTACTGCCAGGATTGAATCCATATTCCATGCTTCAAAATAACCCACTGCATACTTATTTGCAAGTGCATGATTCATAAGCTTTTTCATCGAAACTAATGCCATGATTTTTCTTTTTTTATGAGTTCATCAATTTTTTTGCTTCTTCAACTATTCTCTGTGCAGAGGGCACAACAAAATTTTCCATAACCGGTGCGAATGGGATAGGCACATCATATGTAGCTACTCTCTTTATGGGAGCATCAAGATAATACAGAGCATCCTCAGCTATTTGTGCAGCAACCTCAGCACCCCATCCATTTCTTCTTGTATCCTCCTCAACTATCATAAGCCTTGAGGTTTTTTTGAGTGAGTTAATAACTGTCTCATAATCAAAGGGTACTAGTGTTCTTGGATCAATTACTTCTACACTTATTCCATCTTTTTCGAGAATTTCAGCAGCTTCCATGGCTCTGTAAACCATAAGCAATGTTGCAACAATAGTGATATCTTTGCCTTCCCGTCTTATTGCAGCCTGTCCAAAAGGAATCAGGTATTCTTCATCAGGAACTTCGCCAACAGGACTGAGGGCTGACTTTTCAGCACGATTACCCTTGCTTCCGTACAGTAACTTGTGTTCAAAAACTAATACCGGATTATCATCCCTGATTGCAGTTTTTAACAACCCTTTCGCATCATAGGCTGTAGACGGGCATATGATTTTTAGTCCAGGTACATGAGTGAAGAATCCTTCGAGGCTCTGTGCATGTTGTGCACCTCTTGTTGATGCACCCACAGGTGCCCTCATAACCATAGGTACTTTTATTGTTCCGCCAGACATGTAAGTCATTTTTGCGGCATTGTTTGCAAGTTGATCCATCATGCAAAACAAAAAATCATTGTACTGTACATCTGCTATTGGGATCATTCCTGTCATAGCAGCTCCTACAGCTGCTCCTGCAATCATAATTTCCGATATCGGAGTGTCAAGAATTCTCTCATGCCCGAATTCTTTAGATAATCCTAATGTAACAGTGAAAGCACCTCCGAAACCTCCTTCCACATCAATATCTTCACCAAGACAAAATACTCTTTCGTCTCGTCTCATTTCCTCTCTAATAGCTTCTCTTAAAGCTTCTGCGATAGACATTATAGCCATAACTATTTTCCTCCTTCAAAATAAACATTAGTTAATGCGTCCTGTGGTTCGGGAGACGGACTTGCTTTTGCATATTCAACAGCCTGGTCAATATGATCAAGGACCTTCTTTTCTAATAATTCAAGCTCCTGAACTGTTGCTAACTTGTTTTCTAATATATAGTTCCTGCAAATTGTCACAGGATCTTTTTCGAACCATTCCTTCTCCTCTTTCTTATCCCTGTATCCGCAGGCATCATTTCTTGAATGCCCCGATCTCCTGTAAGTTTTTAGTTCAAGAAAGGTAGGACCTTCACCTTTTCTGGCCCTATCAATAGCCCTTGTCGCAGCATCATTCACTTTGAAGACATCATTTCCATCAACTATTTCCCACGGCATTCCATAGGCATCTGCCCTGACTGCAAGATCCTTGATTTTTGTTACCATGTTTATATGGGTAGATGCTCCGTATAAATTATTTTCGCATGCAAATATCACCGGGAGGTTCCATATTGCAGCAGCATTCATTGATTCATGAAAAGCTCCTTCATTTGTTGCTCCATCACCAAGAAAACATACAACAACATTTTTTGTTTTTCTCATTTTACAGGATAATCCTATCCCTACAGCTACAGGCATACCGCCACCTACAATGGCAATAGCTGGTATAGCCCCGACAGAAATATCACCGGTATGCATAGCACCGCCTTTTCCTTTACAGCACCCATCCTTTTTCGCAAACATTTCAGCCATCATCGATTCAACTGATACTCCTTTTGCAAGACAGTGCCCTGCAGGTCTGTGTGTTGATGTTAAATAATCTTCCTTACTTAAATCAAATAACATTCCTACTGCAGTTGCTTCCTGTCCCTGAGCCTGATGAATAGTACCCGGCATGATACCTTCAAGAAAAAGAAAATATATCTTTTCCTCATATTTTCTGAGAAGAAACAACTTCTCATACATTTTTACTGCCTTCTCACCGTAGTTTTTTTCTTTCATATTGTTTTTATACAGGTTTAATTGTCTTTAGGAGACAATACAAATTTTATAATACACTATGTATCCAGAATTTTTAAAAGTATTCCCCTTAAAATTAATGACCTTTGGTTGAATCATATTTCAGGGAATGGTAAAATTAAAATATAATTTTAATAGTTCTAGGCCTAAAAAGAGAAAATTTACAATATTTAAGAAGGTATTTGTTAATTATTATTAAAAAGTGACCACCTGTGGAAATTCAAAAAAGTAAATTTTAATTATAACTTTAGGAATTTGAAAAACTGTACATAATAATACTATTAAAGAAATTTGTGTGTTCGTTCTTTGCTTTTTATATCTGCAGATGATATTTCATTTCCAGGCACTCCTTTATAGGTGCAAAACACTAGGGGATAAATAGTTACTGATGGAGTTCATTTTGTAAATGGCATAATGAATCATCTCATGCCTGATTATTACAAAGATTTAAAAATAGGATACAGGAAGTATTTGATCATATAATTGATGCCCGGGAATTATGATTACAATTATCTGAAAAGTATTTTTTCACAACTACAACTATACTCTATTACAATGAAGAATCCATTTTTCACTCTGTTGGTTTTTGTTATTATAACAATAACCTCCTGTCAGTCCGGAAAGAATGTAGCAATACTTATTCCGGAGGAGCCTGCCTCAATAGAAATTTTGGCGGCGAAAGAGATCAGAAGATATATTTATCACAGAACCAGTGTACTGCCCGAAATCCTCAGGAGTAACAAGATCCCTGGAAAAGTAAAAAACCTCATTGTCATTGCCGGTCTGGAGTCATCTGTGCTAAAAGAGATTTACCCTGCTGCCACAGACATTCAGGGTGAACTGAAAATAGATGGCTATTATCTGAAAACTCTGCAGAATGGCGGACAGAAAATACTTATTGTGACAGGGAACAATAATTCGGGAATTCTTTACGGAGCCTATGCCTATGCTGAAAAGCTGGGAATCCGTTTTTACCTTCATGGGGATGTTATTCCTGATAAACTGATAAAATTCAGTTTACCCGATCTTGATGAAAAGCATAATCCACTTTTTGAACTTAGAGGTGTACAACCTTTTCATGATTTTCCTGAAGGACCAGATTGGTGGTCTGTTGATGATTATAAAGGGTTTCTGACCCAGGTTTCAAAGTTGAAAATGAATTTTATTGGTTTTCATACATATCCTGAATGTACTGTTGGCCCTGAACCTTTAGTTTGGATCGGATTAAAGGAGGATATAAACGAAAACGGGACTGTCAGTTTCAGTTACCCTTCAAGGCATTTTACAACTGTAAATGGGACCTGGGGTTATAAGGCAAAGAAAACTGACGACTATTATTTTAATGCAGGTGAGCTATTTGAAAAAAGTGATTTTGGAGCTGAATATATGGAGGGAATGACTCCATGGCCCGAAAACCTGCAAGAGAAAAATGAACTCTTCAACCGTTCTGCCATATTCTTTAAAAATGTTTTCAGCTATGCCCATACCCTTGGTATTAAAACTTGTGTCGGGACTGAAACTCCATTAATCATTCCTTCTGAATTAAAAGAAAAATTAAGGAAAGAAGGAAAGGACCCCGAATCACTGGCAACAAAAACAGCTCTTTACGAAGGCATGTTTCAATGGATAGATAAAAATTACCCGATTGATTATTATTGGTTATGGACGCCTGAAATCTGGACATGGGGAGAAATAAAACCTGAAGAAGTTGAGAAGACAAAAATTGATATTCTTACTGCATATAAGGCTATGCAGAACCTAAACAATCCATTTTTAATGGCAACCTGCGGATGGGTCCTTGGACCAAAGCAGGACAGAGCTATGTTCGACAGGATACTGCCTTCAGATATTTCAGTAAGCTGCATAAACCGCGACCTGGGAATTCAAAAAATCGACTCAGGGTTTAACAGAATTGCCGGACGATCAAAATGGGCTATCCCATGGATGGAAGACGATCCCGGATTATCAATTCCCCAGTTATGGGCCGGACGAATGAAGAAAGATGCTCATGATGCTCTTGCTGCCGGATGCAACGGTTTAATGGGTATACACTGGAGAACCCGGGAGATTGGACCTACTGTTAGTGCCCTCGCATATGCAGCATGGGAAGAATCGGATAGTCATAATGATATTATAGACAATGACTTAAGAGATCTGCCGGTTGAAGATTTCTATAATGACTGGGCTCTGGCATGTTTTGGGGAGGAGATTGCAGTTCAGGCAGCAGAAATATTTGTTAACATTGATGGTGTTTACCCTGAAGGAGATACTTCAGCATTATTTAAACCATTTATGTCGAGGTATGTAAAATTGCCACGGCCTGCTGACTGGATAGATGGACCCGGAGCGGTTAGACCTGATTTCACACAGTGGGAAGAGAAAAAGTCAATATATAATTTTGTTGACAGAATGGAAGACCTGAGACCCCTGGTAAACGGAACTGGTAACCTTGACCGGTTCGATTACTGGTTGAATAGTTTCAAATACCTCAGAGCTACAGGAAAACTTGCCTGCACATTTGGTGAGTTTAACATCAGATTGAAAGCAATAAAAGAAATTAAGGAAAGTGTTGAGCAAAAAAGTGCTGCAGTCGACCAGTTACTTCCTTTGAGGAAACAATTGGTAAAAGAGATGGAGGAAGCATATAATTACCTTATTCTGACTATTACATCATCAGGAAGCCTTGGTAATCTGTGTAACTGGCAACAGCATATTTCTGATCTTATGGTCGAAAAGCCTGGTGCGGAACTTGAAGCAATCCTTGGAGAAAAACTGAGTCCGGAGTTTTTACCTGGAAATGAATTTACGGGCATATCCCGCATCATCGTACCCACAGTAAGAACAAGTATTAATACAGGTGAAGATCTTAATCTTAAAATCATATGTGTTGGACAGATACCTGAAGATTTAATAATTAACTGGAAGGAACTGGGAGCTGATTCGTACATCACCAGACCAGCTGTACATATTGCAAGAAGTGTTTATAAAATCACTATTCCTGCTTCAGAAATACATAGTGATTTTGAATATTTTCTTTCATATACCGACGAAGCAGGCAGGAAGGTTCTATGGCCAGCGACTGCCGGTAAAATTAATAATTCAATTGTCCTGAATTAAGGTATAATGAATTTAAAACCAGACGATTGATATTCATTTGGAAGATTAAAATTTATATGACAATGAAATATTTAAAGAAAAGATACTCACGCCGTGAGTTTATTAAAAAGAATTCTATAACCGGATTGGGATCAGTCCTTGCCCTCGGTATAGCTCCATCTTTATTTGCAGGTACAAAAAGTGAGGTAGAAATTCCGGCGATATTGGGCGGTCAGCCTGTAAGGACAAAAAGCTGGCCAGTATGGCCAGTATGGAATCCTGAGACCGATGAAAAAGCAGTAATTAGTGTTCTGAGGAGTGGTATCTGGTCCAGGGCTTCACTTGTTAATGAGTTTGAAGAAAAATGGGCTGAAACAGTTGGTGCAAAACGATGTCTGACTGTTGTAAATGGTACAAATGCCCTGATTGCCTCTCTTGTTCAGTTGAACATAGGAGGAGGTGATGAAGTAATCGTACCTTCATATACCTTCATTGCTACTATTGTTGCAGTCCTTGCTACCGGCGCTATGCCTGTTTTTGTTGATACTGATCCTGAAACATTCCAGATCGATACAAATAAAATTGAAGCAAAAATCAACTCACGTACCAGAGCCATTTTACCGGTTCATATCCTGGGATTACCTGCAAATATGGATCATGTGATGAAGATCGCCGGAAAGTATGACCTGATAGTTGTGGAAGATGCCTGCCAGGGATGGTTGGCTGAAATAAATCACAAAAAAGTAGGTACAATAGGTAATGCAGGATGTTTCAGTTTTCAGAATTCCAAACATTTGCCGATGGGTGAAGGTGGTGCAATAGTGAGTGATGATGAGAAATTTATGGACCGGTGCTACTCATACCACAATTATGGTAATCCTTATGGCTCTGTTGTAGGAGAAGTAGGTGCTGGCACTATTATGGCCGGTACTAAAATGCGAATCACTGAATACCAGGCTGCTATAGGTCTAGCACAACTTAAAAGACTTGATTCACAAACTACTACAAGAAATATTAATGCTGAATATTTAAGATCAAGGATCAAAAATATTCCGGGTATCATTCCCTATAAACTCTATGACAATGTAACTCGTGCTGCTTTTCATCTTTTTCCATTCCGTTATAAAAAGGAGAACTTCAGTGGATTACCCAGGGCAGAATTTATCAAAGCACTAAATGCAGAAGGAATTCCATGTGCCAGCGGATATGCCACATTGAATAATATGCCATATCTGAACAATGCATTCCAGTCGAAAAATTTTCAGAAAATGTACCCGAAAGAATTGCTGGATTTCGAAAAGTATAAACTGGAAAATAAATGTCCTGAAAATGATATCTTATGTAATGAAGAGGCAATCTGGCTTTCGCAAAACATGTTGCTTGGAGATAAGCAGGATCTGAAAGACATCGCCGATGCTATCGAAAAGATCCATTCCAATGCAGGTAAAATTTTAGAGTCATTAAGAAAATGAGAAATAAATGTTTTTTCCCTCTCTTTGCTGTTATTCTGGGATTTGTCTGTCTGAATTCAGGTGCATTTGCCTCTGGGATATCAGTGCCAGCAGGCTGGAAAGCCGGTGTTGCCCGTGTGAAAATCACCCCTGAGCATAACATGTGGATGGCTGGATATGCTTCACGTGAACATGCTTCGGAAGGTATCTTGCACGATCTTTGGGCAAAGGCTCTGGTGATTGAAGATATGTCGGGGTATAAGATCGTACTTGTCACCACCGACCTGCTGGGATTCCCTAAAGATATTTCAGATCGCATAAGAAACCGGTTGAAAATTAAATATGGACTTTCAAAGGCTCAGATAGCACTGAGTAGCTCACATACACATACAGGCCCTGTCCTACAAAACTCCCTTTATGATATTTATCCCCTTGATTCAACTCAACTTGAAAAAATTACACACTATTCAATTGGTTTGGAGGATAAGATTGTAGGCCTTGTTGGAAAAGCTCTTGAATCAATGATGGCTGCAAACCTGTATTCTCAGAATGGAGTTACCAGGTTCCAGGTAAACAGACGAAATAATAATGAATCATCTCTTTTGCCTACAACCTCATTAAATGGGCCAAATGACTATTCAGTTCCTGTTCTGAAAGTAGAAAACTCAGCAGGCGACCTTTTAGCAGTTGTCTTTGGATATGCCTGTCATCCGACAGTCCTGAATTTTTATAACTGGTCGGGTGATTACCCCGGATTTGCGCAGATCGAACTTGAAAAATCTCATCCGGGTGCAATAGCTATGTTTTTCCAGGGCACCGGAGCCGATCAGAATCCTTTGCCACGCAGAACGGTTCCCCTGGCTCAGCAATATGGAAAGGAGCTTGCAGTGGCTGTTGAGAGAGTTCTTAATGAGGATATGAGAAAACTATCCCCTTCAATTTCTGCTTCATATTCAGAAATAGAATTGCCGTTGAAAGTTCCACCAGCAAGGGAAGAGTTATCTGCTATTGAGAACAGGAGTACCGGGTTTGAAAAGAGATGGGCTGGTCATATGATTGATATTGTTGACAAGGGTGGTTCATTAAGAACATCGTACCCTTATCCTTTGCAGGTTTGGAATCTCGGCGGCCAGGCTATTATGATTTTAGGTGGTGAAGTGGTAACTGAATATGCAATCAGGCTTAAACAGATTTACGGAAACAACATATTTGTTATGGGATATTCTAATGATGTAATGTCTTATATACCAGGTGTTGAAATACTTGAAGAAGGAGGCTACGAAGGAGCATCGTCTCAGGTTGTCTATGGACTTCCCGCACCATGGAAACCGGAAATTGAAGAGCTTATCATTCAGGAACTTGTAAGATTATCTGCTCAGGCAGGTTTGAAAAAACTGAAAACTGAAACAAATTAAACATTTTGAGATAGCATGAATATTAAAAGTCTTATTGTTTGTTCCCTATTTCCTTTCCTGCTGTCACAGGGGTGTTCAGAGGAGGGTAGAAAGCCCGCAGGTGCACAAAATTCCAGCGACACTGCTAACACAATGATTGTCACTACTTACAACTCAGGATTTGCCCTGGCTCATGATACATATAACGGGATTTCTTCTGCCAGCGATGGTAAGATTTATTACGTGCTCTGCTCTCAGTCTTTGGATACCGGTGGTCAGATGTATTCCTTTAACCCGGAAAATGCTGAAATACGGCATCTTGGCGACCTTACTGAAGTCTGTGGTGAAAAAGGACTTAAAACAATTGTTCAGGGTAAGAGCCATGTCAGATTTTTTGAGTCAGAAAAGAAACTTTATTTTGCAACTCATCTCGGATATTACAGTATGATTGACGGAATGGAAAAACCGGGAGTGCCGCCTGATGGTTATAAGCCATATCCTGGAGGACATCTGCTTGCATATGATATGAAGAGCGGAAAATTCGATGATCTTGGTATCGCTCCTCATAATGAAGGAATACTTACAATGAGCATGGATACTGTCAGAGGACTTATTTATGGTTTAACCTGGCCATCAGGTTATCTTTTCCGTTTTGATATTACAAGCAGAGAGATGAGCGATCTTGGCCCTGCAAGCGGTAAGGGGGAAGCTGGCGTCGGACCTTCATTTCGTGTATTATGCCGCTCTATTGCCATTAATCCCGATGATGGCACTATATACCTATCTACATCAGAAGGTTCAATTCTTAAATGCCGTATAGGACAGGATAAAATCGAAATAATTGAGAATGAGGATCTTAAAAAAGACTATTTTGGTAATTATGATCCAACATCTGCAGGTAGCATGGGATATAACTGGCGTCAGGTAGTATGGTACCCCAATGAGAAAAAGTTCTATGGCGTACATGGAAATTCCGGTTATCTTTTCCGCTTCGATCCTGCTTTACCCAGGGTTGATGTGCTTGACCGTATCACATCTCAACCCTCAAAATTAAGTGGTATGTTCGATCAGTTCAGCTATGGGTATCTTGGATTTACTCTCGGTCCTGATGATCATACACTTTATTATCTTACGGGAGCTCCTGTTTACGAATCGGGTAAACGTGTAAGGGGTAAGAGTTCAACAGCAATGGGTGAGGCAAAGGGGATTGAAAACCTGCACCTTATAACCTATAATATACCTGCATCAGAGTATAAGGATCATGGTCCGGTTTTTTATCCCGACGGACAGCGGCCACTTTATGTGAATTCAATTGCAGTGGGTCCAGATGGAACAGTTTATACCCTGGCCAGAATAACTGAAAATGGCAGGACCCGTACAGATCTGATTAGCATCAAATGCCCCGATAAATAGTGTCAGTTTTACACTTAATATTTTTGCCATGAAACCTCCCGGAATTTCAGATTTTTTTGTGCGTAATAATATGAAAAGACGATTTGTTTTTGAAAAACATTATCCGAATACCTGCGGAAAATTCTGTATTTTTATTTCCTCCATTTGCCTGTATGCAAGTTTGATCCTCTTTACAGGATGCACAAACAGTGAATCTGGAGAATATGAAGTTTCCAACTCTGCTTTTCTTCTTAAAGTAAAAGTACTTGAATCAGATATTCATGTCGTTCTTGAAGAAAAAGTGATACAAGAGATCCTGTCAGACGGGAACTATATTTATCGGGCTCAGATTTCAGGGGAAAAGGATACCTTATTTAATCTGGAGAATCCTGTAATAACTGTCTCTGACCAGACACTCACGATTCGTGGAAAAATTGCAGGACTAACTATTGAGCAAACATATTTTCTTCCTTCAGATAAATCATGGGTTGAAGAGCATATGGTAATTTATAATGATGTCAACGCCAGGATAAGCCTTTCTGAGTTTGAAACGGGCTTTCCTATTAATATCACAGAAAAAAAGGAGAAGATAAAGCCGGAGTATATAAATGATCGACTGATGGCTATTCCTTTTCTGCATCGTGCCGATGATAAAGGTGGAGTTATACATGACTATAGCATGTCAGATATATTAAATCAGGCGGGATGGGAGTACAGGCCAAATTTTTGCCTCACAAAGTTCCTTCATGTTAAATCGAGGCACCATTTCTCAGATGCCTGGGTATGGACTCAGGGAAGCCGCAGTGTAGGCATTTTTAGTTTCAGTCAGGAAAATATGATTTACAGTGTTTTATCACCTGTTAAGACAAAGGAAGGTAAAATATTGCGTTTCGGCGGACTATGTTTCCTTCCCATTCATTCCCAGCCATCTGCATTTAACAGGATCAATCCGGGGGATAAGCTCGATTTTGGTGTTATGCGATACGTATCAATTGACGGTGGTTATAATGAGGCTGCTTATTCTTACAGGGCTATGCTTGACGAGAAGGGATGTCGTTTCCCTGCCGGTTACAATCCTCCAATCCATTGGGAACAACTTTATGATATGGAGGGTGCATGGAACAACCGGCTCATGAACTATTCAAAAGCCAGGGTAGAAAAAGAAGCTGCCAAAGGTGTTGAATACAGCTGCGAATCACTCTACCTTGATCCGGGTTGGGATACAAAATTCGGGACTTTTCTCTGGGGTGAAGAGTGGCTTGGACAGCGAAGAAAATTCATTGAAGAGATGAAATCAAAATACGGACTTAAGGTATCGCTGCACACACCTATGCCCCCGTGGAGTACTATCAGGGGATGGGAGATGGGACCAAATTGTGTTGTCGACTGGCCTGCTGAATCAATACGTATACCTTCTCCGGAATCATTAAGCGATACAATCAGAAAAGGACCTGAAATATGCATGGGATCTGAAGCGTTTATGAAGGAGGCTGAAAAAAGATTACTGGCAAACTGCGAAGATGGAGTATCTTATCTCATGTATGACGGTACTGGCTGGAACGGACCATGTTCCGACACAACACATGGTCACCCTGTTCCTTATCTCCAGGAAGACCACATGCGCAATTGTATTGAACTTGTTAAAAAGGTGCATTCAAAGTATCCTGATGTTATAATTGAGCTCCACGATATGCTCGACGGGGGAAATACAAGGAGAATGACACCTGTATATTATAAGTATGGGTTACCTCTTAGTTATGACGAGAACTGGGGTTTTGAACTTATGTGGAAACCGATGGAAGACTTGCTTGAGGGACGGGGACTGGCAATGTATTATTATAATCTGAGCTGTAATGTTCCTCTTTATCTGCATATCGACCTGAGATCAGATAATGAGAATTGCATTGTTTTATGGTGGTTTGCTTCTACCGCCAGGCATCTTGGAATAGGTGGTACTCACAAAGATCTGAGAACAGCTGAAGCCCAGAAGTCAGCTATGAAGTACTATAAACAGTTTGACAGATTTTTTAAGAGGGGAGAGTTCTATGGAATATCAGAGGAGATACATCTTCATGTTCTTCCTGAGGAGAATGCTTTTATGATAAATATGTTTAATCTTTCTTCCGAAACACGTACTATAACAGGCAAATTTGACCTAAACAGGGCAGGACTGGATCCCGCACTGGCTTATATAGTATCAAAGAAATGGGCAAAGGTTGAGAATGGAATACTGGAAGTAAAGCTGGAGATGCCTCCAATGTCAGCAGAAGTAGCAGACATTAAGGGCGTTATTGCTACAGAAAAATAGTATCTCTGCCTGAGATTGCATTTGCTCAGTTAAATGCTGGTTTATTCTGTTCAGTAAGAAATTGACCTGTATGCTCAGGAATGTCAGATTGAAGTACAAATTTCATTGTTGCTATCGTAACCCTTTAAAAAAAATCAAAAGGGAAAATCAGATATATAAAATTCTGAAAGCAAATTATTATGTTTGCTGTAATAACCGTTATTTTTGTTGATTATCTGTATAGATTATTTAGGTAAGTTATTAAGGTAAATTTAATTAAAAACTATTATGCTTCTTGAGTATTAATCGATTTCTCCCGGATTTTTTGTTTTAATATTTTTTAACAACCGCCAACCTGTTTTTTACTGAAAAAACACTAAATTGTGAAACATTATTTTTCAAAAATTACTGATATCGTAAACTATGAGAACTAAACTTCTTGGAGTAATAATCCTGTTTATTTTAATTTTATTTTCTTGTCAGCAAGGGCGAGACATTAAAAACACAGATCTTATGAACGAAAAAACTGCTTTGACTGACCCCCTGGTAAAAATGGAAAACAGTAGCATTATGCTTTTACTCGATTTAAACGGAGGATCATATTATGACTTTCATCTGAAAGAAATGCCAATCAATCCAATCAGCTGGAAGGCAACAAAACCCGAGGAGAGTATGTTCAAGGGACATTTTGTCTGTTTTGACCGCTGGGGGCCACCATCCGAAGGTGAAAAAGCTAACGGATTCCGTCATCATGGTGAGGTTAACCTGCAAATGTGGAAGATTGTTAATGCTCCGGCCATAAGAGATGGACAGATGTCTGGTTCTATGACGTGTACCTTGCCAATGGCAGGATTGGAGCTTACCCGAAATATTGAATTGTCAGCCGATGAACCCGTTTTCTATATCACGGAAGAGATAAAGAATCTGAATAAAAATGGCAGGCTCTTTAATATAGTTCAGCACGTAACTCTTGCCCCTCCTTTCCTCGATAAAACAACTCTGTTCGATAATAATACGCTGCAGGGCTTTGAAGACAAAGAAGATGGAAGTCTTAACCAGGAGGATATCGTTTTGAAGTGGCCACAGGCGGACCACAATGGTGAAAAGGTTAATCTCAGGCAATTTGAGGGCGAATGGCCAAGAGTAGCTTCTTTTGTCTATAGTCAGAATGATAAATTTGGCTGGGTAACAGCATGTAATCCTGAAAAAAACCTTATGCTTGGGTTCCTGTGGAAAACAGAAGAATATCCATGGATAAATTTCTGGCGTAATATGGAAAATGGTATTCCGACAGCATTTGGAATGGAGTTTGGAACCTCTGGTTTACATGAACCATTACCTGTTGTTGCTAAAAAGGGAAAAATATTTGATCAGAATATTTATGATTTTATTGATGCCAACGCAGTTGTAAGTAAGTCTTTTACAGCCTTTTTAGCGAAAATTCCTTCAGATTATAAAGGGGTTGAGAAAATTGAAGTCGATAATTCCCTCTTTGTCATAAAGGAGAAGAACAAGGCTTCAAGAGATATAACCTATCACATGAAAAAAGTGACTCCTGCAGAATAGTTGATTGCTCTTCTGTTTATTTGTTTTTTCTGATACTGATTTAATATTAAAGATCTCCTGTGGAGTAAAATAATTGAGATAAAAACTAATTATATAAAAAAATATGAACTCAAGAGAACGTATCCTTTCCGCAATCAATCACAAACAACCTGACCGGATTCCAATTGATCTGGGTGCCACTCCAAGTTCAGGTGTGTCAGCAGTCGCTCACCATAATCTGCTTAAACACCTGGGGCTGAAACTTGAGAACCATGTTTATGATGTTGTGCAGGAAGTTGCACAACCCGAATTGGTCTTGCTCGATCATTTTAAAGTCGATGTTCTCGATATTGGCAGATTTTTTAATTCCTCGAAGGATTACTGGCATAAACTTGAACTGATGCAAGGTTACCCGGCTCTTTATCCAAAATGGTTTAATCCTGAAAAACAACCTGACGGAAGCTGGCTGGCTGCAGGACAGACTGGAGAGTATATTGGCAAGATGCCATTCGGTGCCACTTTTTTTGATCAATTGATTTTTCCTTACGTCGATGGTTATCCAGCTGATTATAAGGATATAAGTCGCGATATGTCAAGGGTGATATGGGGCGGATTTGGTTTTCCTCCATACGACCGGATGAATGAGAAAGACTTCTGGAAATTATTGAGGGAGACCATAATAATGGAGCGGGCGAAGACTGACAAAGCCCTTCTTATTGGAGTAGGATGTAACCTTTTTGAATGGGGTACCTTCCTCCGCAGAATTGATAATTTCCTTATGGACCTTTATCTCGACCCTGCCAATGTTCATAAACTTCTCGATAAACTTATGGAGATGCACATGGCTTTCCTGGCAAAGATATGTGAAGCTGTAGGAGACATTGTTGAAATTGTAAAATTTGGAGACGATCTGGGTACTAACACAGGACCTTTCATGCCAAATGAAATCTATAACGAGTTTTTCAGACCCCGGCATAAAATTTTATGCGATTATGTGAAAGCTAACTCTTCAGCCCATACAATGCTACACTGCTGCGGAGGTATATATGAGCTTATCCCTGAGTTAATTGAAGCTGGCTTCGAGATACTTAACCCGGTACAGATAAATGCCATTAATATGGAGCCTGAACGATTGAAAAAGGAATTCGGAAAAGAAGTGACTTTCTGGGGAGGCGGTGTCAATACCCAGAGTGTACTTAACCGTGCTACACCTCAGCAGGTTAAAGACCATGTAAAACAGAACATTGAAGTATTCTCCAAAGGCGGAGGATATGTTTTTAACACAGTTCATAATATCATGCCTGATGTTCCACCTCAGAATATTGTGGCAATGTTCGAAGCCGTGGAAGAATTCAATAATAAATGATTGTTTAATCAGGTTTCAGTTTCATATTTTTTACTTCGACATTTATGAATGTTATTCAAAATCAAAAAATTATTATTATGAAAAAGTATTTCAAAATAATATTCTTTATAATATTTATAATTATGCCATTATCAGCAAATTACGGCCAAAATAGAAAGGCTAAAACAAAGACCAGGAGTGTTGCCGATACGATCCATGTTATTGGTCATGCCCATATGGATATGAACTGGTTGTGGACCTATTCTGAGACGATGAAAATGTGTAATGACAATCTTCGTCAGACAGTTGCCTTCATGAATGAATTTCCTGATTTTACTATGCTTCAGAGCCAGGCTGCAGTTTATAATTTCGTTGAGAAAGTCGACCAGCAGTTGTTTAAGCTCATCCAGAAATATGTTAAGGAGGGCCGTCTTGAAATAGCCGGAGGAATGTGGACCGAGGGTGATATGAACATGTCTTCGGGTGAAGCCATAACCCGGTCATTCCTTCTTGGACAGCGTTATTTCCAGAGCCGTTTTGGAAAAATGGCTAATATAGGGTGGCTACCCGATAATTTTGGACATATATCACAAATGCCTCAGATACTAAAACTGGCTGGCTGTGATTACTTCTATTTTTTCAGAACAAAACCTTACAAAGGTTCTTTCTGGTGGGTTGGCACAGATTCTTCAAAAGTTATTGCCTATTCAAATGACGCTTATAATGGTACTATTACACCTGATCTTAAGGATGAATTGAAAAAAATTGCTCCTGATAAACACAGGGTATTGCAGATTACAGGAGTTGGAGATCATGGAGGCGGACCAACACGCGAAAACATTGACCTGGTACACCAGCTCGATAAGACACCCGGATACCCTGCAGTTAAATTTACAACAGCGGGAGATTTTTATAAAAAAGTATCCGGAGAGATGGATGGCAGGCCTACTCATCATGGTGAAATGCAATTCATTTTCGAGGGTTGTTACACTACTGTAGCCGAGATAAAAGCAGGAAACAGAAACAGTGAGGCCGCACTCTATACAGGTGAGTTTTTTAATACTCTCAGGTGGCTGAATGGCGATAAGTATCCAGCTGATGAATTTCATAACCTCTGGGAAACAGTCACATTCAATCAGTTTCACGATATCCTTCCCGGTTCAGCTATTAATGAGGCAAATAAAGAGGCTATTGCCCGATATTCTGAAGTTTTGAGAAGAGCGACTGAATTACGCGATAATGCATTCCGGAAAATGGCTGATGAAGTAAGCTTTAAATCAGGAATGGGACAACCTATAGTTGCCTTTAACCTCCACCCCTATAAGCGCAAAAGTATTGTTGAAATGAATGTCTATTCCCATAAGGAACCTGTTACTGCCAAACTTCCATTCTGGCTGGGTACCTATATTAATACAGGCGATGGAAACAATATTGGATTCAAAACGGTAGTTCCTGTAGATAAGGGTCAGGGTAATGTTGCTACAGTACTTGTTCGCGATGGCGCAGGGAAATCATTCCCGGCTCAGATTGTGTGGGGTAAATCAACTCCTCCGGGTTTTACTTCAAAAGTTCAGTTTGTAGTCGATGATATTCCGGCAGGTGGATATAAAACATTCTATGTTGATGTGGCTGCTCCCGGTACATTTAATGAACCAATACCTTTCAATGACAATACTTTCGAAACTGACTTCTTCAAAATTAAGTTCGATATGAAGACCGGAGGTATTATCAGCTTGTTTGATAAACGAACCAGCAAAGAATTTGTTAAGGAAGGCGGACAGCTTAATGCACTGAGAATATCCCTCGAAGATAAAAACGGAGGAATGAAGTCATGGACAATCAATAAATATGTCGGACAGGAGAATGTAACAAATGTTACAAGTGTAAAAGTGGTTGAAAATGGCCCGGTAAGAGCTTGCGTTGAAACCGTTAAAACCTGGGGTAAATCAAAATTCATCGAAAGAACCTATATATACAGGTCATATCCCCGTGTTGAGTATGATATGGAAGTTCATTGGCTTGAAACAGGAAGTGAATCTGCTGATTCTCCGATGTTAAGAGCAGTTTTTCCGGTAGCAATGGATAATGCCAGATTTTTCTCCCAGGTTCCTTTCGACGTGGTTGAACGTCCTGTTAACGGGATCATGAATGGGAAACCTGCCCCTGCAAACCTGAGGCACTATGACGATTATGGCATTGTAGGTGAGGCAAATGACGGACTGGAGGTCCCTGCACAGAAATGGGTGGATCTCACCGACGGGAAAGTAGGTATTGCTCTTGTAAATAAAACAAAATATGGACATTCATATCACAATGGTGAACTCAGAATAACACTAATGCGTGCTGCAGGAGCCCCCGACATCTATCCGAACCTTGGCAAATTCGATATAAGCTATGCTCTTTATCCGCATGCCGGTGACTGGAAGACTGATGTATGGGCAGAAGGTGATGATTTCAATGTTCCTGTTTATGCTGCAGAACCTCCTTCTCTTGCTATTGGTAAGGAACATGCAACCCGTCCTGAAGAAGCATCTTTCTTTTCTGTTGACGCTCCCGGTGTAATACTATCAGGTATGAAACAGGCTGAGGATGGTAAAGAATTGATTATCCGGCTCTTCGAAGTTGAAGGTAAAGCTGCTACAGTTAATCTTAAAATACCTGTTAATGCAGTTTCTGCCCGGCGGCTAAATATTATCGAATTACCTCTGGCAAACATGGCAAATCCTCTGGTAAATGGAAATTCCATCCAGGTCAAAATTCGTCCAAATGAGATCGTAACCCTTGGTATTTTACCTGCAGAATGAATTTGATTAAGTCAGGTAACGATACCGATGAATAATTATATCATGAAGAAAACCATATTATTGTTTATTATCGTTTCAGGAATCGGTTCTGTTGCTCTTGTTTCCGGGCAGAATAGAAAGACAAAGACAGTACCTGGACGTGTTGCCGATACTATTCATGTTATAGGGCATGCCCATATGGACATGAACTGGCTATGGACCTATTCGGAAACAATGAA
>JFJP01037857.1_pt1 | contig 22069 bp, 18 predicted proteins | sample 431651 | NCBI WGS metagenome assembly JFJP01 (sample SAMN02602958, study PRJNA72255) | Microbial mat metagenome, whole genome shotgun sequencing project. | biome: fresh water; feature: sink hole; material: water; isolation source: purple microbial (photo- and chemosynthetic) mats found in...
GTATCGGACCTCAGGGTTTTGAGCAGTTCATGCGAGAGCCAAAGATCTCTATCAGAAATGGTATCCATTTTTAGTTTTTCCTGCAAATAAGATTCTCGCATGGGAGTATTAGCGAGCGTGTAACTCTGAAAAGGTTCGTTGCCCATGTCTTTAAGATACACATATTGCTTATTTTTTTGCAAATATACTTCCGCCAAAAGTTTCTTAGTACCGAGGGCAGTAAAACCGCTTAAGTTGTTGCGGTAGTTCGAAATAACTTTTACATTGGTAAAGTACCTATAATGGGTAGTGGTATCTATATACGAAATAGTACTATCAAAAGCAGATTGGTACAAATTATAAACCCCATTGTCGTTCGAACGAAACAAATAAGAGTTTTTAGCCCATTCATCAGCATCATATTCAGATGTTTTTGGGGTATCGGTCAGTTTGGTGAGTGTGTATGGGTTGGCCTTAAGGTTTAGTATAAATACATCGGTGTTTTTCTGGGTACTGTCTGACTGAGCAAGCGCTTGTTTTCTGCGGGAAGAAAATATGATTCGATTCGATTTATCGATGAATCTGGGATTAAAATCATCGGCTTCATCGTTGGTAATCTGAACGTTGGTGCCAGCAACTATATTGAATAGGAAAATATCAGACTGTGCTTTCGTATAAGCCGAGAGCACCAAATCGAGCCCGGTATCAGAATAGTCAAAATCGAGAATCTTCTCGAAGTACAACATAGGTCGGGTATTCATTTCTCCCGTTTTAATGTTGTAAAAATAGAGATATATTCCCCCTTCTTCTTCAATCATGAAAGCCAATATTTCGCCTTTTGGGTGCCATTGAATGATTGGGTACGAGTAATCGGTTATTTGTTCGAGTTTATGCTCACGGCGCAAAATTCTCCACTTTTCGCCTGTTTCCAAATCCTGAAACCAAATCTTATATTTCCCCATCTGATTGGTAGCATAAGCTACATATTTCCCATCCGGACTAAACCGAATCTGCGAATATTTCATATTCTTTTTGGGGCGTTTTACAAGCGTTTTTCCTTCGGGTACATTTTCGGGATGGTTCTCGCCAATAAGCCGTGAAGTATAATAATATTTCCAATCGGGTTGTATTTCCTTCATACTCAACCCTAAAACAGCCAGAAAACCACTTTCAGCATTTTTATAAATTTTGGACAGATAAATAATATCGATAATTACATGCTCACCATAAACTTTTGAAATATAATACCAAATCGAATGTCCTGCGTCAATAGCATCTTGACCATATAAATGACCAATGTGCTTGAATCTGTCGTGCTGCATGGCATCGCGCATGCGCTCTTCAAGCTCAGGACTCCAACCTTCGGCCAGATAACTGATTAGCCCTTCGTAGTACCATTCGGGCAAGTTGAGTAGTGTAGAACTGGATAGCCTTTCGCGCATATTCCCCCCATAAAGCATCTCGGTAAGCAGTATGCGCGAAACGGCGGCTCTTATTTGGGTTCTGAATTTTTCTTGATCTCCTTCGAAATAAATAAAAACCTTATTGTCAATTATTTGAGTTACACCCCCGGTATTGTATTGATCATCGCCGGTTACAAGACCAATGTTGCTTTGGCGAAAATGCGATAGCCGATTGTATACAACAAGAAGCATACGCCTATTGATGGTATACCCCAGCGTATTTTCAATATTAAAAATTTCATCATTCACTATCTGACTTAGCTTTTGCGCCAACTCCCGTCCGTTGCTATAGAAATAAACATCGTACCGATCAAACCTATAATACTGCCAATAAAAGGTGTTGTATTGAATCCGGTTTTTACCAAAGGTCATTTGCAAACCATTATAAAACTGTGCATCTGACACTTTGAATAGTAACAAGAAAAACAAAACAAGCGAAAATTTGAATCCGGATTTCAACTGAATATCTTTAAGCATTGTATGTACGAATACCATGATGTGTATAAAATTTAAATTTTATTCGCCCTGTTTGTATTTAGTAAACGCATATTGTACCAAACCAAATACAAACGAGCAAAATATTTACGAATAAGTAAAACTAACGAGTACAAAACTAACGTTTAAAGATATACCAATTGTAATTAAGTTAACAAAATTTAACCGGAAATTAAGATTCTTGCAGCAAACATTAAGAAATACCAGCACATTATTTGCGTTTCTTTGTTGAAACATTATTTGAAATTACAAATTAGATATATATGAAACATATAATTTTTGCACTTCTTATTGCAATGCCAATATGGGCAATAGGTCAAGCCCGCACTGCTAAAATTACCTTCCAAAAAATAGAACACGATTTTGGCACCATCAAGGAAGCCGACGGAAAAGTAAGTTATGAGTTTACGTTTACAAATACAGGAACCATACCGCTGATAATAACTAATGTTGACGCATCTTGCGGATGTACAACCCCAACATGGACAAAAACTCCAGTACTACCCGGCAAAACAGGCAGCATTATTGCTGAATTTAATCCTGAAAATACACGAATCTTCAGCAAAACCATTGCTGTTACTACCAATGGCGACCCCAATAAAGTAGTACTAACCATCAAAGGCGAGGTGGTACCCAAAGACAAATCCGTGGCCGAGCTATACCCACAGCAGTTTGGCGAATTACGAACCAAATCGAAAAATATACCATTTGCCAATTTGAATGCATCGGAGATAAAAACCGAAAGGTTTGAAATTTTCAACGATTCGAAGAAAACAGTAAACATAAGTTTCAAGAATTTGCCGCAACATATTTCAGTGAAAGCAACATCATCTTTGGGACCTGCTCAAAGCGGAATAGTTGAAATAACCTACAATGCAGCAAAAAATACCCAGAAAGGGTATCTGAAAGACTTGCTTACATTGGTAGTTAATGGCGTAGCATATGAAAATGCGCTGAAGGTAAGTGCAACTTTGCAATAAGCAGTATCTTCTGAAATAAAAATCTTCAAAGTGAACTCACTTTGAAGATTTTTTTATTTAAAGGGAGTGAAGTTAAATTGCAAATCCCTGTTTACGTATTATCTCAATCACTTTTCCCGAAAAGAACTCATTGTCGGAACGCTTGTAGCGGACGTCAGTAAACACTTGGGCAAGATTCTGTTTCATATTTTCGGTCACAAAATTTTGTGATGCCGTCAAACTTTCCTTATCTGCATATATCTCATTTATTTTATTGGCAGTATAAGGCTGATATATATTGTAATGTATAACTGCATCCAAAGGCAATCTATCAGTAAGGGCAGCCTCATCGGCAGGATATCCCATAACGAGGCACGCTACAGGAAAGACGCCTTTTGGCAGTTGCAAAATCTCAATAATTTGATCGGCGTTATACACCACAGTGCCTAAATAACAAATTCCCAATCCATTAGCTTCTGCCTCTATAGCTAAATTCTGAGAGGCCAAAGCAGCATCTACCGATGCATTTATAAACCACAACAGATTATCGTACGAAGCATCAGCATTTCTCAAACGGCACCAGTGCGAAAACCTGTTGATATCTGCACAAAAGGTAATGTGTACCGGAGCCTGCAAAACCATTTGTTGTTTGAAGTGAGCCCCCCACAATTTCTGGCGCAGCTCAGTATCAGTAGTAACAATGATGCTGTAAAGTTGCATATTGCCGGTATTTGAAGCCCTGGTAGCAGCAGTAAGTACCTCATTGATAATATCATCAGATACAGGAGTATCGATGTATTTGCGCACTGAACGATGGTTTGCAATAGTTGAAATCATAAGAAATAAGTATTATATTAACCAACTAAAAAAAGTATATACTATTCATTTAAACATTACGTTTTACATAAGTTTAAATATTAAAACTTCGGTACAAAACTTGCACACAAAATTGAAATTAAATTTAAGTTCAACCAAGTATAGTTATACATTATTTTTTTATATTTTGGACAACTATTTCATCAAAAGCTAAATTAATGATTATGAAAAAAATAGCAGTAATTGTATTGATAATGATTTTAGGGAGTGTAGTATTTGTAGGCTGCAAATCTTCGCGCCCAATCTGTCCGGCTTACTCTGACGTACAGCAGGTTGAAGCACAAAAATCTGTTGAAAGCAGGGTTTAAATTAAATCCGGAAATGATACGTAGGATTAAAACAAATAGCTTGCCGGGCAAGTCTATTTTTTTATTATGCGTGTTTTTTTTTCCTGCTGTTTTAGCCTATAGCCAGGGCGAGATTGATACACAGGATAAAATTTTCTTTCGCAATGAGCGTACCTACGCCTTTAATTTGAATTCCAATGGTTGGGGTTTCGATTTCAGGTATGGGCAACGCGTGAATGCATACAGGCACAGGCTCTACGAAGTGCAGTTTGCAGAAATGAAGCATCCGAAAGAATTCAAATCCAGCAATCCATATATTTACACCCAAGACAGATATGTATTTGGGAAATTAAATTCGTTTTTTAACATCCGTACAGGATATGGCTTGCAACGGCAGATTTACGAAAAATACGATAAAGGTGGTATTTCTATACGACGATATTTTACAACCGGAATTTCGTTGGGCATTCTTAAACCTGTGTATTACGAGGTGCTATATCCGCGAGACTCAATAAAAGTAGAGAAATTTGATCCTGCAAAACATCAATTAGGCGACATTCTTGGCCGTGCTTCGTTTTTCAAAGGATTCAACGAAATACACATTACTCCTGGCATAAACGCTAAATACGGGTATACATTTGAATTTAGTAAACGTGATGAAGTTTTCAGGGCCTTGGAATTGGGCGCTATGCTCGATTTTTTCTTATTAAAACCTGAAATTTTGTCTTTGGCCAAAAACAATAATTATTTCCTCACATTGTTCTTGAGCTATAGGTTTGGGCGTATTGTGGATAGCAGGTTCAAGAAAGTACCTGATGTAGCTCCCTATTAATGAGCAGTTAACATATCATTTTTTTCCTGATTTAAACAATAAAAGGCAAATATTTACCAATATTAGCAATTAAAACCCAAAATAAAGCATGTTACGCATTTTGGCCAGCGCTGAATAATATCTAAATTTGCGGCATGGAAATAAATTTGTTTTTATGATGGGTTATATTTCATGGCACAAAAAAAGCGTACAATATGCCATGTTGTTTTTGCTGGCCTTTATATGGGGCAGCTCGTTTATACTTATGAAAAAAGGATTGCAATCGTTTGATAATGGACAGGTTGCCGCAATGCGCATATTTTTTTCTTTTCTCATATTTACCCCAATCATATATCGCGAGTTTAAGCATTTGCAGCGTAAACACGTTAAGTCTCTCATGATAAGCGGATTTATAGGCATATTCTTTCCAGCATTTCTCTTTACAACAGCCCAAACCCATATAAACTCATCACTAGCTGGTATGCTCAATTCGCTTACACCATTTTTTGCATTGCTCATAGGTGTAGTGTTTTACAAATACAATACCAACTGGGTAAGTGTGAGCGGTGTACTTGTTGGTTTGCTTGGTGCACTGGGGCTCATAGTCAAAGATTTTGCTCATGTGCTGACCAGCATCAATGCTTATGCACTTTATATAGTATTGGCTACACTCTTTTATGGCATAAATACCAATGAAATAAAAACAAAGCTCTTTGAATTGCGCGGATTGTCTGTTGCCTCGCTGTCATTCCTGTTTATAGGGCCATTCGCAGGTGTATATCTTTTGTTTTCAGATATTCCTCAGGCACTGCAGCATCCGCATGCCATACAAAGCCTGGGAGCTGTATTTATACTTGCATTATTTAGCAGTGTGGTAGCTACAATTATTTTTAACGTACTTATAAAACATACTACTGCATTGTTCGCAGCTTCGGTAACCTACCTCATACCTGCTTTTGCAATCGTATGGGGTCTTATTGATGGAGAATCACTGACAATCTTGCAGATTGTTTGGATAAGCGTCATCATGTTAGGAGTATATTTAGTCAACTATAAAAAAGTTAGAACCAATGGAGTTTAATCGTTTACAGCGATGGATGCTGACCCTTGTATTTGGGGTTTTGCTAGGAGTTGCCTGGAATACAAATGGATTTTCATTATTTATTGCATTTGTGCCCTATTTTCTGCTGGAGAATTATATCTATAACAATAAACAGAAATATGGGGCCAGTATCATGTTTCTACACACTTACGCCGCCACCCTCGTATGGAACACCATAAGTATGTGGTGGCTTATGTATGCCAGCATGGTTGGGGTGATACTGGGCATTTTGTTAAACAGCCTTTTGTATGCCACAGTCCTACATTTTGGGCACATCACCAAGCGGAGGTTGGGCAGACCAGTCGGATATCTTTCAATGATAGTTTACTGGCTGGGTTTCGAATACATTCATCATTTTTGGGATCTTTACCACCCTTGGCAAAATCTGGGAAATTGGTTTTTTGAGAATATCTATATAGTACAATGGTATGAGTATACCGGTGCATTGGGTGGCTCCCTTTGGTTGCTGCTCATCAACTTACTTATTTTTTACAACATAAACTCGGGTGGCAAAAATCTGAGCAAAAAAACCAAAACCATCAATTATACTGCTTTGGGACTGCTTATTGGCCTTCCTATTATTGTTTCCTTGATTATATTTTATACATATCATGAAAAAGAAGATCCGATAGATATTATATTGCTGCAGCCCAATATAGATCCATACGCTGAAAAATACAACAGCGAGCTATACGGCTCTCAGCTCGACAACCTGATGTTGCTGTCGGACTCGCTGGCAGACAGCACGGTAGACTACATCATGGGACCGGAAACAGCTTTTCAACATGGCTCATGGGAACATCAGCTAGAAACAGCACCATCGGTGGTGGCAATACGCCAATTTCTGGTCCGATACCCAAATATTAAATACATAGTTGGTTTGTCAAGCTATCGTTTATTTGGCCCCGGTTCAGAGCCGCCTGTTACTGCGCGGCCATTCAGAGACGAACCAGACACATATTACGACAGACATAATACAGCTATACAGTTAGATACAAGCAAGTATATCCCCATTTATCATAAATCGAAACTGGTATTGGCAGTAGAACGAATGCCTTTTCTGAGGTATATAAAATTTATTGAAAATTATGCATTGGATATGGGCGGTATAGTTGGCAGCCTGGGTTCAGACGAAGAGCGAATCGTATTCAAATCCCCCACAGATAAGCTTGTAGCTGCACCAGTAATTTGCTACGAATCGGTATTCGGAGAATTTGTAACCGGATATATAAAAAATGGCGCAAATTTCATTGCGATTATTACAAATGATGGTTGGTGGGGTTTTACCAAAGGCCATAAACAACATTTTGCATTTGGCCGACTGCGCGCCATTGAAACCCGCAGAAGTATAGCCAGAAGTGCAAATACGGGCATCTCAGCTTTTATAAATCAACGCGGTGAGGTTTTTCAGGCAACCAAATACTGGGAACGAGCTGTAATAAGAGGTAAAATAAATGCCAACGATAAACTCACTTTTTATGTAAAACATGGCGACATCATAGGCCGTGTAGCCGCATTTTTATCTGTACTCATCATTCTTTTTGCCATAGTAAAAGCAATAGTACCAGCAAAAAAATAATTTTCGATAAAAGAAATAAGAAATCCGGCTGCTAATTCAAGATATGAATAAACAGCCGGATTTTGATTTTATTGCAATATCTTTAGATTTTGAGCAGCCTCTTGCACAAATCAATCTGTTCTGCATCGCCTGTATATTTTCCGGGTTCATCCGAAAGTTTGATGGTAGGAACCCAGTCTTGTCCTTCAGGTCTGGCCTCAACAATTTTTATTACAATATTCAAAGGCTTCACTCCTACATCGTTGGTAAGATTGGTGCCTATGCCAAAGGAAATTTTTATTTTAGTACGGCAATAGTCTGCAATTTTTTCTACCAAATCAGCATTCAGGTTGTCCGAGAAAACAATCACTTTTGACATGGGATCTATGCGTAACTTTTTGTAATGATCAATGGTTTTATCTGCAAATATGAAAGGGTCGCCCGAATCATGCCTTACACCATCGAACAGTTTTGCAAATTTGGTGTCGAATGCACTGAAAAACACATCGGTAGTAAAGGTATCGGACAAAGCAATTCCCAAATCGCCTCTATATACCCGCACCCAATTATCGAGCGCAAGCTTGTTGGCCATTTTGTAGCCATATTTGGCAGCATGAAACATAAACCACTCGTGAGCATGCGTACCAATGGGGGTAGTATTGAAAATATGGGCTAAATGTACATTACTGGACCCAATAAATGAAGGCCTACCATAATTTATAAGTGCATTTACAATTCGCTTGTGATTCTCGTATGAATAGCGGCGGCGTGTGCCAAAATCTGCAACATTTACAGCCATATTATTGAAACGAACAGCCTTTCGCTGAGCCACATCTACAATAGTGTCAATATCATTGGTAGGCTGATTGGTCATCTTGAAATACAACTCAGATATCATGGCCATAAGTGGTACTTCCCACATGATGGTGCGATACCAATACCCCTCAATAGAAATCTGCAATTCGCCTCCATCCTGCACTATTCCAACCTCGCTCGGATCGTAGCGGTAACCGGCCAGAAAATCGAGATAAGTAGGATCAAGGTAATAGCAACGCTCATTCAGGAAATTTTTTTCGTCGAGCGTAAGTTGCAAGCCAGACATGCTGAGTACTTCTTTGCGCAGTGCTTCAGCAAAACCAGAGGGGAAAAGAGTTTTTCCCCTATTAATAAACCTGAACCTGACCTTGGCTCGTGGAAAAAGTTTTACCACAGCATTCTGCATCGATAGCTTATACAGATCGTTATCAAGAATAGAATGAATGATCATATTTGTGATGTATTTCTGCTAAGTTACAAAATAAAACGCACACTCGCAATATGCTTTTAAATTGGAAAAGAGGCGGAAATATATTCTTGTCAATACTAAAACAACATTGGCTTCCGAAAGATAAATTCGAAAAGTCCTGTTGTTAGTTTAAAATTAAGATTAAATATTAGTGGTGTAAAAATTCAAGAGCACTAAGAGCTGCAATTGTACCATCGGCCACTGCAGTGGTTACTTGCCTCACCTTAGTAACTCGGGCATCACCAGCAGCAAATATGCCTTTCATACTAGTATTCAACATATTATCTACAATTATTTCATTGCGTTCGTTAAGTTCTAGTTTGCCCTTAACAATTTGGGTTTGGGGTTCATATCCGATGAAAATAAATACGCCATCGATATCCTTAGGATTCACATTTCCGGTTGTAATATCCTCAATGAGAACCCTTTTGAGTTGTTCACCACCCTCAAAACTCATTATTCTGGATTGAAGCATAAATTCAATTTTGGGGTGATTCTGAGCTTCTACTATGGCTTGTTTAAATCCTTGAAAATGGTCGAACTGATGCACAATGGTAACCTTAGATGCGTATTTGGTCAGAGAGACAGCCTCTTCGAGAGCTGTATTTCCACCACCTACTACAATGATATTTTTATCAGTAAAAAAATCGCCATCGCAGGTAGCACAGTATGAAATTCCTCTTCCTGCAAATTCAGCCTCGCCTTTCACATTTAGGCTCCGAGACTTTCCTCCAGTGGCTATTATCATAGCCTTGGCGCTGAATGTATTCTTATGATTGATGGTAATGTATTTAATATCGCCATCCAACTGAATATCAGTAATTTTAGCATTTGATTTGATTTCGCAGCCAAAACTGATAGCTTGTTTCTTCATGACAGAACCCATCTGATATCCACTGATGCTCTCTACCCCAGGATAATTTTCAATTTTGTGGGTCAAATTCATTTGTCCACCTATGGCCCCTTCACTTACTATCAGAGCCTTAGCCCTAGACCTACCTAAATAAATGCCCGCAGTGAGACCGGCTGGTCCGCCACCTACTATAATTACATCAAAATCTGTTGTTGCCATGTCGTTGTATTTAAAAAGAATCCGCAGGACAAATTAAAAACAATGGTTTAAAATCCGCCTGCGGTTAAATGCCTCATTATATGAACCTAAATAATTGATGTTTATTAATCTACAAAATTCTGATCCAGGATATTTTTTATTTGTTCACTGGTCTGAATGCTACTAGTAGCTTTCACAACTTTACCATTTTTGAAATATACAGTGAACGGAAGCCCCATAAAACCTTTACAATCTGGCAATTCGCGAATTACTCGAGCATCAGGGGAATCAAATAACATATCTCTGAATTGCACATGAGGATATTCATGTTTCATTTCTTCCACAGCATCGTACACAGGCACACACATTGGCCCCATGCGTCCGCAAATGATCATAACATTTTCATTGTTTTGGATTAGTTTCTCGAAATCTGCTGCAGAAACTACATGTTCTAAATTTGTCTGAAGTGTCATAGCCTTGTTTTCTATCTATTTATAAATAAAAATATGATGCAAAAATAATATCTTTTTAGATACGAAACTACATATTTATATACTTACATACATAGATTTATGAAATTTTAAGAACTAATGTAACTATTAAGTTCAGAGTATAGTTTCTAAAATTTATAAATTTCAGGTTTAAGTGCTTTTGGGCTCCATGCCTGTAGAAACTCAAAAATTTTCTCTTTGCTATATCCCTTTCCTTCTTCAAGATAGGCTGAATTTTGGGTATGCAAACGGCGTCCATCAGCATCTATTACCACCAGCACAGGGAAACCGAATCTGTTGGGAAATTCCAAATACTTCATCAATTCGGCATTTTTATTTTCTTTGCTATAGTTGGCTTTAATCACCACAAAATCAGCTTTCAACAGTGAATCTATTTGTGCATCTGCATCACAAAATTCGTGCAGGCGTATGCACCAAGGGCACCAGTTTCCCCCAATTTGCATGTAAATATGCTTATTCTCGGCTTTGGCTTTTACCATTGCCTCTTTTAGCTGAACCATAGCATCTAGCTCGGTATTATACACTTGGGTATTTGAAGTTTGAGCATACACAAATACACTCACCAAAAATGCAGCAATAAGTATAATAACTTTTTTCATAAAATAAAATTCTTAAGTATTTGAGTAGAAGTAAGCATGAAAATGAGATGTTCGCTATCCCAGGATTCGGTCTATTTCGACAAGTTCATCAGCAGTAAAAGCAGCATTACCCAGTGCAGCCAAGTTGTCCATGAGTTGGTTTACCGAACTCACACCCACCAACACCGAAGTAATCTCTTTGCGAGCCAACAGCCATGCTACGGCCATTTGGGCAAGGGTCTGATTTCGTGATTTTGAAATCAACTGCAATGCTTTGGCTTTTTCTATCACAGCAAGCGTTACATCTTCCATTTTCAGGAAGCCGGATTCTTTGGCAGCACGAGAATCTGAAGGTATGCCGTTCAGGTATTTATCAGTAAGCAAGCCCTGAGCCAATGGGGAAAAAGCTATGCAACCAATGCCATTTTCGGCCAAAACATTGAGCAGACCATTCTCAGGCTCACGCGCGAGCATGTTATACTTAGGCTGGTGTATGACAAAGGGTGTGCGATACTGATTAAACAGTTCTATTGCATTTTTGGTTTGTTCCGGAGAATAAGACGAAATACCCACATACAATGCTTTTCCTTGCAACACCATTTGATTGAGCGTGTGAACAGTTTCTTCGAGCGGGGTGTTGGGGTCAAATCGGTGAGAATAGAATATATCCACATAATCAAGCCCCATTCTTTTCAACGACTGATCCAGACTGGCAGTAAGATATTTTTTGCTGCCCCACTCGCCGTATGGACCCGGCCACATGCGGTATCCTGCTTTGGTGCTTATAATAAGCTCATCACGATAGCCGTACAACTGATTTCGGAGCACTTTACCAAAAGTTTCTTCAGCAGAGCCGGGAGGCGGTCCGTAATTGTTGGCAAGGTCGAAATGTGTAATGCCCTTATCAAAAGCCTTCAGAACAATATTGGTGGCATTTTCAAAAGTATCTACCCCCCCAAAATTGTGCCACAAACCAAGTGAAAGTTCGGGCAATAATAAACCGGAGTTGCCACATCTCCGGTATTTCATTTCGTTGTATCTGTTTGAATTAAATAAATTCATACATCCGCTATATTAAGCATTTTGCATAGTCACCATATTGTTAGCAACAAATCCACGGTCTTCGATCCAAATCTTGTACCAGCCATTGTTTTGCTCTATCAGGTTTACTTTATCGCCTTTTACAAGAACCATGAGTACATCATTCTCTTTTGTAGGGCCGCTACGCATATTCAGTCGATTTGCAGTTACCACTGCATCACCATCATCGTCGGTATTATCACCTACCAGAAATTCACGCATCGCCCAGCCTTCTTTTCTGAAAGCCACCTTGAGCCAGTCGCCCTGAACTTTTATGGGTTTAAGATTGGTACCGGCTGTAAGGTTCCAAAGAGCTTCGCTATCTGCTTTGGCATCTTTCAGCACTTTCATATCAGCATTTACCACCGCCAAAGCTGCAGGAGGGAATGTGCTATTGTTTTGGTTCAGTAGTTTATCGCGTAAGGCATCGAGCGGGAAAGCAGGTCCCGGGTCAGTTTTGCGACCAGGTGCAATCTCTTCGTGGCCAAGTATTTGCTGAATATCATAAGCAGCACATATGGCTTCACAAATCTCGTACACCCTATTTATTTGTACTTCAGGATATTTATGCCAATGTTTTACAGTAGTAATTTTATTGCGGTGATTTGCTTCTACTATGAGTGAAGGATCAATTTTTTTGTTGTACCATGTATGAAAACTACCATCGGGCTGCTTCATCAGATACCCGGGGTTGCTTATTTCAATACCGATAGAATATTTATTGTACCCCACCCGGCCTTTGTACTCGCTTTGGCCAGCGTGCCAAGTAATTATATTGAGCGGAGCAAGTTGAACTATTTCGCCATCCATTCCCACTACAATATGTGCAGAAGCTTTTATAGCAGGATTTTTGAGTGTTTTTACAGCTACATCGGTACTATCGCCAGCAGTGTAATGTATTATAATTGAGTCAGGTACATACTGTCCTGATACTTTTGTAGTAGAGTCATACTTGATATTTTCACCTTTTAAAAGATGGTTTACAACTTCCATGTCTGATTGAATTAGGGGGTTAATATGATGATTCAAATGTACTTAATTTTTATAAATACTCAAAAATAAGTAGATAATAACTTTAAAAACACAAAAAAAATAGAATAATTTATCTATTCCCGAATTTTTGGTATCCAATTTGAGAAGTTTAAATAGAAAAACCCTTTTTGAACAGCAAAGCTGAAATATTATATTTTGTCATTCAAAAAGTGTATATTTGTTTGTTGAAATTAACGAAAAACTAAATCATATGTTTCTAAAATATCTATTAAAAATACATATGTTGCTTGCAACAGCAATTATTTTGGTATCATGCCAAGGAAACAAACAGGACACAAGCCTTAACCCAGCAGACTCACTAGGTACGGGCAGCAATATATTGCAGGAAGGCCAAAGTTTGGTTTATACCAAATATAAACTTCCACTTCCGGTTGAGATGTACAAATTCGTTAAAGAAAGTAATCCGGAATTTAAACGTGAAATACTTAATAGCATAGAAGATTTGGATCGCTTCCCCAAAAATGTTGACAAAGCTGTAAATCTGGGTATGTATTCTGCAGACCTTGCATACTGTACTATACTGGGAAAGAAAGAATTAGCCATTGAATACTTCAGAGCTACCCAAAAACTGGCAGAAAGTTTGCATATAGCTGAAGGATATTCTGAGGCCATGATTGAACGATTCAACAACAACCTCGACAACAACGATTCGCTGTATCAGATTTCGAACAGCATATATTGGAAAACATGCAACTATCTGGAAGCAAATGAAGATGTGAACGTACTTCCATTTATAATTTTTGGTAGCTGGCTCGAAAGCGTGTATCTGACTATGCATACTTATGAAAACCCTGCCGAAAATCAAGAAGTACTTGAACAAGTAGCGGTACAGGCGAAATCTGTTGACAATTTGATAGAATACATGTACCAAACGATGCTTGATATGAAAGTTTTCAATGTAAATGCAGATATTCAGCGGGTTTCCAATAGCCTCAAGGATTTGAAAGTAAGCTACGACAAAGTTCGTGTAGAAGGTATGACTTCATTGCTTTTTGATGAAATAAAACGTAAATATGACAACTTGCGTGATCAGTATTTATTTGAGCCTTATTGATTGATAATAAGACCTTAAAATAAGGTTTTAAAAAAACTATACTTCTAATAAAGCCGGATTGCTTCCGGCTTTATTTTTTCCTAAAAAGCAGACATCAAAAGGTGAATCTATAAAACCCTTCTCCCCGCACATTGTGATAGGGGATTTTCATATTTCTGCATACCGAAGCAAAACGTTGCATTTTGCCAGGAATAAGGTTGGCGCAAAGTACAACTTTACCCACATCAAACAATTGCAAAACCGCATTGAAATCAGTAATTTGGTTTGATGCAACAACCAAAACATCTGCCTTTATTTTATTTTCCGATTTGTATTCGAGCCAATCCTGACTCAGAATAACAGCCACTTTTTTATTGTTTACCTGAAATACCGGAACTTCGGGATACGCTTCTTGAAAGTTTTGAAAAAAATATTCTACTCTGCCAGTATCTATCTGATGCACATACCGTTCTGCTGTATATTGATGTATATGGCTAAAAAGCTTATCCTTTTGTAAAGTAGCTGCGGAATCTGTAAGCAAAAGCATTCGGTTGCCTTCACTAAATGCCAAAGCCATGCCTTTGTTGGTATTATAAACCAATAATTCGGACGAAGCTGAATGAATAATTGACACAGCAAATTTAAACATGAATAGAAGAGCAGACAAAGCTAGCAGAGAGCGCAAATAATTGAATTTCTTTTCTACCAACCATATGATTCCGACTATAAGCAATACATATAAAAAAATTAAATCGGGTGCTGAAAAATAAATTTCCTGAACGGTAGATTCAGGCCAAGAAGCTATCCACTTAGCAAACCAAGTCATTAGCTTAAGTTGTAGCATTACTATCCAGGCCACCCAGGTCATAAGTGTGCTACTGAACGATACAACCACAATAACAATTGCTGAATAAAGTATAAGGCTCGACAACGGAACGAGAATAAGGTTACTGACAAGAAAATATACCGGAAACTGATGAAAATAATACATAGTGAGCGGAGTAGTTCCCAACTGAGCAGCCAGAGTTACAGATGTAAGCGACCAAAGGCTGTTCATCCATTTATTTTCAATTTTCAATAGGTTTTGTATAGGTTGTTGCAATGCGACAATGCTAAAAACAGCAATATACGAGAGTTGAAAGCCAATATCGAACAACATCAATGGCTTGATAAGCAAAAGCAATACTGCCGAACCGGCAAGTATATTATACATATTGAGTTTACGGTTGTAAAAAGTGCCTATGGTAAATAAGCTGAACATAAGAGCAGCCCTTAGCACCGAAGGCGACATACCGCTAATGAGCGCAAAAAGCCACAGGTTACTAATAATAATAGTCAATTTGATAATTCTGATTTTGGCCGATTTATGGTCTATCCATTGCATGGCAAACATGAGCACCATATAAATGAGGCCAACATGTATGCCTGAAACAGCAAGTACATGGGTAGTACCAGTTGCACTAAATGCAAGTTTCGTTTCTTCGTCTATTTGACTTTTGTAACCCAGTGTCAACGCAGAAAGAACCGCAAATTCATCTCCTTCAAATCCTGCTGCAATGTATTGGTTTATAAGTAACTTCTGTAGTTGGTAACTAAAACGAATGATTGGATTCCCACCACCCGAATCAATTTTAGCAAAATACCCTTCAGCTATGTGGGTCTGAAAATAAATGCCATTGCGCACCAGATACTTAGCATAATCGAATTGCTCCGGATTGTTATTCGATTTCATGGCCACAATTTTGGCCTGCACAAGGAGTACATCGCCATACTGAATGGCTTGGATTGATATAGAATCAAATATGGCTAAGACTACAATATCGCCTTGTGGACGAATGGTATCTGAAATGTAACGTAATCGAAGTTCTGCGACCACACCATTGGTTTTCTGCACAGGCTGGGAGTATACCAATGCCTCATACATTACTTCATCGTTCCTGAACTCACCCAAAGGTTTTAGTCCCAAAGTATAAAACACCGAATATGCGCCAAGCAGAAAAAATACAACAAACGAAACCAAACCACTTATGAGCTTTTTTATATGAAGTGGTATCTTTATTTTACCATATTCCATTACCAGCCACCCAATGAGTATAAGCATCATTGCAACAATACCCATATTGCCAAAAAAATGGAAAGTATACTCAAGGAAAATGCCGAATACCAATGGCAACAGAATGCGCACAAAAGGCATCTGAGCTAATGTGATATTCGGCTTCAACATGTATATTAAGATAAATTAGTTAAACATTCATCTTTTAATCAGTGTCCTCCTTTTATTTTGAGGTTTTCGCCATTATCGTCAACCACCTGTTTTTTCCAGGAATCGGGATAACCGGGAAATTTGGGCGACATTGGATAGCCGTATGGGTTTCGCAGCAATTCACCGTTTTTTTCCTGTTTTACATTCCCATCCAGAAACTTCACGAGCAAGAAATTGCTCAATTCAGTCCAGTGTGAGAGGGTAATGCTGGCCATATTATCGGAAAAATCGGTCAGAAACTCACGCCCCAGAATTGAATCCTGCTTATAGAGAGTCAAAGCAGCAGCATCTATTACAGGAATATAAGCTGCAAACTTTTTCTCAAGCTCGCCCTGCAACATTTCAATTTCGGGCTGCACGCGATTGTAAAACAAATATTTGAAATGCGCTACCCTATTAAAAATCCAGAAAGCAGCATCATCGGAATAGGTAAGCATATCGCCATTACCCTCTGCAAAACCATTGTGCACATGGGTAATGCCTGCATAAAACGGCACATGTACCGAAGAACCCACATCGTCGACCCCAAACCAATAAATACCCCCAATATGCGAAGGTAGCCAACTGCGCAATTGCGCCACGAACGAGAATCCGGTTTGCTGTGTGACAGTAGTTCGTTCGTTCAGATACTCCTGGCCTTCGTAGGTCCAAGTAAGCGGACGCCAACGATAAGGTAGGCCAAAAGGTCCGGCACCTGCATCTTTCGACATATCTAGTTCAGTATTTTGTAAATAATCCCTTTTGAAAGAAATCAAATCGTGTGGCGAAAGTTTCCGATCTGCTTTCACATAAAGCGGTAATCTGAGAGCAGAGTCTTTGCCATTGGCAGCATTCCAAAATTCAGCCATTTGTCCGTTCACCATATTGAACATACTCCAAACCCTGAGCTCGGCAAATCTGGCAGCAGTAAAATTCATAGGTGCATACGCCTGTGAAAATGAAAAATCTTCGTCCTTTCCGTTAAAATATCCTCGAGAACGAGCGAAACTTATTATATCAACCGAGTATATTGTTTCAACTTCAGGGTTATTCAGTTTAAATATCTCCTTACTGGTGATTACATTTGAGCCGTTGGCAGCAGGAATTTTAGTAATGCGGGAGTGATTGGCGTGTGCCGACACATAGCCATCGGGGATGCGAATAGCTACCCACACTGCACCTTTGTTGGCATTGTAGTTGGCTTTGGTTTTCTTGTCCTTTTTCATGTCTACTCCTTTGCCTATCAGCTCCATAATCCATACCTCGTTGGCATCGGCTATGGAGAATGATTCGCCGGTGCTGGCATATCCATATTGCTCTACCAAAGAAGCTATAACCTGAATGGCCTCGCGGGCAGATTTTGAGCGTTGCATGGCCAGAAACATAAGGCTTCCGTAATCTACCATTCCGGTTGAATCCCAAAGCTCAGCTCTACCGTCGAAGGTAGACTCTCCTATAGCCACCTGGTACTCATTCATAAATCCAATGACTTGGTAGGTATACGAAACCTGAGGAATTTGCCCTAAGGGTTTATTTGTACCACGGTCGTACAAAGTAATCATAGATCCAGCCGGCCATCGCATAGCAGGCCGCCAATACAATTCACCATATCGTATGTGCGAATCGGCAGCATAGGTTATCATCACAGAGCCATCTTTGCTGGCTCCTTTACTTACCAAATAGCTGGTACAAGCCAAGGCCTGATAGCCCAACAATGTGAATAGTATAATTAAAAAAGAATGTATTAATCTGTATTTCATATACTTAAAATCATTTAGGTTGCTAAAATCTTAAAATAAAAAAACTGCATTCCCAACGGTAAAAATTACATCGGGGGAATGCAGCCTTTAAAGTACTAGCAAATTAAAATGAATGTTCGGATTCTTCCAAATCTATGTCCTCAGTTTTGCTTTTATCATTCACTTTATCCTTGACTTTCTTTTTATTGAATTTGTTTTTGTTTTTTCTCTCAGCTTTGACTTTTGAGTACAAAGCAAATTGCTCAGCCGTAAATACAGACTGCAATTCTGTATCTTTCTGAGCATTAATCTCAATCATTTGTTTACCAACTTCTTTCCTTTTTGATTTTGAAGTTTTCAGAGAATCTGCTTTTACAACATATCTATAATTAATATTTTGAACAATTGGAATCTGAGCATCTGTAAGTGTCAGATGCTTAGTCATCCATTTGGTCAACTGTTCGGCTCTTTTGTCAGGCGCTTGTCTTACTTTCTGAGCCAAAGCACCAGTAACTGCAAACAATGCAATCATTGCAAAAATTAGAATCTTTCTCATAATAAAATATTCAATATAAACATTCATTTATTGTGATTTACAGAACGGATTTGGATACAACGTCCTAGAAATCCTTATTAAAAACGATGAAACAAGATAGTTATTTTCTTATACACGTTTTTTGTGAACCCAAGGCAAAATGCAACAAAACCCACCGAAGATTAAATTTGAAATTTGATTCAAAAATATACCAGCAAGTGGGTTTAACCTAAAACCAGAAATGAGAATTACTATTTTATACTGCGGGCTTTGGCATACATAGCCGAAACTTGTTCCCAATTGATCACATTGAAGAAAGCATCCACATATTCGCTTCTTCTGTTTTGGTATTTGAGATAATACGCGTGTTCCCAAACGTCAACAACCAGCAATGGGATGGTTCCCCATTGTGTAAGGTTGTGATGCTTTTCGCTTTGCAGCACTACCAGTTGACCGGCCACCGGCTCCCAGGCCAAAATAGCCCAACCACTGGCCTCCACAGCATTGGCAGCCGCAGAAAAATATGCTTTGAATGCATCGAAACTACCAAAGGCAGAAACAATGGCCGCATCGAGCTCAGATGAACGAGTGCCCTGTTTTGGTCCCATTACTTTCCAGAAAATTTCGTGCAGAAAGTGCCCCGAACCATGAAATGCCATTTCACGTTCCCAATGCTTCACAAGCGAAAAGTCTTTGGATTCAGTAGCTTCCTTCAATTTTTTCACTGCATTATTCAAGCCGTTTACATACCCGAGGTGGTGCTTGTCGTGATGCAAGCGCATGGTTTGCTCATCGATGTATGGTTCCAGTGCATTGTAATCATATGGCAATGGCGACAAAACATAATCAGACACTGCAAAGATTCCATTTTCTTTATTCATATCCTGAGCTGCTTCCGCCATTCCGTTGCCTACAAGCAGAGCACCCGTAGCGAGGAATGAGGTCTTGAGGAAAGTTCTTTTATCCATGATGCTAAAATTTTTATTGATTGATTTTATTTAGAATAGTTCTACTTAATTTTACAAAGTAAATGAAATACAACCTACACGAATGTTTATAAAAGTTTTTTTTATAACTTTAATGATTAAAGAAAGTTAAATAAGTATGACTCGTGAATTCCATACATTTGAATATCAAATTACAAATCAGCCGTTTGCACACAAAGAATTAGTCTTAAGCCAACAATCTGTAGTGCTAAATTTGTTGGACAACAGCCATAATCTGCTGGAAACAGCTAACCTGGCATACATAGAAGCAGAAACCATATATTTACAAATTGACAAGAAAGAGCCAATAAAACTTGAAAATGCATGGGTAAATGATTTCGACCTAGCAGACTATAGAAACTCCAGAAACTTATCTACCGATGCTTCTATAGAAATGCCATCGCTGCATATATCCAATTCATTCCTTTTCAATTTGAGCGGTATAAATTTTAGTAGGGCTTTGTTCAAAGAAAATTCAGTATTTAAAAATGTAAGCTTTTTGAACGAAACAAGCTTTGAAAATGCAAGTTTTGCGAAAGAAATGCATTTTGAATACGCACTTTTTTTTAGCGGAAAAGTAAATTTCAACGAACTTAGTTGCGGGAAAGGAGACAAAAGTTTCAAAAGCGCAGTATTCAAAGGTACAGGGTATAGTTTCGAAAAAGCCAAATGGGGCGATGGCGATATAAACTTTGTAAACGTAGAATTTGGCGATGGCGATGTAAATATGAGTTTCAATACATTTGGAACAGGAAAAAAAATATTTAAGCTGGCCAGATTTGGCAATGGAAGGAAAGATTTTAGCAATACTCACTTTGGTTCAGGCATTATTTCATTCGAGAAATCGGACTTCGGAACCGGTACCCTCAATTACAGAAACACCGATTTCGGCGATTGCGAAGTAGATTTTACCTCAGCTCATTTTTGCAATTTATCTTTCATCAACTCCAGGTTCGGAAAAAACGATGTATCATTTAAGAATGCTGGTTTTTATGGTTCTAAAAACATATTCAGATCTGTTGTTTTTGACAGCGGGAAAAAAGATTTTCACTATGCGAAATTTGAAAAAGGCGATTTTGAATTTGAGAATGTAAAATTTGGTGAAGGATTGCTCGATTTTAGGGCCACAGAAATAAAATCTGCCCGACTTATATTCGACAGGTGTTCTTTCCAGAATGCAGATATTAACTTCGAAGCATCGGAGGCGCATAGTTCTTCGCTCATAGCGCATGATTGCACATTCGATGGCGGACAAGTAAATTTTGAAGCCCTACGCTTTACCGACAGCGAATTGGTAATCAGAGGTATTCAACTAAAAACAGATAAAGTGTCTTTCAGGCAATCCACATTCAGAAAACTAACTATTCACTCGTGCGAAATGTACAAATACGTAGACTTGCGTGTGAGCAAATGCCACGAATTGCATATAACTGACAGTCTGGTAGATGGCATACTTGATTTGCAGCCGGAATCGGGGCCACTCAATGTAGAAGTCATAGATTTTTCGGGAATGCGCCTTTTGGGCCGGATTTACATAGATTGGTACCAGGCACACCTGAAACGCAACATCAACCTGCAGCACACCGACTACCGCAACAAAGCAGAACAATTCAGGATGCTCAAAGAAAACTACAACCAACTTGGCAAGTACGACGAAGAAGACCTCGCCTACCTCGAATTTAAACGAAACGAGGCAAAAGCACTTTTACTCGATGCCAAAGAAAGTGGAAGCAAGTTTAAGTATTGGGTTTCAAAATCAAATTATGCTTTCAAATGGATGGTTTTCGATAAAATGGGACATTATGCCACCGACCCGGTGCGGGTATTCCAGAGCATGTTTATTGTATATATTATATTCTCATTTATATATATTTTTACTCATTACTTAATTCCATCGGCAGATATTCGCTCGTCACTTTTTCCAATGGACGATCCACGGGTGCTCGATGAAACAGCACGGGCATTTTACCACAGCATAGTTACATTCCTTACCATAGGCTACGGCGACTACTACCCTACCGGAGTTAGCCGCATACTTTCCGGCATCGAAGGATTTACCGGATTATTCTTATTATCCTATTTTACAGTTGCCTTTGTTCGTAAAATTTTAAGATAACGAATCAGATGAAAGATTATCCGATATACATAGGTGGGCATTTCACTACCACGCAACATACTCTGGATGTAGTATCGCCATACACCAACGAAGTTTTTGCAAGAACATATCTGGCTTGCCTTCTTTCAAAAAATATAAAATGCTGCATGAAATATCGGAGAGAATACGGGAAGATGCCTCACATCTGTCCGAGGTTCTCAGCATGGAATCGGGCAAACCCATACGATATGCTCTGGGTGAAATAGAGCGGGCTGCCCAGGTATTCCAGATAGCTGCCGAAGAGTCGAAGCGTCTGCCTAAAGAATATATGTCGATTGACTGGACTGCCC
>JFJP01027368.1_pt1 | contig 22066 bp, 22 predicted proteins | sample 431651 | NCBI WGS metagenome assembly JFJP01 (sample SAMN02602958, study PRJNA72255) | Microbial mat metagenome, whole genome shotgun sequencing project. | biome: fresh water; feature: sink hole; material: water; isolation source: purple microbial (photo- and chemosynthetic) mats found in...
AAAATGAGAAAAAAGAAAAAAATAATGATTGTTTTTTAAAAAAATAATAATGAGCTTTTTTTTTTAATAAAAACAAATTGAATTAGATTTCGAGATGAATTTTGGTATTTTTCTCTAAAAAAATTGTGTTTTATCAAAAAAATAAAAATGAATGTGATTTTTCAGACGAAAGATAAATCAAATGATATTGATAATAATTTTTTCTTCACATTGTATTAAATAAAATTCTGTCTCATTTTTCTGGATCAGGAATCGTCAAAAGGTTTTGATCATTGATCAAAGGCATTAACATTGAATCAGAATAATAATAATGCACAAAGAAAATCCCAAGAATACTACAAACTACATAATAATTGAGAAATTTTATCAAGAATTTATTCCTCAAAGGGAAAAACTCTTCCAAAAATAGATTATTCCCTTCATTTTTCAGCTGAGAACTTTTATTTATTTCCTTTAATATGGAAAACCCATTCAAATTTATAATATGTCCAGCCCGAATTTTCTCATAAATGTTTTCTCTAAATAAAAATACAAATAAAAAAACTGTTTTCGATATAAAATCACTTGATTTCGTCTTCTAAAGCAATATTTAAACTATTTTCTTTGCTTTCTTTTTCCTTTCTAATGAAAATATCTCCCATTTTAAGCTTTTTTGTAGAAAAATCTTCTTTAGGAAAAGGCAATTTTAATCCATTTTTCTCAGGTTTTTCTATTAATTTCAGTGATAAATAAGAAAGATTTTCATCTTTTATAGAAATAAGCTTCATATTTTCAACTATTTCAGCTTCTTTATCAAAACAAAGTTTTTTTATAGCTGAAGCAGTTGTAAAAGTTCCTTCAAGGTCCAAATCGAAAATAAAGGAACCTAAAGATTCTCCTGTTTGTTTTTGCACAGAAAGATAGAGTATTTCTCCGTTGAAGAAACGCTTAATATAATATTTGAGATTTTGAATTTTAACACTTTCTTGAAAGAATTTTTTCATTTGCTTTTTTAAGGAAACTAAAGAAATGAACAATTTTTAAAATTAAAAAAAAATTGAAAATTCATACCCAAAAAATTAACAACTGATTAAAAATGAGCTGTTATTGTGCAGAAGATGATCATAATAATAAGGAGTTCCACTTCAAAAAAAAGGACAAAATCTTCTCAAATGACCACCCCAAAAAACTCCTAATTCACGATAACCCCCCTCATCATTTTTCCAAACCCCATTGTATTTTCCACCCTCCCAATGAAATCACTAATTTCTGCATAAATCCAAGTTGTTTCATGCCCCTTTGTCCAGCCTGCATGGAGAATCATCTGCTTAAACACGAAGGTGAAATCTCTTCAGAATCTCATATTCGAACCTTTGAACAAGTTATGACAGCTTCTCTTCAACAACTTCACGGTTTGCAAGAAAATCTTCGTTTTCACAAACGAACTTTAAAAAATCCTTTGATTTTTCCATCAGAAAGCCCGAAATTTCATGCTATAAATGAGCTAAATCAGCTTCACGCAAAGGTTTATGCATTAGTGGACGGTTTCTTTAATGAAGTCGCAAGAGATTTAGAAACTAGGTTCGGGGCTCCTTTTGATGAGAATCAAGCTTTCAAAGAGATAAAAAATAGGAATAAAGAAATTAAGAGAAGTTTAGAGGCTATTTCACAAGGTGGACAAAAAGCTCTAAAACAATTGATTCTTCTGAATAATAACAAATTTTATCATGATAATATGTCGTTTCTTGAAGGTTTATCAATGAGGGGAGCTTCTGCGGAACACGTTAGAATCGAGGAAAATCCTATTGAATTAACCAATATTAGAGCTGCTTTACAGAGATATGCTGGGATTTCGTACAGAAATGGAGAGTTTTTAAGAACAGAAATGAGTGATTTCTCAAAAAAAGAACAAAAACCAATGTATAGAAGTTATGTGAATGGGGGACCGGTGGGGATTAGAACTGCTTCTATACCTTCAATAAGAAATCAAATGAGGACAACTGCTTCTGGGGTTCGAAGCTCGTTTCCATATCCCCCCCCTGTTAGATATATGTCGCCACCAGTCATGAGGTTGTCAGGGCAACCCCTATTTTCACCTCCTCAATTCCCAGTACAATCCCAGCCTCAACCTCCTCAATTCATTTAAAAAATCAAACTAAGGTAAAATAAACTTTGTTTTCTTAAAATCAGTAAATTTTTTATTCTGAAAAAAAATAATTTTGAAAATCTTAATTTTTTGTTCTAAAAACCCATCATTTTTTTTAAAAAAATCCGTGTTTTTTTAGCTATATCCAAAAAAATCCATCATTTTTGAATTTAAAAACCTACCATTTTTTTTTTATTTTCAACTTTTTTACAAAAATTTTTTGCTTTTCATAAAAAAAAACCTAAATATCTTTTTAATGTTCCAATTCCTTCTTTTATTTTATTTTCCCTTCCTTCTCTCCTGTAAGTTACTTATGGTTCTAGAAGTCTTTCGCCATGGAGCTCGTCAGCCAGTCTATGACTATTGGAATGCAAAATCCTTTAAAGGGTTTGGAGAATTAACCCCTGTAGGTATGCATCAACACTACATTCTCGGACAATACCTTCGTCAAACCTATATAACAGAACAATCATTTTTATCCAATAATTATAATCCCAATGAACTATATGTTAGGTCCACAAACCTAAATCGAACAATCACAAGTGCGATGTCTCAGTTATATGGATTATATCCTTTAGAAGGAGGGCCTATATTACCTGAAGGAATTGAAGAACGACTTATTTTGCCTCCTTTTAAAGAAAGCTTGCCTCTATTTAAAGAAAGAAATCAAAGCCTAAGTAAGAGAATATGGGGGAGGACATTTGGATTAAAGGAAGGATTTCAACCAATACCGATTTTGAGCTTTGAAGAGAAGGATGATACTTTGTTAAGACCGTTTATGCCGAGAATTTGCCCAGTGAATATTATACTTGATAAAAAGCAAAAGTAAAATTTTTCAGTGTTTTTTTATTGGATTTTTTTTTTTCAAATGAAAATTAAGAATTGGAGAAAAATATTTGAAATGGCAAGAAGATTTCCAAACTACATTCAGGACTTTAGAATCAATGCTACTTGTGGATAAGTTAACGATTACAGCAGAAAAAACAGCTCAAATTATAGACGTTTTCATCGCTGATATCTATAATAATTTTTCACTTCCAGAAAATATGACGGAGTCCCTGTGGAAAAACATCACTTTTCTCTACACAATGAACCTTTACTATGTAAAACTCGGTACTCCTGAGCAAAAACGTTTTCAAAATACTCCATTTTTCCAAGAGATTCTTGATAATTTCGACAATAAACTAAAAAATCCTTCAACATCGTATAAATTTAAAATGTTTTCCGCTCATGATCTAACTTTAGGCTTTTTACTGGCAGGTTTCAATCTCACAAGCTATGAATGTCATGAAGAGATTTTCCTTTATAATGAGACAAAAGCTTATCATTGCTTCGGATTTCCATCGTTCGCTTCAAATATGCTAATAGAACTTCACAGAGATGAAATTAATGAAAGAAATGAAGTTATGATAAGATATAATGGGGAATATGTGAATTTATGCGAAAGAGAGAAAAAAAGCTGCGATTATGAAGAATTCGCGATGAGAATGAGGAATTTTATGATCGAAGATTTTGATATTGTATGCAAAAACAAAAGTAAACAAGAACGAATTAATTCGCGTTTTAAAATTATATTTGAATGATTTTTCTTTTAAATTATAAAATAGAAATTCTTTTAATGCTTGTTTATTTTAGCAAAAATTCAAAGGGTTTTTATTTGATTCTGAACTCCTCTACATGTTTAGGATCCTTCAATAAAAGGTTCATTTCGTCTCGCATGCGGAATTTCTGCGGTTTTCCAGAAATTGTTATCGGAAAAGCCTCGACTGTTCGAACGTATTTCGGAACTTTGTAATGAGCAATTTTGTGTTTGCAAAAATCCAGAACTTTTCTCTTGTCAAAGGGTTTCGAGTGGTCTTTTAAACGGAAATAAACACAAATCTCCTCACCAAACTTCTCATCGTAAACCCCGAAAACTTGAACGTCAAGCACATTGTCCATTTTTAGCAGGTATTCCTCAATCTCTCTGGGATAGATGTTCTCACCGCCTCGGATTATCATATCCTTTATTCTACCTTTGAGAACGAATAAGATTTTTTTAAAAAAATTCTTAAAATTTATAAAAAAAATCCAAAAAAGTCAAAAAATTTCGAACCAACAACCGATAAATATCCATGTTCATCAAAAACCCCAATATCTCCAGATTTCAACCATCCTGATCCATTAATCGTCTTATGTGTGGCATCATGGTCTCCCCAATATTTTTTCATGACCGAATATCCCCTGACGCAAACCTCCCCAGACATATTAATATCAACAGTTTTTCCTTTATCATCAATTAATTTGCATTCAATATGTGGTAAAACCTTTCCAACACTAGTGATTTTCTTTTCAAACAAATCAGAAGTTGCAGTTTGAAAGCTCACTGGACTAGTTTCAGTCATTCCATAGCAATTCGTAAGTTCTGTGAGGTTCAATTCATTGATAAGTCTTTCCATAAGCACTCTTGGACAAAGGGCCCCAGCCACAATACCTTTTGTTAAGTACGGCATGTCAAAAACCTCAACATCTTTCTCAAAAATTCCAGCAATAGGATCTTGATTCTTTTTTTTCTCAGTTTTTCTATGTGAAACTGGTGGTTTTTCTTTATAAAGTTCTTTGTTTTTTTCGTTTTCATTCAAATATTCAATAAACATCGTGGGTACTCCATACAGTGAAGTGCAATCAAATCTAGTTACTGCTTTTAAGGTTTCCTTTGCATTAAAGCCTTCAGAAGGATAAACCAAACAAGCTCCTCGTGTAAGTGCTGCGAGATTTGCCATAACCATACCGAAACAATGATAAAGTGGCACTGGAACACAGATTCTATCATGATGAGTATAATTGAGTCTTTCTCCAACAAAGTATCCATTATTTAAGATATTCAAGTGTGATAACGCAGCACCTTTAGGCCGACCAGTGGTTCCTGAAGTGAATTGGATATTAGTGATATCATCAGGATCAATCTTATTCCTAAGCTTATTGAGTTCTAGAATATGAGAAGAATCATGGAATGAATAAAGATCAGAGAAATTATAAAAGCCAGAAGTTTTTTCCTCTTGGATTTTGATCAGAATCTGAAGATATGGCAAACGAGCAGATTTCAGTTCTCCAACCTTTGACTTACTAATTTCAGGGGCGATTTCTTCCAGCATTTTTATGTAATTGCTTGATTTGAAGCTGCTGGCTGTAATTAATGCCTTGCATTCGACTTTATTCAGAGCATATTCTAATTCATTCACTTGATAAGCGGGATTTATATTCACAAGAATCAGGTCGGAAAGAGAAGCTGCGAGCTGCGTGAGGTACCATTCATAGCAATTAGGAGAATATATACCAATCCTATCATGTTTTTTAAGGCCTAAGGCCACGAAAGAAGCAGCGATTTTGTGGACCTCATGTGATAGTTCGTGATAAGTAAAAGCTCTTTTTTGGTGCTGTGAGATTAAGGCGATATTTTGAGAAAATTTCTGACTTGTTAGATCAAGTTGCTCACCGATTGTGCGGTAGAGAATTGACTTGGAACCGAGACCATGGAAATAACTGCTGGAATGGGTTGGTAAGTGAATTAGGGACTGTGAATAGATGGTGCGAGAGAGCATTTTTGGGTAGATTGAAGTTTTGCACAAAAAAGTGGCTATTTTATTTTTGGGGTTGATTTTTATTTTTATTAAAATAAAGGCACTTTAAGATTAAAAGTTTTTTTGAATTTGTTTAATTAGAAAATTATTTCAATTTTGTAAAAATTTCGATTTGGAATTTTTCTTATTATTAAAATATATTTTTATTGAAATATTGTTCAATAATATAAATTTTCTTGACATTAAAAATTCAATAAATGACATAAAAATTGAATAATTAATTATTTTTTATTATTAATCTAAATTAAATTATTTCTTTAATAATAATAATTAAAATTTTTCATATTTAAATTAAAAAGCTCAACAACAAAAAAATCTTGAAACCATGCAAAAATAAATTAAATCTCTTTTTTTTCAGGAGAATACTTTAATGAATCGCAAAATCGACTTATAACTTATCAGGAAATACTTCTTTTTTATTTATAAAGCACATCGCCATACAATTTCTGAAGTATTCTCCTCCTTTGAAGCCCTCTATCTTTTTTTCCTTTGATAATAAACCTTTCGAACTTATTAGAATAGGCGCAGTTTCGGCAGATTCCTTATGAAAAAGCTTTTATTTTAAGAGAAAAAGCTTTAGAAAACCATGTGTTTTTCGTATCTGTCTTGAACTTCTTCAAGACTTTGAGTCTCTTTTGTCTGTTTGGCTTTATAACCGAATCTTTCGGCAGTGGTCTTTTTCATAAGAAAATTCGTAATCTGCACATAAACCAATATTCTGGGAAAAAAATGTGAAATCTCATAAAAGAATTTTGATTATTTACGTCAAAGGGAACAAAAATATCAAAGAAATAAGTCCCAAAGCAACAATTCCCACAATTTTTATCAAATATGCAGTTTCCTGACTTAAAAAAAAGGCATTTTCCCAATAAGCCCATTGTATTTCGAATTTATTGATATGAAATCCTCCAGAAATGATGATAAAAGCCAGAAAAATCCATAAAAATATGAGAAAACACAGAAAGTGACCACGATTTCTATTTAAAAAAAAGGTTAAAATTAAAAAAATTCATTATATTACTTAACACCAACACAATTATTGATCCAAGGGCAATGATGGTCAAAAACCTCAACACAACATTTGCAGGTATCACAATGTTTGGAGCGTTTTGGCTTGATGATGGCACAATCAGGACATATATCATTTAAACCATAGGCTTCTAAAAGATCTAAAAGAGAAGAATCTGGGTTTTTTGTCAAAAAACCAGGGTGTTTTAGCCAGGAACACAAATAAAAGATGAAAGTAATGGTCCAAAGTGAAATATTCATCCAAATCCAAATTAAATTCTTTACATCTTTTGATTAATTATCAAGAAAATTAAAAGAAAAGAGAGAAAATTTAAAATGATTAAAGAGAAATTCAAAGAATTTATAATAGAAATTTACATGCTAAAATTATGAGCGAAAAAAAGCCATTCAAAACGAAAAAACTCAACCAAAATGTGATAAAATAAATTTGTGAGCGTTTTATGTGGACATTCGGGGTTATTTGATAGCATTCCATAAACTTATATGGATTTTCCAGCATTTTGAAAATATTGTTAAAATTATGTTCTTTCGCTAATTCCGCAGCAGTTTTCCCTAAATTGTCCTTCGCAAAATCCCTTATAAACTCTTTTAAATTCTCTTTTAAAACGAACCTTTATTCCAATATCAGCTCCTTTTATTAACAATCTCCTCACAATCTTCGAATTTCCTGTTATGGTTGCCAAATGCAAAGGCGTATAACCTTGATCCCCATCCTTTCTATTTATCTCCACTGCCCATCTCGTTAGATAATATATTGCATTCTCACATCTAAAAAATTAAAAAACCCAAAATGTTATTATAGTTAATTATATTTTAAATTAATACAAAACCCAGTATATGCTGCCCAGTGTAAAGGCGTGCTTCCTTTGCAATCCAAAGCATTTAATTCTGCATTTAACCCTTTTAAAAAAACTATTGAAGCCACTTGATCAGCTTGTGCAGCGATATGCAACGTGGAAAAACCTTGAAAGGAACGCTTTTCGAGCAAGGCACCATTTTTAATCAGTAATTTGGAGAATTTCTTAGGTTATAAGGTTTTAAAGGGGGTTATATGGGGGTTTGTTTTACTGTATTGCCTTTGTAAGAGGAGAGATGTAGGGCTGTAAAACCTTCGTCGAGAGATGAGGCATTGATCCAATCGTGAAAAATAGAAGGCTCATATTCGAGGGAATTTTGCATGTAATTGAGAAAAAGTTCAAGGAAATTGTAATTATTAACGAGCGCTGAATGATGCAAAACTGCATTTTTTTTAAAAAATTGGGAAATTCATTAATATGCAAAAAAAATAATGGAAAATTATTTTACCTGTGTAGCCTTTTGGGTCACTTATGATGAAAAAATTGAAGGTTTTCTTTAAGGAAAGTAGTTTGGAAATTTCAGCAAGATTGCTTTGGGAGATTAGGAGGAAAATTAGTGAGTGGAAATCATTGGATTGTGGAGAGTGTTCAAAGGACATTGCAGGGGGAATCTTAGAATATTCAATATTTTTTTAAAAATTATAAGTTTAAGTTTTTTTTATAGTTTGAAATTATTTTTTTTTAATGTCTTTTTTAACAAATGTAAAAAAAATTTACTTTTTTATAGGATAAAAAAATTTTTTAATGAAATTTTTGAAGAAAACTTTTTTTAATCTAAAGCTTTAAAAAAATTACTAGATTTTTATTAATTTGAAAATGGACCAACTTATAAAAAACTCAACGAACGAAAAAACCAATCTATCTGAAGTAATAATTAAAGTTCACAGTAAAATTTCGATTCCATCATTAAAATCGCAATCGATTTTATCGAATAAATTCCTACTACCATCTATTTTTTTAAAAAAAGCTATAAAAACAATGGCGTTTGACAGAAATTTCGCTGAAATTACGATTACTATGTCATCATTCAAATTTTCTCTTTAATTAAATTAATAAAAACAACAAACTTTTACGTATTATTGTCCCCTTTAATTTATAAAACCTTTCTAAGACACCCATTTTTTCAATATTCCTTAGACAGAATATAACAAATTTCAAAAAAAAAAAAACAACTATTTACTTCCGACCATCTTTTTCCTTAATATGATTACTTCTTTATTATTTAACCCTAATTCCTCCCTTTCCCAATCAGATTCACCGGCCAAATTCACAAAAACTGATCCAAAAAGTAAAAAAAACTCCTAAATTTTTCTAATTTTTACAATAGTAACAGCGACTTTTCAAAGAAAAAGTAAATTACAGTCCTTAATTTCAACCCAAAACCCTAAAGAGGAACCTATTATAGAGCCAGAAACATCGAATTATGAAGATTCTCTTCACAGTTATAAGGTTTTTTATGAGGGGCCAAATCAGGAAAAAGCTGAAATGAATGTTCATTTGGGCGATACTGCCACAGTTCAAGATTTTATCAACTCGGCGATAAAACAACTAAAGATTTTAAATAAAGCTATATACGAAACCTTTATTTTTAGTGTATATTTTGCAAAGAAATCAGGCAAGCCGAAAAGTGACCTTCCAGGTGAATTTTCATTTGAAAATTGTTGATTTTAATATAATTTTAAAAAATTTAGCTTTGGACTATAAGCAATTTCTGAAGGATTGCGGGGATTCCTGCTTGCTTTATTTGAAAGCAATTGATTCAAAGAACGAAATGGCTAATAGAGCAACAAGATGCAGTAGTTCTTTTAACAATGAAGTTTATAGAAAAAACAGTCTTTTGGAGAATGCCAATAATAAATTTGACAAAGATTGTGGAATTTTAAAAGAAAAAAGCTTTTTGGGACGATTGTTTTGCTGTTAGAATTAATGAATAGAAAAAATTAATTCAAATGGTTTGTTTGCCTTTGCTATTTAAATATTGTATAAAATAATATATATTATGTTCGTTGTTTTTTAGATTTTTTTGCTTTTTGTTCGCTAAACTATAATTATTCTACTTTTCTTCAAGCTTTTTTGAAGCTTATTTTGTCATGTATAAAAATTAACGAAAAAACTTCAATTATGAAAAAAAAACTTTTCAATTTTTTCTAAACTTTTCGATTTTTTCTCAAAAAAAAAAGAGCTGTTTTTTATTAAGAAAAAAAAAGTGCGGTTTTTGAAAAAAAAAAAAAAAAATTACTATAATTTTCTCAAATTTTTTTAATTCCGATATTTTCTGATTAGTTTGAATTTTTTTAAAAAATTATTTTTTCTAAAAAATTTGTAGCAAAATTTTTAAAACTTAAAAAAAACTTTAGATTCTTTATAATTTCACTACTCTTGGTCTTGTATAAATGGAATAAAAACAATCTTTTGGTTTGAAGAATTCCCTAAATGTGAAATAGTTTCAAAGTATCTTATCTGCATAGCAGCTTCCGAACTTAAGCTTTCAGCTGCTTCTTTCATCAATTTAGCACTTTCCACATCTGCTTTTGCTGAAATCACCTTACTTTCAGCAGCTCTTTGCATTTTTGCAGCACTTGACAGCGTTAATTGCAAATCAGCACTCAAAATCAAATCCTTAATGAATATTTGTTCAATAATGATTCCCCATTGTTTAACCCTCTGCCCAATATAAGCTTGTAATTGTGCTGTTATTTCTTGTTTTTTGGATTGTAGTTCGTTCAATGTATAGCCTCCACAAACAGTTCTTAAAGCTGAAAATGTGATGTTTGTAACAGAGTCTTTCAGATCTGTTAATCTAAATAGAGCATATCTTGGGTTAATTATCTTGTAATTGATAGCTGTATCTAATGTAGCTGTGATGTTATCTTTAGTGATTATATTCTGTTTTACAAGGTCGAGAGTTTGTGTTTGTAAGTCCACTAAGATCAATTTCTCAGTAGTTGGAGTAATAAACTGCAATCCCGAGTATATTGTTTCAACATATCTGCCAAACCTCATTTTCAATCCACAATAGCTTTGTGGTACTTCAATATTCGGATACTCCACACATAAACATACACAAAATTGTCTGCATTGTCCACAACAGTTGCAACATGATTGCATGCAATCTTCATAACATGGATAACTTTGTTCGTAAACCATGTTCGAATATTCATCTTCTCCTTGTAAAAAATTATTATTCTGACCTGAAGGGGCATTTCCCATTGGACCTCCCATTGGATTTCCCAGTGGACCTCCCATTGGACCTCCCATTGGACCTCTCATTGGACTTCCCATTGGACCTCCCATTGGACCTCTCATTGGACCTCCCATTGGACCTCCCATTGGACCTCCCAGAGGACCTCCCATTGGACCTCCCATTGGATTTCCCATTGGACCTCCCATTGGATTTCCCATTGGACCTCTCATTGGACTTCCCATTGGACTTCCCATTGGATTTCCCATTGGATTTCCCATTGGATTTGGACCTCCCATTTGTCCCATATTGGGTGCCATCATTTGACCAGGACCTGGTCCCATTGGGCCTCGATTTGGTCCTGTATAACCGGGCTGTCCAGGCATAGGACCAGCTATAAAGTTTGATCTGTTTTGGGAAAGCAGGTCTGCATCAAAATAACTCTGACCGCCAGGATAGTTGGAGCTGAAGTTGGGTTGATTAATGGATTTGATTTCAATTTCAGCGTTTTTAATCGGCTCAGTTATCATCTGTTCGTTAAGCTCATTGTGACTCATTGGTCTAGATGAATATTTATTTTATTTTTGAAAATTTTTAATTTGATCAAGTTTTTGGTTTAAGATTTATTTTTGAAAGGCGAATCAAAAAAAAAGTAAATTGTCTTTTTTAATTTTATTTTAAATCTCTTTAAATTTGGAGGAGGATTCAGACAAATGAGTTTGAGAAGCCTGCTTTGATTTGCTTTTGTTTGTCATTTTCGACACCACCTGACCATCATTATCGTATTGATCGATAAAATTTATCTCATCATCATCACTTTCACTTTCAGGATCGACCAATTCAATGAAATTGATCCTGCGATCCACGAAATCCTCTTCCTCAAAAGTCTTTTTGAAGATTTGTTTTCTTTCATCAAGCTCTAAACCATAGAAATTTTCTGATTTTACAAGTTCTTCAGCTGTAATATGAACGCCATCAAGCACTCTTAATTGTGGGAGATTGAACAAAACCTAAATTATTTGAATAAATTGTTTAAAATAAAATAAAATATTGCGATTTTTTTACTTGGAAACGATAGAATCTTCTTTGTTGAATGGGGTTGAAACAAAGATCCAATTCGGAGAGAAACTCTAAATTTTCGATATGTTTCAACTCTTTGATATTTTTTATGCTGTTATCTGAAAGTTGCAAATTTCTTAAAGAGAAAGAATCTGTGAGTCCATTTAATCTTATGATAAAATTTTTTAATCGATTAATTTAAAAAATTAATTTTTATATGAAAAAAATTTTGAACTTGGAGATTTGATTTCGAGATAAATTAAGCACTCGCAATTTCGGCAATTTATTAAGTCCACTGATAGATTTTATAAAATTTCCTTGCAAATGCAGTTCTATGAGATTTAGATTATCAAGGTTTTCAATCTTTTCAAGCTGATTGTTATTGATTCTTAAATCCTTAAATTTTTTTTTTTCTTTCTAAAATAAAAGGTTTTTTCTTATAAAAAACTGTCAGATTGCTGTTTTTGTAAATTCCCTCTATTTTTGAGATTTTATTCCGGTCCAGGATCAAACGTTTCAAAAAACGATGTTTTGATAAATCTGGGATCTCTTTTAAATCATTTTCACTATAATTCACTTCTTCGAGGTTTAAAGGTGGTCTATTTCATAAAAAATTTATTAGTTTTTAGTAAATTAGCAAATAAAAACGTAAAATCAAGTAATTTGCTCAGTTTATTGCTGCTTGCATTCAATCTCAATAGATATTTTAGTCTTGATAAAGGCTTTAAAGTCGCTAAATTGTTATATGAAACATTCACGTCCTGTAAACTGGTATATTCTTCTAATCCCTATTAATAAAACTCTTAGTTTTTCTTTTGTAAATTCACGAACCATTATACTGTATAAGTCTTTTCCGGATAGATTTATTGATAAATATGAATAAGAAGTTCCATCAGCTGTTTTGCCAAGATTGCTCAATCCTTCAAGAATGAACTCTGGTTCAACTGGATTCTTGCTCAGTTCTCTTAATTTTTTTCTCTCAACATTCAAAGATTGCTGGGTTGTTGAAAGAGAGAGCAGTTTTTCGCGGTAGAACGTGTCTTTAAGAATTTGTGAAGCTGACATTTTTTTTTGTGGGTTTTAAAAAAGAAAAATTCGTTCGTTTCAAATTTTGTTTGAAAGTTTTAATAAAAGTTCGAGTTTTTCTATTTTTTTGTTAAAATTTTAGGATTATTTAAAAACAAAAAAATAACAAATCATTTATAAATTCTCTTATGGGCAATTGTCAGAACCTCAAATCAAAGGATGATCCAATACACCCCACACAACAAAACAAATTTATGCTGAACATACAATTGTACTAAAATTATGATGTTTTTAAACAAAAAAATATTTTATTGAGAGAAGAAAAAATGTGATTGAAAAAACTTAAAACCTTGTTTTTTTCTTTAGAATAGGCAAAACTTTCACTTGGAATCGAGATTCTCATGGTCTATTCGATTATGAGAATAAAAACATCTTCAAAAACGTGTTCAAATTATCAGATGAGGGTTAAATTTCATCTGAATTTTTTTAAAAAAAATAAAAATTTAGCAATAATGAATCGTGATAAAAACGAAGTGAAATTACTCAAAATTTTAAGTTCTGAAGAGTTGGTATATTTTTTTTTTTTTCATATAAAAAAATTTATTATATAACGTCTGAGCTTTTAGAGAACAAGTCAGGAAAGGACAAACCCTTAGAAATAGAATACGATGGATTACATTGTAATAGTATTTGGATTGTTGTGAAATCACTCAAAGTCAATAAAGAAAACAAAGTAAAACCAATTATCAAATTACTGTTATTTACCCTTAAAAATTTTTTTGATTAATCTTTGGTTTTTTAAAAAAAATAAATCATTTTTAATTGAAAGAAAAAAAATTTAAGCCATTTTTAACTAAAAAACTTATAAATTTATTAGATTTTCAGATTAACGCAAGGAGACTATATAAAATTAGGACGAATTCGTTTCAGAATAAAGGAATTCGGGGTTAATGTTCAAGAAGATCGAAAGAAATCTGAACCAAATACTCCTGATAAGGTTAGAAACCATTAAAAACTAAAAAACTTTTCCAAAAATCATAGGTTGATCAAGGTGAAAATGGATCAAAATCACGTACTTCCCAGTTTCTATGCAGAATTTGTCTCGGAGATAGCTCTGAGAATGAAATTAACAATCCTTTTGTTACTCCCTGCAAATGTGCTGGGACGATGCAATATATTCACATAAAATGTTTACAAATGTGGTTGAAAAGCAGGTTGCAAATCAAACAGACTTCTTGTTCTACATCATTTCTTTGGAAGAGTTTCGAATGTGAATTATGCAAGAGAATATATCCAAGTTTAATTTCATGAATTTTTTGAACTTTTCTTTAATTAATTTTTTTTAGATTCTATAGAAGTCAATGGGACGACTTATGATATTGTTGAAATACCCAAGCCGATTGGACCGTATTTAATACTTGAAATACTCAGTCGTGAAAGGAATCAGTCGCGAGGAATACATGTCTTGAATATGGGAGCTAGAAATATCATAAGATTAGTAAAAAAACTTATTCTAAGAAAAAAAAAAAAATTTGATTTGAAAAATGAAATTTTTTTTTTAAAATCAATTTTCTTTATACTACAAAGAAAATTTAATAAATTTTAATTTTTAATTTCATTTTAAAAATTAAAATAATTTTTAATTTTTTACATTCATAAGAAGAAAATAATAAAAGAAAATTTATTAAATTTTATTAATTTAATAAAGGGAAGAGGTCATGACAGTGAAATAAGAATCCCTGATATATCAGTTTCTCGATGTCATGCAGCAATCAAATACGAAAAGAACATGTTTTTTATTGAGGATAACGCATCCAAATTCGGAACGCTTGTCCTAATGAAAGCTCCGATCCTCATTAATCTCAACCATAATAACGTGGCTTTGCAAGTGGGCAGGACAGTTCTTTATTTCACTGCAAAGAAAATGAAAAAAGTCTTTAGGGCCTTTATAGGGTTTTTTCTTTAAATATTATAGAAAAATTAATTATTTTATAAGGAACACTCTTTCAAAAACTAATTCAAATTTGACAGATTCAGGTGATGGAGAATTTAAAAGAAAAGAAGAAGAAAAAATAGGAACCAGTCCTGGCAATCATCAAGGATTGGGCCTTTTCGACAATGAAAACAATGGGTTTATTGAACAAATGGAACAGAATGAACCTGTTGTTGCTGTTGAAGAAGTGAATCAAATTAATCTTCCTGATGATATGCCTGAAGAAGAACCGGTTTATTTGAAGTTTTAAAAGTGAATTTATGGTTTTGCATTTAATAGGAAAGAGAAGTTGTGAATTTTAGCGTTATTCATCCACAACAAGGCTAAAATAGAGAAAAATTCGTTTTAATTAGTGGAAAGACGTCATTTATGGAGTTTTTTTTATTTTTTTTAAAGTTCATTTAAAAAAGTGAAAAGTAATTGATTTAATAAATTTTACTGAAAAATGATCCAAATTTAAAATTTAAAAAAAATGATTAATAATTAAAAAATTATTTCAAATAAAGAAAACAGGTTATACTAAAAATAAATTAGAAAAGTGTGTTTTTTAATCTTTTTATGACATAAATAAATAAATGTTTCCTTGAAATTACATTTATTTAATACTTTGGTCTTTTTGCGCTTATTTCTCATTCTCCTCAGGGTTCATTTCCTCGTCCATATTCTGATTCTTCCCATAAAAATCAAAAATATCATCATCATCTGGCTTGTTATTCTTTGGTTCCAATTTGTCAGTTTCTTTGATTTTTTCCTTGTTTTTCGTCGAATTCTTCTCTTTCTTCTCCAAGTTTTCTGAATTCGCTTTTGAAATCGCTTTTAGACTTCCTTTATTTAAATTAGTGGGATGGTTCGTCTCATGAATAGAATTGCTCCCATAAAGCAGGTTTTCATTGGGTTTTAGAGATAGAGAAATCACAGTTCTGCCAATTTGTATGCCGATTTTTTCATTTGAGATTTTGAAAGGCTCTTTCATAAGAACCAAGGTTCCGAATTTTGAATTATTGTCATATATGACAAATTGATCCTTTTCATATTTTATCAAGGCGTGCAATCGAGATACTGATATATCAGAGACTCTTAGATCGCATTGATGTCCTCTACCCTATTTCATTTGAAATTAATAAATTAATCATAATTATGTGGATAAAAATAAAAATTCAGAAAAAAATCATTGTAAATTTTTAACAAATTTATAAAAAAGCTCAAATTTAAAAATTTTAAAGAAAAAATTTAAAAAACATTAATCGTTTTTAATCAAAAACGAATAAATAACTTAAAAATTCTTAATTTATAAACTTTTTGCAAAAAATTCTAACCAATTTTATTTGATCATTTGGCAGCATTTGCACCAAATACATTCCTTTCGATATTTTTTTCTCCCTTGACACATTCTCCATCAAAATATATGGCAAAGCCGGTCGATTTATTGTGAAAAGACTGATGAGTTTATCACCATATTCGATCAATTTGGGCATAGGCTCCTTACAAACCTCGCATTCGAGTTTCTTCCAATGGAAATATAAGGTATTGCCCAATGATTTCGGTGTCAAACGACTATTTAACCAGACCTTTAAGCATCCAATATGAACATATTGGCAAGAGCCTTTACATTTGCAAGGAGAAATAAAGAGATTATCATCATCAGGAAGCTGTTCATCTGAGAAGCAAATTTTACATGTTTTTTTAGTAGTATTATGAGGCTTTGGGGTGTATTGATATTGTACAGGCTTTTTTATAAATAAAGAAAATTTATTAATTTACTGAAAAATACTGTTGTTTTTCTTAAAAATTAAAAAAGTTCTTTAGGAAAGTTACTTCACAAAATGTGTTTAAATTACAAGAAACGATCTCTAGATTATCGTATTTACATTCGAGGATTTGATATTCATTTCTTCCCAATTTAATCAAATCACCTGGTTTGATAATGTATCCCTATATAATTTTTTTTATTTAATATAAAGGAAATTTTTAAAAATGGTACTTTCGGTTGATTTTCGGGTGTTTTTATCGTTCTAACGATGAAATAAACCTCTTCATTGCCGATTGTTGAAGCAGGAGGCATTAGAGTATATGCTTTAGCTAAAATATAGCTTAAAAATCATTGTTTCTTTGAAAGGAAAATTACTGTTAGTTTCATCAGTTGTGCAACCAATGTCGGTCAAAAGAAGGCTTTTGTCAGAAGTTTTGCTGTCTTTTTTATTGATAACAGTGATATCATTGCCTTTTTAACAATTTAGTGATGAATTATAAAGGAAAAATAGAAAAACCTGATCTATGGATCGAAGCTGCGTTTTTTATCTGAAATTTCGTGGTTAAATTAGTGGTGTTTTCGTAATCAAATAAACCATGGGAATCTTTTGACCAGGTAATGGACTTCATTTCAATGCTGTGGGGATAAAAGGAAATTATGAGGAAATTAGAAAGGGTTTGTACAAGTTTTGGGCGTGGAGAACGTCAAGTGAGGACATTTGTGGGGAGGAATGAATTCTTTTGGTTTTTTAAATTTTTTGGGTTTTTGAGTTTTTTTATAATTTTTTTATAATTTAAATTATTTAATTTTAAAAATTTTGGGCTAAGATATTGAAATTTAATAAAATGGTGAGTTTTACTAAAGGTTTTCTCGATTTTAATCGAAAACCATACTATTTCTTTGTTTTTTCCTATAATAAATTGTTAAAAACCCTCAAATTTTTTTTTTTTTTTTTTAAATTTGATTTTTAAAAAAAAAACAATGATTTTCAAGTTTTATTCATAAATACACTTTCTAAAAAACTTTTTGATTTTTTAATATGAAATTATAAATAAAATCCTAATCAATGGAGCCTGAAAACAAAGCATCTATTGAATATTACTCAAAGGATTTCGATTGGAAAACGCTCGAGATGAAATACCAAAAATATTTCCTTACAAAAACCCAAGATCTACCCGAAAATACACTTTTTCCTGAAAATTATGAAAGAAATTGGGAGATTTTCTATAAAATAAACAAAGAGAATTTCTTCAAAGATCGCAAATACCTTCTAAAGAGTTTTGAGGAAATTTCGCGGATTTGTGATAAAAACTGTACTAATTACAAAGAACTTTCTTAATTTTTTGTAAGCTGAAGAGAAATTCGTGCTTTTGGAGGCTGGTTGCGGTGTGGGAAACACGATATTTCCTTTATTAAAACAAGAGAATTTGAAAAATCTGTATATTTATGGTTTCGATATTAGTGAAACTGCAGTGAAACTCACATGGAAAAATGAGTTTTATAACGAAAAAAGGTGAAGGTTTTGGAGTTTATTAGGGGTTTTAAGAGTAAATAGGGTGAAAACGTTTGTTTGCAATATTTTAACAGAGGAAATAGAAGAAAATCTATTGGAAAAACTGGATTTTTGCACTATGATTTTTTTTTTATCATCTTTTTTCAAAAAGGATCTTGAAAAAATAGTGATGAAAATTGATAAATTTCTTAAAAAAGGTTTAAAACCTTGATTTTTTCATTAATTTCATGTAAGTTCTCTATAGGTGCAATGGTTTTTATCAGAGATTATGGGTTATATGATCTGGCGATGCTCAGAAATGAAAAAAAAGGAAATTTTATTGAAGAGAACTCTTTTCAAAAAGGCGATGGGATCGTTGTACAATACTTTTCTAAAGAGATGATCGGGGATTTGTTCAAAAAAATGGGGTATGAGGAGGTCGAGAATGATTATTGCACGATTGAAAGAGAAAATAAGAAAACCGGTGTGAATTTATCCAGAGTGTTTGTCAACGCTAAGTTTAAAAAGAAATATTTTTGAAGAAAAATAATTAATTGTTGGATTAATTTAATCAAGTTATTCTAAAATAAAACGAAAGAATAAATTTGAAATAATTTTTAAGCTTTTGAAAGTTTATCTCCTTAGTTTTCTTCATTTTTTGAATATACGAAGGTGAATTTTGATGGTTATGGAGAATTTTAGGGTTTATAGCGAAAGAATTTTATGAAAATGAGAATAATTTATAAAAATAAATGATGGTTAATAAATTGAAAAAAATAAATTATTTTGAATATTATTAAAAAAAAATATCAAGACTTTTGTGGACGAATGAAGAACAAAATGTGTAACAGAAGGCAAAACTGATTTTTTCTCTTCAATTTTTGAAGGAACAATTATATTTAATAAAGAAAATTGTCACAAATTTTTATCAAATTACCAAATTTCCAATTTTTTCAAAAAAAAAATTTTTTCTTCCCCTATGAAATTTTTTTTCAAATCACTCTTCAAAACAACATCCTTTTTAGTTTTCCTCCCCTCACAACTCCTCGTTTTTGCTTCAGAGCCCCGATACTCTCCCCAAGATCTTCTAACCCTTGATTCCGATCTTCTCGACCTCGAAATCAAGCCTTCGACCCTTCCAAAGGCAGGTTTAGGACTTTTCTCCAAAAAAACCTTTGAAATCGGGGAGATTCTTTCAGAATTTCGTGGTCCGATCATCGATTCTGATAAGTTAGACGATAGTTTATTTGAATTAGAGAACAAATTAATCTATATAAACTGGAGATATTCTTTGATAGGCAGATGCCCAGCGGCTTTTGCTAATGATTGCATTGATTTTAAAGAGAAATTCAATGAAAAAGACATGGAAAAATGGAGAAAAAATAGAGAATTTCCGAAACATAAAGGATGTGAATACAATGCGGAGATTGAAATTGTGGGGAATAAGGTGTTTTTAGTAGCAAAGAGGGAAATTTATGAGGGAGAAGAAATTTTTCTGGATTATGGCTTAAATTATTGGGATTTTTTCTTCGAAAAAAAACTCAAAATGAATAATTTTTAATAAAAAATTGATAAATTAACAGAAAATTTTTGCATAAACAATTGATTCTTGTGATTATTTTAGCATAAAAACCAGCTTTTCTTCGATTTCTTGCGGATTTTTATGAGGGAATCACCTATCTGTATACAGGTCGAGTCATTGTCGATACATAAAGGCCTTTGGATTTGGACTGAGGTGCCGTATTTTGAATGACAATCTGTTAGAATTAGGCCTGTTTTAGTCCGGGAGATTCTACAATGAACTTCTGAAATGCTGGGGTCTTCAAAGCGAAGAAGACATTCTTCTGAACGACCCTAATATGAAAAAATGTTAAAATAAAGAAAAATCTCATTAAAAAAATATTTATTTTTTTGTTTTTTCTCAAAAAAATTACGATGAAAATATCTTTATGTCTTTCCAGATCAACAACAACAGTCTTCCCATCATTTTTCTCAAAAATAACATACTCCCCAAATAGCCCGAGCTCCATGAGATCCTTTTTATAATTGCAGAAGCTCATCACAATGAGTGATTTCCCTCCACATTTTTCGCATCCCAGCGACGCATTTTCAATAATGACCACACTATCGTTGAGTATTTCCATCTTCATTTTCTTCTTTAATTCATTTCTATAGCATTGAAGATGAATATAGCTTCTACAATCACAGGGCTTTATCAAGATATTATTTATAGAAATCTCATCAGTATTACAAGCCCTACAAACAGGCTGTTGTTTAAAGGTTTCGCCCATAAAAGCTCTATCTATTTGACTGCTCACATTGAAAAACGACCAGGATTTCGAAATCGAGATCGAATTATTGCTGTAATGTGTAGTTTTTGCTTCAATTTTGTCCATTAAAACATAAAGAACTCTGAATTGTCCAGCTGCGAGTCTTACCACGTCGTTTGTTTGTAAAATATAGGCTTTTGAAGGCTTATTTATAAATTTCCATATAGAATTCGTTTTATTTAGATCAGTGGGAACAATAAAGCATTGATCTATTTTTAAATTATAAGGTTTTTTCCTTTAGAAAAATGAACCTTTTTCACTGCGAATCTTCAGAAGACTTGGTGTGGAATCTTTTTCAGAAGGGGAATGCTGAATTGTTTCTTTGGGAAATGAACAGGATTTAGCGCAGAGATCTATGGAAAGTCCTGTGTCTGAAGAATCGTAAAGGTTTTTTGTGTGGAGTTTCAGGGTTTTGATATCAATGAAAAGGGAGTTTTTCTTCATTGGAAGAACGTTATTTATAATCATAAATTCTTTGCTGAAAATTAAGAAATAGTCAGAAATTATAATTTTTTTTTATTTTATAGGTTAATTTTTTTATTAAATAAGCAGGTTTTTAGATTTTATTTAATATGTAGTTTTTTAGATTATATTATTATAGATGTCAATTTTTCTTAATTTCAAGTGAAAAATTTGGCAAATATGAAAAATTGGCAATTTATCATTAGTAATTTAATGTTTTTTTTAAAGGAGATGTGGAGCTTTTTTGGTTTTTTCGGGTCTTTAGGGTGGAGGATTTACTAAATAATTGGATTGTCGTTTCATTTGGAGACGCTTTTTTCTTAGAATGCAACGGAATTATAGGAAAAATAATAAAAAAGTACATAGAATGTGAACTCATGGTGCTGATATTTCAATTTTAAGTCATTTTCATGAAGGCTCTCAAAGCATTTGAAGCAAAACCTCGTTAAAATGCATTTCATACACACTCCATCCGCTTTCTTCTTGCATTCCTGGCATTTAAACTCTAAAAACAAACAACAAATTAGGAAATTTCATTAAAAATCAAAAATATTCATCACAATTAATGAGAGAAAGAAAAAAAAATTTCATTAAAAAACAATGAAAATTTTCTTTATCATTTATTCTTAAAAATAAAAACCTGGCAAAATATAGTCAATATTCATGAAAGAAACCTTTTGTGGATTCAATTGTTCGAATTCATTTTCATCAGGACAGTCATCATCTCCTCTGCTAGGCCCAGCTGAATCTTTGGTGTCTCTTTCTAAAGAATCAATAATGACATAGGGAGGATGGGTGAGGATGGATAAATTCTTGAATTTGCTATAAAATTTGGAGCTTTTGGAAGAAATAAAGGATAAATCCTTGCTTGAGCCCAAAGGTAAAAAGTTTTTTGTTTCTTCCTCATAGGAAAAACAATGGTTTCTTGTTGTTGAAACGTGTGGTCCATGAGTTAATTTCATAGAGTTTTTTATGTGTAAAACACTAAATATAATAAGATTAAAGAAAAAAAAATTGCGAGACTAAATAAAATAAATAATAATAATAAAAAATTAGGAAAAAAAAAAAAATTTATAGACAAATTTTTAAATTTTTTAAAAATCAGAAAAAATTCCAACAAAAAACTTGAAAAAACTATAAAT
>JFJP01039541.1_pt1 | contig 22058 bp, 10 predicted proteins | sample 431651 | NCBI WGS metagenome assembly JFJP01 (sample SAMN02602958, study PRJNA72255) | Microbial mat metagenome, whole genome shotgun sequencing project. | biome: fresh water; feature: sink hole; material: water; isolation source: purple microbial (photo- and chemosynthetic) mats found in...
CGTACTAGGGGCAGCATCCTTCAAATTACCTACGGTCACAGTAGATAGGGACCGAACTGTCTCACGACGTTCTGAACCCAACTCGCGTCCCGCTTTAACGGGCGAACAGCCCGACCCTTGGGACCTTCTACAGCCCCAGGATGCGACGAGTCGACATCGAGGTGCCAAACGGAATCGTCGCTATGAACGCTTAAATCCCATTAGCCTGTTATCCCCGGAGTAACTTTTATCCGTTGAGCGGATCCCCTTCCACATGGAAGATCCGGATCACTTTAACCTACTTTCGTACCTGTTCGACCTGTTAGTCTCACAGTCAAGCCTGCTTATGCTAATATACGACAATTACGGTTTCCATCCGTAAATAGCAGACCTTTGCACGCCTCCGTTACTTTTTAGGAGGCACCAGCCCCAGGTAAACTGCCCAACTGGCACTGTTCCCCACTTATATGGGGTTAGTTATACGACATAAAGTGCGTGGTATCTCAACGATGGCTCCACCCAAGCTAGCGCTTGAATCTCAAAGCCTCCCACGTATTCTGAACATTCTATGCTATATAACAATACCAATCTACAGTAAAGCTTCACGGGGTCTTTCCGTCTAACTGCAACTACCCGGCATTTTTACCGGGAATGTAATTTCACCGAGTCTAGGGTTAAGACAGTATGGGGATGATTATGCCATTCATGCGGGTCGGAACTTACCCGACAAGGAATTTCGCTACCTTAGGACCGTCATAGTTACGGCCGTCATTGACCAGTGCTTAACTTTCGAGCTTGCACAAGAAAGCATGACATTCTGGCATTGGACAGGCATCACCTCTTATACATCCTCTTTCGAGTTAGCAAGAAGCTATGTTTTTGATAAACAGTTCCCCCCATGTCTTTCGCTGCGCCCTACATTGCTGCAGGGAGTCCTTATCCCGAAGTTACGGACGTTAATATGCCAAGTTCCTTAACCACTAGTTATCTCGATTACCTTAGTATGCTCAACTAACCCACAAGTGTCTGATCTCGGTACGGGTTTATTATACATTAACGCTAGAAGATTTTCTTGGAGACAGAACGATAAGAATTGATAATATTACTATTATCTCTTGATAAAACTCACTGTATAATGATGACGGATTTTCCTATCACCACCCTTTCGATAAATCGAAATTAGCTTGTTTGTTCAACAACAATCCTTAAGTCGATCTTACAAATCCCATCTCGTCCCTCCATTGCTGTATAATAAAGCTCTAGAATATTAACTAGATATCCATCCCGTACTACCTTTCGGTGTACAGTTAGGTCCCGGCTAACCCTACGACGATGAACGTTGCGTAGGAAACCTTGGGTTTTCGGTATATTAAATTTTCATTAATAGGCGTTACTCATGCCAGCATGTTTACTTCCATACGCTCCAACTAGGTTTACACCACATCTTCACCGCTGTATGGAACACTCCTCTACCGCCCATATAAATATGGACTCTCAAATTCGGTGCGTATCTTAGCCCCGTTACATTTTCAGCGCATCTCCGCTCGTCTAGTGAGCTATTACGCTTTCTTTAAAGGATTGCTGCTTCTAAGCAAACCTCCTAGATGTCAAAGCAGAAACACTTCTTTTTCCACTGAGATACGTCTTAGGGACCTTATTTAGAGATCTGGGCTGTTACCCTTTTGACCACGGAGCTTACCCCCGTAGTCTGACTCTGTAACCTTCCTTATAGCATTCGAAGTTTAAAAAGGTTTGGTAACGTCTCTCGACGCCCCTAGCCTTATCAGAGCTCTACCTCTATAAGATCGTCGTTACAGGCTAGCCCTAAAGCTATTTCGAGGAGAACCAGCTATCACGTTGTTCGATAAGCTTTTCACTCCAACACACAGGTCATCGGAAGGTTTTGCAGCACCTAACCGTTCGGTCCTCCGGAACGATTTCTCGAACCATCAACCTGCCCATGTGTAGCTCACAACGCTTCGGGTCCATTAATAACAACTAGTCGCCCTATTAAGACTCGGTTTCCCTACGGCTCCGGCTTTTTGCCTTAACCTTGCTATTACCAATGACTCGCTGGCCCATTCGTCAATAGGTACGCGGTCACACGAATGCTCCCACTCCCTTGTAAGCCAAGGATTTCAGAATCTATTTCACTCCCCTACCTGGGGTTCTTTTCACCTTTCCCTCGCGGTACTATGCGCTATCGGTGTACAAAAGTATTTAGCCTTAGACCGTGGTCGGCCCGGATTCATACCAGATTTCACGTGTCTGATATTACTTGGGAGTCATTAAAGAGATAAGATATGTTTATATACGGGACTGTCACCCTCTATGGTTGAGCACCTAACTCATTCTACTGATATCTAATTTTATCAAACTCTTTTGCCTATTTACTAGATAGACTATAATAATCCCACAACACCAAATACACAACGGCTAGCACCTTGACATGTAGTTGGTTTAGGCTCCTCCCTGTTCGCTCGTCACTACTAAGGGAATCTCTTACGATTTCTTTTCTTCATGCTACTGAGATATTTCACTTCACATGCTTGCTGTTTATAAACACCCCGTTATACGGGGTAGGTTGTCCCATTCGGAGATTTCTGGTTAATAGCGGTCATTGACACCTTACCAAAACTTTTCGCAGTCAATTACGTCCTTCATCAGCTTTTGTACCCAAGGCATCCGTCCCTGGCTTTTAAAAGGCTTATTTGCCTTAATAAGTATATTATTGGATTGAGTCTTTTAATGAACTATATTGACTAAGAATTTTTACATTCTCTTCAAACGACATAGTTTCATATATACAGATGTACTCACTAATTGCAAGACTTTTTTAGACTTTTTTTATATGTTTCTTTTTTTTTGTATAAGCTAGTTGGGATCAAAGTTTCAAAGAAATTTCGCACGTATTTTTGTAACTTTTACTCACAAATCAAACAAAAAACTCTCACCATCTGTCAAAAAAAGATCTATTTTTTTGATAAAAAAACACCCTCTCTGACGAAAGGGTGAGTATAAATAGATACGATTAACTTCTCGATACGTTGAGTGTCTTGAGAAACTCATCAGCACCTGGAGGCATATCTCTCCATAATGATGGATTTTGTTCGATATACACTGAAGCACCTTCATAAATCTCTTTTCTACGTTCTGCTTTTACTCTAGAGTCATTATTATTGAGTGTCGCATTATCTCTTTCAAAGGTAAACCAGTGTTCGAGATGTGATCTTCTTGAATCAACTATTTTCTGGAGATCATTACCGATCAGTACTCCATAAACTTGAAGATTACCTTTACGACATCGAGGATTATTAAGATTTGTATTTTTATATCATTGATCTCAAGAAGATTCAAATCAATCTTGTGCAACTATAATACCACGAATTACTTGTGATTTACATCAATCTTTTCGTCATCAATTTATAATAGTAGGAGATGGCAGAACAAATTTCACCTTTTTTGCTATAATAAGCATATTAAAAGGTATATTTCATTCAATAATTATATTTCATTTAACAATTAATGTAGTAGGAAGATCTAACATAGATGTTTCATCATTTTTCTCTCATCTAAATGTTATATTTCCATCTTTAATATAAATAGATTTTCCTGGTACTTTACGAAGTAAATTAGAATCAAGATTTGTAGTTACTGCTATTTTTTCATATTTAGCAATAAGATTGTTCGTCAAAGTTTTCATAGAAGAAGAAAGGTTGGCGTAACTCAAACTAGCAAGTTTATCTATAGAATTAAGTTGTGCATATTCAAAGATTTTTGTACCATCTAACATAAAGTAATTTTCAAGTGTACTATTAGTTTTTGTAGAAACAGATCCTTTTTGCATCAAGTAATGATCAGTCACAGCAAAATTTACCTGACATACTCTCGCATATGGATTACCCGGCGTAGATTGATTAGGTCATGTACAATAATTATACTTAACTTCCTGAAGACTAAATTTATATTCTCCAAATTTATTATTAACAAAGTCTGAAACATCAAATACCCAAGATCCATAAGGTTTTCTGACATAATCACTATCATGAATAGGTCAAGAGAATTCTTTAAACAATGTTTCATATCATTGATTTGGCGTACCGTTTTGATCTGTCCATTGCTTTGTACTACAATCTGTAGTAATTTGTTTTGCTAAATAATCTCTTTGTTCTTGTCATGGAGCATAGATCTCTATAGTACATATCATAGTATTTTTTATAATAGCTCCATTATTTGAGCCATTACATTCAGATTGCGAAGAAACTGTATTAGTATTTTGACCTAATTCTACATCCCATGCTAATGGTATTTTTTCTTCTTTCATCACAGAGATGACTGTATCTGTATATCGACAAGCTGGAGCAGCTGGGAATTTCCCATTATTAGATTTAATAGCACATCAATTAGTACAAGTATAAGTTCAATTTCAATAAGTACCTGCTGATATTAAAGTACCGCTTGCATTTAAATATTGTCATATTGGTTTTTCTCATCAGAGATCACATTGTTCTAATCTACCCAAGACTCCATCTCCACATCTATTGAGACCTGGATCTACTATCTGACAACTGGTATTACATGTTTTACCTCTCTCTGATATAGTAGGATAATTTGTGGTTGTATCTAGATAATTACCTATAGTACGTGGAAGATTACCCAGATCACAGCTCTCAGTTCATTCTTTGATACCGTTGTTACAAGTCGTAGGTGATGATCACAACGTGATAACCGCTGGGTCAGAAACTGGTGGTTTTATAATTCCTAATGAATCAGTATAGTTTACTGTAGCAATATTGTTTATAAAACCGTTTGTACTATTTACAGTAGCATTGAAGGTAATAGTAACTGATGCTCAGGCAGCGAGCGTTCATAGATTACCAGACAATGTCCTCGTGCTATCAGTATATGAGATAGTCGTAGGAGATACACTATTGGCTATATACGTCACACCACTAGGTAAAGTATCACTCAATCTCACATTATACGCAGTAAATGATGATGTATTAGTAATTACAATTCTATATGAAGCTGTAGAACCATTTGATAACGCAACAGCTGTTGAATTATCTTGCGCATCTTGATTATTGACGTATTTTTTGATCGTAAGCACTGGTGATTCTAATGGATTCGTAGTATCTACACAGGCATTTTTGATCACACCACCCACTGTCATATCTACACAGTTGGTAATTTTTGTAGTTTTAAGCTTACAGCTTGCATCACATGCTTGTGTTGTAGGATTAAACGAAACTCATGGCGCTAATAAAACAGTACCATTATAGTTTTCACATTGTTCTCCAAGATTACTATTGATAGTAGTATTTCCGCATGACTGTGATACTGATAATACAGAAGAAGCATTACAAGTAAAAGGTTGCCCTCCTGATACTTTGACTGTAAAAGTAGCAGGAGTGGTAATATTAGCAATACCATCCACTATCGTAGTACCTGCTAATGTATATGATACTCACGATCCTGTAGGGATATTGTTTGCAGTACCGACTATACCAGCAGTGAGTCCAGATGGAGGAGATACTTGTGATGACCATGTCGTCCCTACTGAGAGAGATTCTATTGGCAGAGGAAAATTATTGGTCAAGGTATAGGTATATGAGACCGCTACTCCACTCAGAGTATTCAATCCTACTGGATTTGAGAGTGGAGAATTTGCAGTGATCGTATAATTGAGACCTGAACATGAAATAACTGGCGCTGTGATAGTACCATTGACACTGCTTGTATTATTAGATAACAATGCATCTGTGGTGATAGACGAGATTGTACCTGTATTAGTATAATTGGTTGTCGTAAGGATATTATTATTAAGTACAGTCGTTACTAAGAAATACATTGATTGTCCAGGACTTACTACAAATTGGTCAGAAGTAATAGTATTTGTAACATTGTTAAATGTAAGTCATTGACCTCATGGGAACACAAGACTACTATATCCACTAGCATAAGAAAATATGGATGGCAAAACATCTGTAATTCTAACACCGGTAGCAGTAAGGCCTCAACTATTAGATACATCAAAACGGAACGTATATTGAGTGCCTGACATATAAGTACCTTGAGAGACAATACTTTTTACGATCCTAAGGTCAGCTAACGCAGGTGTCACAGTAAAAGAAGCTGATGCTGTATTGTTTTGTATATTCGCTTCTTGGTAAGCTGAAGATAAGGTAGCCATATTGGTAACGATACCTCACTGTACATATCCAGAGATCAAAGCTGTTAAAGTAATACTACCTGACTGCCCAGCAGAGAGCGTACCAAGATTTCGTGTCACTGTCGATCATGAGAGACTTGCTCATGCGATCGAAGAAGCACTATATACAAGATTTGATGGTAAGCTATCAGTTAATACCACGCCTGAGATAGCAATAGAACCATTGTTTGCATATTGCAACGTATACGTCACTGGTGTGCCAGGAGTGCCTGTATAAGTAGTAGCTCATACTGTCTTATTGAGTACCAAATCAGATCCTCCTATAGTAAATGCAGCAGAATCAGTATTATCTGTAGATAATAATTCTAAACCAGTTTGAATATTTATTGATCATATATTATTAATCACTGTGCCTGAAGAATAAGTATTATTTAATACACCAGTTAAGATAATTGTCTGTGGGAATCATATACCTGAAAAAGCAATCTGATTAGCAGATAAATTACCACAATTTGATTGAGATAGAGATGTAGACGTAATAGATATTTGCGAAGGAAAAGCGTCAACCAAACATCGTGAGCCAGTATATGCTGTAGCCGATGAATTGGTGACCGTTAATGCATATACTACTACATCTCCAGACTGACCAGCAGGTGCAGATCTGACAAGATTTTTTTGTAAGACAAGATTTGGTAATCACTGAATCAATCCTGTAGCTACCCCATTATTGACCAATCCACCAGTAGAAGTATTTGGAGCATAGGTAAAATTTGCAGTATTGGTAAATACTCTATTTGATTGATAATTTGCCGACAATATACCATTGAGAGTAATAGTAGTACTTGCTCATGGAGCTAAAGTAATACCAGTCCATGTCCATGTGTTACCATTTACTATAGAAGGCGTAAGACTTGATGAAAAACCAGTTAATTCGCTTGGAAGTATATCTGTAATAGAACCGATAGCAGTCTCTGTACCAGTATTCGTCACAGTAATAGTATAGCTGGCTGTAGCTCCAGAAAACGATAAAATTCTATTTACAGGAGATGTGAGTACTTTCGTCAAAGTCACTGATGGGATACCAGCTATGGTAAAATTAACAGATGAAGTAGTCCCACCACTACCAAACGTCACATACGATGGAGTCGTCGTACCACCAGTAGCGATAGTGACAGTATTTACAATAGATGTTCATACATTTAGACCAGCTCATGGAATAGATGTCGCTAATTTTGCAGTAATAACATATTCTACAAAAGAATTTGCTGGAACAGTTGGAACAGTCCAAGTCACAGTATTAGCAACTACATTTATCGCAGGAGTACCAGGCAAACTAGAAGATACATATTCAAAACCATTTGGAAGAGTATCAGTTACAGTAATATTATTGGCAATAGCAGCACCACTATTCGTCACTCTGATAGTAAAGGTCACTAAATCATTGAGTCTCTGTGGTCTAATACCTATAAAATTCTTAGCAACAGACAGTACTGGATATGAAAAGAAACTTGCAGAAGCTGTTTGGTTGCTTATAAAAGTAGATCAACTATACAATGCAACATTTGCTGTATTTGTGATAGAGACAAATGATTGTGACAAGATCATAGCAGAATAACTCATAGTAGCTGATAATCCAGGTTGTAATATACAAAAATTTGTAGACAATGTCTGTAAGTTTTGTCCAATAGTAAAAGTCGATCATGGAGAAGCTGTACCATTACAAGTAGCGGATAATGGAAGAGCTGCTAAGCTCGTAGGAAGTGTATCACTCAATCTGACTGTCACCGGTACTGTGCCAGTATTCGTATATGATACTTGGTATTGTACTACACCATTGTTTTGGTATTGGGTATTTCAGACGATAGTCTTCGTCAATCATGCGTCTACACTCACTCCCACGACAAGAGCAAGCATCATAACGAGTCAGAACAATCCTTTTTTGAAAGATAACATGATGATAAGAGAAAGTATAAATATATTATGAAAGATACAATAATGAATGATTAATTGACGAATACATCAAACACAATAGTACCATTAGCACCAGGTTGCAACGGACATACTGTTTGACCATTGAGTGCTGTATTAGTAGCATTACATCATCGTGTCAGTATATTGCCAATATATGAAGGAGTAATCGCTATAGTACCATTGAGTCTTGAAGAGCCAGCAACATAGGTAGAATTTTGTAATGGATCAGTAAGAGTGTATGATGTAATAGGTGTATTACCAGTATTTTTAAATCCTATCTCATATTTCATAATTGTACCTGGCATCACTACTCCACTCAAAATTCTTTTAGTAACAATAAAATCTGTAATAGACTGAGGTTGTACTTGAGCAGGGTCAGATTTGATAGGACCACCTGGGATCTGAATATTTGCAGTATTTGTAGTCACACCAGTAAGTAAAGCAGAATTAACTGTAGTAGTTACAATAAGAGATTGCGATACTCATGGATTAAGTATACCAGCATTATATGATATACCATTATTTATACAAGGAGCTGTCGTTCCATTTGGGTAGAGGACAGACACACACATCAATCCAGTAGGTAATGTATCAGTAATCGTAGGTGTAGCATTTACACTAGATATATTTTGGTAAGTAATTTTAAATCTTACTGTCTGACCAGAGTTGACTGTGCTTAATTCTTGTCGTGTGTTTGAATTGAGTGAAATTTCGACTTCTTTTTTGATAGATACATCTAGCTACATTCGAACCAGGAGTTAGTGTTGGAACACCAAGAGGATATGCAGGATCAGTAAGTGTAGCTGTATTTACAAAAGCAGTAGAAGTAGGAGATCCCACTACACCATAAAGAGTAATGTATATTATATGATTATTGGCAAAGTTTAAAATAGAGGTAATATTAGTCTGTGGAAACGATGATGCAGCAACAATCGGACTATTAGCAATTTGATATCCTGTCATAATAAAACCATTATTCATAGGCAATACATCGCTCAATATAGCATTAGTTACAGGTCATCCTGTCTTATTGATAGTGATTTGGTATTGCACAGCATCACCTGTATGCACAACAACTCAAGCAGATTGAGAGTCTGCTTCTACGAATTGACCGTTGTTACTATTTGTAGTTACATTACGAACAGTCTTTGTATATACGAGTATAGGAGATTGTGGATTATTGACTATAGTACACGTTGCAGTACAGTTATAATAACCTGTAGGAGCAACTCCATTTGGCATCACATCATCAGTATATGAAGATAGATTAGCTCATGGATCACACTTTTCATCTACACCATTATCAGATATAGAATATGATTGTGTCGTAGAACCTTTAATCGGTTGTTGATTTGAGACATCTATATATCCATCACCACATCGAGAGAGATATCCATTATGACATTCTAAAGCATGTGTCTTTTCCGGTTCTTGCCACTGTATAGATCTTGTCGTAAAAGACGTACCATTAGTATAATTAGCTGGCCAATTAGGTCCATAAAAAGTATCGAATGAAGGAGATAAACTATTTAAATACCATGCATTAGCATCAGTAACAGGTCAACCAAAAGAAGAGTTAGGAATCTGATATGCAACATACGTACTATTTCAAGAAGGTTTTATACTATCATAATCTTTAAAACGAATACTATAAGCAACTTGAAATTTTGCATCAATAGGATTTTTTGAGGATGGTACCTCAAACAACAAAGGTTCGCTCTCAACTGCTCTGACAATAACATCTTTAGGAGCTATATTTGATTGTCTATACCAAGTTTTTGTGGAGTCTATATTATAACTCTGATTATTTGCATACACTGACAAAATGTTAGTAGTAGGAGTATAATAAGAAACATCTGTACCAACAGAAGATCATGCAATACGAGCAGTAATAAGAGCAAACTTGACAGAATTAGGACCACCAGTAGTCCAAAAATTATCTCTCAATCTATAATCTAATTTATAATCAAAAATACCATCACCATCATGATCTGAAGATAGATAATATCTTACATGATTATTTGCTCAAGCACACTGTGCAGATGAGTATGGTTGTGTCACCCTAGATTGATCAAAATATCGTCTTTGATAAGTATCAACTAATCATACAGACTGTCATCACAACAGACTTTGTGCAAATATTACGCTATTACCTAATAGAAAAAATCAGACAATAGCACTGAATATAGAAAATAATTTCTTAAATACGGACATTTCTGTACATCATTGAAAATGTAAAAATAGAATTAAAAATTTATAAACTTAATATTAGTAAAATCAAGTGAAAATGCATATATTTTTATTACAAAATATATGCATTCTATTTAAAATATTAATAAATAATTTTTTATTCTCAACTACCGGTACTACTATTACTTCATGATGTTCATGAGCTAGTATTAGTATTAGTTCAATTTGAACTTCATCATTGTCCTCAACTAGTATTACTATTACTTCAATTCGAACTTCATCCTTCTCATCCTGCAGTATTACTATTGCCGTCAACTCATGTTCTTGTTCTTCATCAATCATCTCCTCAATTAAATGTAGCACCTGCAGCTCAAGCCAGGTTCACAACTGTAGATTTTCATCATACAGCAGATCATGTTGTATTTACCACGTTGCTGACATACCTTCACAAATTATATTTTTCAATAGGCTTACCTGGAATTTTCTCAGATATGGGCTTACCATCCTCACCAGTACAAGTCACTACATTGATCTTTAGTCAGATAGATTCATTTGCACATTCTGCCAACAGATAGAAGATAGGCGTAGCAGATACTTGGAGATCACATTTACCGCCTAGCGATACTGTACCACCGTTCAATACTTTAATCAAATCCGATGTACTTAATCATGAGACATATTTTGTATATTCAGGCAAAATACTTTTTTGTAATCATTTGATGATGGACTCTCTAGCGAATGCATCATGTTCAATCTTATCAAACAACCATTGTTTCGCTTTTTCTCATTTGGCTACATCAAATTCTTTATAATTAGTTTTTCCTCATAAAATATTAGTATATCCTGGAACTGTCATGGCATACCCACGATGTTCTCATGGTTTTCTTCCACGATAAAACGCAGTATATCCTAATACATCCTCTGCTCTATCTCCTGATGATGGTTGTCATACTTTTTCAAGAGTATTCTCATAAGCTGACTTTAACATATCACGAGTCAAGAATGACGATATTGAAAACTTTGAATCATCAATACGTTCAAATGCCGGTTTAGATCACTTTTTAGCCGATCCGTCTCTTTCATTCATAAGCGCAAGTGCAGATTTATAATTTTTATATTTTGGTTCTAATGCAAACGCTTGCGCCATATATGCAGATATCTCTCATTTGGACAATGTATCATTAGCGTTTTTGATAGCAGATTGAAGTTCGGGAATGTCTAATCATTTCAACGCAGATAGCGCAGCCGCATCATTATTATCAATCAGTGCAGATAGAAATGAGTTGAGTTGCGTAGTCTGTTCAAATTTTTCAAGTTTGGTATAATCAATTGTTGATAAACCAGACATAAGACTCTTTGTATTATCCAAGACATCATAAGATACTATACCCTTCAACTCCTCTTTTTGAAATCAAGAAGCAGTAGTTTTTGATATTGTCAAACCTTCCTTCGTAGCAAATAGAGTTATATCTCATATCTTACCACCATTGATAGATACTTTTTGTTCTACAGGATTGTTTGTAGTAGTATATACGAGTATATTATTTTCAACTCTAACAGTAGCAATATTTACTCACCATGCAATAAGTTTCTGTTTAAGCTTATCTTCGTCAATACCCTCTACTCATATAACAGTAGATGCAACATCTATTGTATCTTTATCTACAAACAATGGCTTACCATTGATTTGAGTACCAAGTTTATCTTCTTTAAATCTCAAAAGATGGATATCCGATCCTGATGTATCAGTAGATCCAATATTCAAGACATTCACAGCATGTTGAGACTCAAATTTTGAGAAAAAGCGAAGATCAGTACTTACAGGAACCACAAGATTATCTCATTCATGTGCTATCTTACCAGCCATATCAGGACTAATCTTTACATTGAGTACATTATCTATATAATATAGTTTTGGGATATAGATAAATTTACCATCTGTTGTGATTTTTGGAAAATCTTTTTGTTTTTGTAAATCCATCATTCATCTCGATCTTATGATCGCACCATTAAGATGCTCTAGTCTTTGATCAAGAGTCATAGACATTTCTCTATTACCTATACCAGCCTCTTGTGCCATCTTAGCTAACTGTTGAGAATATTTCGTATCACGAGAACCAAATCCTCTATCGTATTTAGAGATCTGTATAGAGAAAGGTAATACAGCAGAGATAGCTCACAATGGACCTCATGCTATAAGATTCTTCGGATTTACAAATGCATGTAGGCCAATACCCCAACCTGTGACTTTGGTTTTTCACTTCAAGTCTGAGATGGCAGCACCTCTTCGTTGTTCTACAAAATAGTTGACAATATTATCACGTTCACGACGGCCTCATGTATATTGAGCTTGCATAATACCACCCACAATATTCTCCACAGCTACTTCATACTCCTCAGAAGACTGATCTGGATATTTTTTTGTCAATGTTGATCTAATAATATTTCTCAATCCTATAGTATGTGAATTCAATTCTGAATCTGCCAATGATCATCATCTTTCTCTCGTAATACGGTCAATAGCAGCCACATGACCAGCTAAAGTAGCATTGTTTAATAATTGATCCACAAATTGATTTGCCTCAGATCTAATAGTATTTGCAGTATGATCGATACCTCAGAGATGATCTCTATTTTGATAATAAGACAATCCAGCTCATGTACTAAGATTTGAGTATCCTGCATGAAGTCCCACACTATTTGTATTCTTTGCTCTTACTGATAAGGTATTGGCAATTTTATCTCTATTATCCCATTTGGCTAAAGTAGCATAAGCGCCAATATTTGGTCAGAAAAGTGTCCAACCTGCATTAAGTCATAATGTCTTTGCTTCATTAGATAATCATAAAGATATTCATGGAAGCGGCTTACCATCTGGTCACATAGACAGTCACATATCAAGCTGTACATATTTTGATACGCCTATTCCAGCACCTATTCCTGCTCCATTTTGATTAACGGTAAGATTTTGTGCTACAAGGTTTGCCACATGATTTTCTAAGAGTGGTAGTGAAACATATCATTTGAAGTATGCTTGTTCATGAGGAGAAAGTGAGTCTAAAGCTGTTCTGTATTGTGTATCAAAAAGCTTTTTAGCAGTGTCTTTTACTTCAGAGATTACTTTTATTTTATTTGATTCAGGTACATTCTTAAGAATTTCATCTAGAGATTTTCCAGACATATCTTGCGCTAAGGTCATGTATTCTTCTGTTCTGTAAGACTCTAGAGATCCAACATTACCTTTAGGCGCAATGCTTGCAAACATAATAGAATGGAGATTTGCCTGATTATTCTTGAGAAGTAGTTGTACATATTTGAGAAGCCCTGGATGTTCTTTTGGTAAATCTAACACTGACTTTCATCCAGAAAAGTATTTTTGCAATACTTGTGTAACATAGTAGTCTCCTTTCAAGTCTGCTGTCTTCATAGCATAAGCAAGGATACTTTTTGAAACAATTTCCTCTGCCTTTGCGACATCAGGTTTACCATCTGTACCATGTGGCATAGTATTCGCAATTTCCCATGATGCACTTGTAAAATTTCTCAAAATCTGTCCTCAACTATTGACACCATAGTCTGCTGGGCCTCATGCATTACCATTATGATCATAATCTGCCAAGAAATTAGCAAATCTCAGACCATCAGACACCTTTCATCGTCTTGCTTCATCTACGTCTCCAAATTCTGCTAGAGCTTTTATATTGTAGACATCTACAGCAGAAGCTCCATATGCTTTTGCCTCAGCCAACATCACATCAAAATTTGGACTATATGTTTCTGAAGTAGATCATTTTGCTTTTTCTATAACAGATAATAGATCTGGATTTTGTTTAAGAATAGTCCTTAATGTCGTATCTTCACGTGGAAATTTACCAGTAAGCGATACATTAAGCACAGATTGCATGCTGAATGAATTGATATCCTTATCATCAAAGAAATCTGGAGTCTTTCATCCACCTACAAGATTTGATAGTTCGCGAAGAGCTCTATTATCTTTTGACTGTTTATCTAATAGTACATGTCAACCTGTCAATTGTGTCTCTCCTACATTATCATTATTTGCATCAGTCACATTCTTGAATTCATTTTCTACAGATTTTACTGTTACATCTTCTCCATCAGCAAAATTATATAATTTATCTCCATTATTAAAATTATTGAGCATACCCATAAGACGATCAGTATATGATCATGCAAATGTTCTATCTTTTCTCCATGATACATATAAAGCAGACAGTTTTCCTAAAGATTCAGCTACTTCTTTTTTATCTTTCTCTGCTACTTTCCATTCTGGTGGGATATTAGTCTTTCGATAATCAGCATTAGATGATTCTGATCACAATCATTGCAAAACATTCCCTTTTGTATTTACAATAGATTGCATTTCATTTCGAATATTTTCTAGATTAATATCCTTATTGTTAATTACAAGATCTCTTAGTGGTCTCTTAAAATATTGTCTTAATTTATTTTTTTCTGCAGCATCTGGTCTTGTAAATTTTGCATCTCATTTTGTTTCTATGATGTCTAAAAATCCATCTCTACTACCTCTAATCCAATTACGTAAGACTTTTCTTTCACTCCATTTAGAAGAATCAGAAACATTCTCTGTATTTCTCTTGTAAAGATTTTGTTGATCGTATTTTACTAAATCATCAGGTGTTTCTTGAGATCTTTCTGTTTTGTTAAGTGATGACTGAGGAGATTCTTTAGGTGTATTGGTTCCTCCATAAATGATAGTACCCCATATATCTTTTGCTGATGTTCATGTAACATTTGGTGAGGTATTAGATCATCCAGACACAGATACTGGAATCTTTTTACCATCAGATCATAACATATAATAATTTCAATTTTCATCTTTGGGATATTGCTGAGGATTCGCATTGATATGATTTGCTGATTGTACACCAGTCATAAATTTGTTATTTCATTCTTGCGTTAATTTAAAATGAATCGCTTGTGCAAGATCAGCAATACTTTTTGTTACATCAAAAGTCTCGGAAACATAATCCTTTAGAATAGACAATAAAATACTTTTATCTTCCAATTGTAATTGAGTATCCATCTGAGCATCAAACTGATCAGGTGTTTTTATTTGAGCCATTTGAGATTTAAAAATATCTCTTTCCCATGCTGTATCAATCTGATCCTCAGCCCATTCATTGATACGTTGTGCAAGTTGTTTTGCATCAGTTCACGGTTTCAGAAAATCCTTGATGTTAGTAATATCAATTACAAGATCATTAGATCATATAGGAGATGATTGCCCATATTCCTTATATTCTACTCCAATTGCCATCTTATTTACAAATAAGGTATAAAATTTGTTACCCTAATTGTATAACAAAGATTATAAAAGACAAATTTTGGTATTATTTTACACTACAATAACAAGACAATATACAACTTTATGATATAATATATTATACAAAAGAAAACCAAATCACTACAAATCGATACATAATAATCATCGCAGGTAAAAACGGTATCATCGGTGTACCTGTCTCATGCATCATGTCAGGCAATCACGTTTTTTTAACAAATCTTTGAATAAATACGACTACACTATAATACAATAACCCCACTACACAAGAACCTAATACAAAAAATAATATAAACATAACAAATTGCTGAGAAAATACTGATGTACCTCCTATTCATGCTAATGCAAAAAGATATCATAGTAAGGGAGCCAACATCACATCTCCCTGGCCAAATGCTTCTTGTGCAGTACCAAAACGTATCTTGGCATATCGTTTACCTAAAAAGTAAATAGAAGCAAACACAAATAAAAACACAAGACTTGAGGACAATAAATATATATCTGCCGATCAATCTATCAATACTACAAGACCATAGATAATCGCAATGACAAGAGATACAAACCATGCTGGTATATGCAACTCATAGGTATACATATCCCATACCAACATCAAAGACAATAGTCGTCGCAATGTTAATATAACAAAAACACCTCCTCATAATAATCCTGTAGAAAAATCGTGCCAATATATCATCGACCACAAAGAAAAGACAATACCTGACACAATTTCAAGTACGGGATAGATCATCGAGATGGATATTTTACAATATTCACATTTTCATCTTTGACGGAATCGAGACACTAATGGAATCAAATTCCATCGATGTAAAGTGTGATGACAATGAGGACACTCTGAACGTCCATAGAGAAACGATTTGATAATAGGTAAAGTAATCTTTTTGTCCATTCTTTGGAGAAAAACCGATCAAAATGATCCGAAAACCAATCAAAGAATAAGAAATAATACATATATCATCACAAATTCAAACATAGGAGTAAAACAGATTTAACAATAACAAAGTGCAAACTCGTTACAAGAGAAAAAACTTATAATTTATAACTCAACACTTATAACTTCTTATAGGTTTCCTCTCACAAAAACTTCCCACAATATACTTTTTCCTCATTCAGGTTTTACTTTTAAAGAGACAATAGCTGGATTGAGAGAAAATACCTCTTTGTGAAGACGCGGCGAAGCGAGTACTCCTGGGGTAGGGGTAGGGGGGTTTTTATCATCAACAAACAATCACTGCTCTTTATACTGCTCAAACAATGTCTCATCTATCACCAACTCATCTATAGTAACAACTTTAAACTGTCCACTTTTCACTGGTAACTGAAAATACGTTTTCGGCCACAAATAATATGCCTTATATGTACGATAAATTGTTTCTAGGGAGTCACCTTCAACTGTAAACTGTCAACTTTTCACTGATAACTGTATCAACCCATCCTCTTTCTCAATCTTACCACAATGCGTCACTAATGTTTCATCTTGTATCTCCTCTTCTAACTCTCCATGAATATAACGATCAATACTATCTAATGACCACTTCGGAGTATGTTCTTTCACACGATCGATGAGATCAGCCACCGTGTCAGTAAATCCAAGTTTGAACATCTGTTTGTCGATCATCGGGCCACTATCCAATCCTGCTTCCATCCTCATCAGCGTAATTCCCGTTTCTTTCAACCCATCAAGAAATACCGTCTGCAAAGGAGATGCCCCACGATAGGCAGGCAATAAAGATCCATGAATATTGATGGGTGCGATCTTGGGAATATCTAAGATATGCTGAGGCAAGAGATTTCCATAGGCGACCACATACAAGATATCGATATCTAATGCCTTTAATCGCTCATAGGTCTCTTTTGCTTCATCAGCATATTTTTTGGAATCAAGACGAAGGGAATTTGGAGTATAAATAGCATATTGGCTTCAAGCTTCAAGCTGTAAGTCTCAAGATACTTTTTTTGCTTGTAGCTTTTCGCTTTCGACCTTGATGATATTAGGATTCATCTTCATCCCTCTACCGCTAGGCATATCGGGCATCGTCAATATTCACACCACATCATATTTCGGATCAGCAACTAATGCTTGTAAAAATGGCACTCAAATCGGAGAACCTGACGCAAACACGACACGATATCTAACAGGATCATATGATCTCGATAATCAAGGTGTACATCTACTTATTCTATCCATAGTACGAAAACATGCGGTAAAAAAATTATACTGATCAAAACACTCATATCCATATTGACTACAATGAGGATGATGCCTACAGACACGACCACCAAGCCAATGACGAAAAAAAGGACTCTTATCAGGAGACAATGTCCATTGATATAGTTTAATAAAAACCTGAGCTATTTTTCTTCAAATCTTATCCAATATATGCGTCATTCTGAGCGTAGTGAAACGAAGTCGAAGAATCTCCTCCAAAGTAAAACATCATTTTTTTCATTTGCTTTTATGAATAAATATAGTAATATAGAAGTAAAATGCAACCACTCAACACTTATAATTTATAACTTATAACTTCCATGAAAACATATCTCTTTACTTGAGAAGAAAATTATCTTCTTCATAGAGAATTACAAAAACGAAAAGAAGGATTTCTGACTAAACATGGTCCAAATACAGTTGTATCGATGAGTTTAGGACAATATACAGTAACAGAAATCATACAAACACTCTGTAGTAGTGGATTATTTAGTGACAATAAACTTATCATCATATATGGACTACCAGGAGAAACTACATCTCCATGAGGTACGACAGATTTGGAAGAGCAAGTCATCAAACACCGAGAAAATCTTAATGATGATTATTTTTATATCTTTATATCTCCCAAACCAGATAAAAGAAAAAAGGCATTTAAGTTTTTTTCAGAAAAATGCGAAGTCAAAACTTTTGCTAAGATGAATATGGGAACCTTGCCAAGATTTATCAATGAAGAAGTACAAGCACATCTCGATGAAACACACCAATGAATCACTATCGACAAAGATACAGCTACTGAAATCATCAGTATCGTAGGAGACGATGGACGAAATCTTGCTCATGAATGTAAGAAACTCGCCGTAGCAATCAATCTCTGAAAATCATTATCATCTGAACTACTCCATAGTATCCTCACACCTCTTACTGAATCAAATAATTTTGGTATAGTAAAAGATCTCATAAAACAATCCCCATCTATCTATCATACATTAGACAATCTCTCATCCCAAGGTGAAGCACGACAAGGTATCCAATGATCATTATTACGAGGATTAAAAAGTATAGTAGCTTTTTGACTATGTGTACAACACAACCAAGATCAAAAATGACTCTGACTACCTCCATCTACTCTCAGTAAATATAATGAAAACAAAGAAAGTATTCTCTGACACCTATCAGCATACAGTTCGCTCTATCACGATCTTATAGATTTTGATTATCAAGTAAAAAGTGGAAATGCAAGTGATGGTGGCTATTGGTTATTTATCAAAGAAAAAGTACATACCTATTTCTGAATATAAAAAATATCTTAATGTTTTTAATGTCTTAATGTCTTAATATCTTAATGTTATGTATCATCACCTCTGGAACAGAAAATCTCAATATCGTCAAGTTATGTCAACAACTGTCTATTTCTCACACAGTATTTGTAGATAGTTTGTTTTGGCCATATCAAGATAAAGAAAGTAAGTTCATACAAGAAAGAATCACAAAGATTATGGATTATATGTCGACTCAATGAGCAACACATTTTATTCTTTCTCCTATGATTGAACTCTTTCTTTTACAACACCCTAAAGAATTCGCAATCCGCAATCCGCAATTCGTAATCATTCCACTATTTACCAACTATCTCAACCATTGTCTTCAACATTCACTCGTAGGAAAGATAGGATTTGTAGGATGATACAGCGATATCAGTCAGAGTGAATCTCTTTTCCAATCTTTAGGAAAAGAATACCAGCTTACCGACAATCAAAAAAATATCAAAAAATTTAAACTCTCAAAACGAATAAAAGATACCAGCATGCGATGATATTTTTCTAGATTATTTTCCCCAAGACAGATGATGATCAATAAAATCATAAAGACTGATCTTAGATACTTTAAAGACGCAAATATAGACACACTCATACCACTCGATTATAGTTATTTTAACTATCAAAAAACTATCACCTCATTTTTTAATCAAAAGAAGCAGAAATTTCATAAACGAGATATTCTACAAAAGATATTTCAAAAAACGATATCTCAAGAGACTTTATCAACCTTAAAAACTTTATGAACCTTACAACTTTATTATACATGATCTCTCCATATCATTTCTGAACACAAAAAATGGGAGGCATTACTCTCCCAATGATGACAAAAAACAATAGAATATAAGAAAATCAATTTATAATCTATAATTTAACATTTCCAATTTCTCTTTGCGAGTTCATTATTTGTCTGTAACCACAACTCTGTACTACCAACATCCCACATAATATGGGTAGATATATATGGTATCAGTTTATATCACATCTTTCTCAGTGTAAGAAGACAGTCTGGCATAATAACCTCTCACTTTGATTCGTCCATCGCAGTATCTTCTACTGCTTTGAAAAAATCTTTTGGTAAAATATATAATCACTGACTAATCAGATTACTAGGTGCATGTTCTGGTTTAGGTTTCTCTATCATATCTATTATCTCACCATCAATTATTTTAACCACACCATATTTATTCACTTCTTCTAACGGAACTTCTGCAAGTTGTATAATCGGTTGTCTTGTTTTCTTAAATAAGTCTACCATCTCTTGATAGATTGCTTTCTCTCAAAATTGATCACCTACCGTCACAAAGAAAAAATCATCATCCATCCAATACCTCGCCTCTCGTATCGCATGAGGCAGTCAGAGTTGTTCCTTTTGTTTCATAAATACATAATTTGCCATATTTTTGGGAGCATTGATCTGATCCAGAAGATCTTGTTTGTTTTTCATTCTCAACTGTTCTTCCAATTCATAATTCTTATCAAAATAATACTCCAAAGGCATCTTACCTTGAGAAGTAATCATAGCAATCTCGTTGACACCTGCAGAGACTAATCATTCTACGATATATTGTATCACAGGTTTATTGCCTACAGGAAGCATCTCTTTGGGAATGGTCTTGGTAATAGGTAACATACGTGTCCCATACCCAGCAGCTGGTATAATAGCTTTCATAAGATTTTATCTTGAATTAAAAGAGGTATTTTATTATAATAAAAACCAAAGACTTTATAACTTTACAAACATTAAAGACTTTATAACTTTTAAGCCGCAGTAGCTCAGTCGGTAGAGCGCACCCATGGTAAGGGTGAGGTCACGGGTTCGACTCCCGTCTGTGGCTTTTTTTATACAGAAAATATATACTTCTTAATACTCTTTAATACATCGTTTATACTACCACTCGCATCGATGATAATACAATTTTTTAATCTCTTTGCAATCATTCTTTCCATAGCAGCACTATCGAGTCTATGCTGAAGTTCAAGATTATTCATATCAGGTTGTCTCAGCAATATTCTCTCTTTCATAACCTCTTCAGATATATCTAGGAAAAATGATATATAGTGGCCTTCTATTTTTCATTTTTGTTCTATCACTTCCATACCTATCATATCGATCGTCTTGATAGGATATTTGCCATGAGACAATGCTTGTTCTATAAGATCCAGTCTCGTTCCATAATATGCTATCTGATGGACATAGGCATATTCTAAGAATTTTTTCTGTTCTATAAGATATTCAAACTCTCCTGCATTCATAAAAATATATTGATCACCAGATATCTCTCCTTCTCTTGGTTTTCTCGTCGTCACAGAGCATACCTTCTCAAAACACTCATCTTGTAACAATAATTGCATCATCGTAGTCTTTCCAGAACCTGATACACCAGCGAGAAAAACAATCTTTGGATCCGTATTCATCTTGTAATATGATTGGTAAAAAAGTATATTGTATATAGTGGTATGGTAATAGAATTACAATAGTTTTTTAAAAGAATTCTATCTGACTGAGAGTGAATGTCAACAGTTTATAAATTAATATCATAAAAAATTATGCAAGCAATCATAGGTATGAGTCCTGGAAATAGTTACTTCAAAGACAAAGAAGTAGCACATCTTTTGAAAGAAGCTATCAAACGTTATGGTAAAGTAGCAATTATGGTAGCTGATGTACCAGCTATAGCCACATATCAAGCGATGTGATATACACTTTTTAAATCACAAAAAAAAGCCAGATTACAAGGAAATGGGCTAAAAAATAAAACAAAAAGAGTCTTGTCAGAGATGTGATTTGAAGAAGATAGTATCACTATTATTGATTGGGAGTCAGAAGTAGAACAAGATACATCTTATCAAGAATATTTATTGCAAGTACAG
>JFJP01027089.1_pt1 | contig 22057 bp, 26 predicted proteins | sample 431651 | NCBI WGS metagenome assembly JFJP01 (sample SAMN02602958, study PRJNA72255) | Microbial mat metagenome, whole genome shotgun sequencing project. | biome: fresh water; feature: sink hole; material: water; isolation source: purple microbial (photo- and chemosynthetic) mats found in...
AAAAAAAAACTATAAGAAAATTTAAAACAACCTCTATTTTTTGAACCCCAAATTTTAAGCAAAAATTATCGAAATTCCTAAAAATTTCATCCAAAATTAAAACTATCTTGGTGTTCTCTTGATTGATCATTTGATCGAAATCGCAAAAATCACAAAATAAAACAGCAACATCAAACTGTGGTTGCTCTAATCTCGATACTAATTTATTTATATCCAGTTCTCTTTGAATAAATTTGGGCACCAAAATAGCTAAAATATCTTGGATGTTATGAGCGACAATTTGAATTTTATTTGCCGCCAAAAATTCTTTTCTTTTCAATTTTTCGAACTTATTTAATTTAATTTTTTATTTTAAAATAAAATTTATTATAAAAAAAATTTACCTTATAAGTAACATAAAATGCAAGTATCATAAATTCAATCGTTAAAGCGCAAAAAAAAAATATCACATAAAAACATGCTGAAGTTTGCTTAGAAGTAGTCAAAGTCAATTTTGAAAAATCTGTTATATTTGTTTTCCAATTTTTTGAGATCTCAAAAATTTCTGGAGGAAAACTTATATAGCAAGTTACCAACCTATTAAAATATTATTTATTGAATTTTTTTTAAATTTTCCAGAATTTTCAAAATGTTACCTATAAAAATAGAGCATAAAATGCAAAAAACCTGTGCAAACAGTAAAAATATATCCCAAATTCAAATTATAAGTAAGGATCATCATTATCAGCACAAAATTATAGGTAAAATGATCAGCTCTTATGATCACGAAATAAATGAAATTAAAAAAAACAATTATACAAATGACAGTCCTTGAAATCTGATAATACTTTAAGCTGAAAAGTTGGGTCTTCATCAAACAAATAAAAAGCCAAACAATTAAAAATATGATAAGTCTTATTATGGAGAGGATTGATTCTCTAACAACAAGATAATAAACTAAGATGTATACACCAAAGCTACAATTAAATATTGAAATGACTACAGGAATAATTTTTGCAAAATATTTTATTCTAAAAAGATTGTATTTTTTTTCAATAGAAAGATCCAATATTTTTAAAGTGAATTTATCTATTTCTAAATCCTCTGAGTTGTTGCTAGCAGGACTCAACACTTTACAAAAAAACTTGATGTATTTTTTTTTTCATTTAAATTTTACTTGTCCGAATAGCAGAATCTATATAAATAAATTCATTTTGCTTAAAAGTTTTCTTTACGATCTCATTGATCTCTCTTTTTTTAAAAAAAAATATTATAAAGGATAATCATTTTTAAAATAAAAAATTTACTATAATATAAAATAAAAAAAAAATAACGGAAGATTTGATTTGATTTTTCTCATAATTTCAAATTTTGTATGTAAATGAGCTGATAAAAAAGTATGATAAAGGGAACCTCCATATTTTTCGAACAAGAAGTTTTGCATTAAAAAATGGCTCGAAACTGAAAAAATAACGTTCCCAACAATGCAAACAAATATATTAGTTTCTGCGATGAAATCACTGAACTCCATATTGAGAAAATTTGAAGAGCACACGAATAAAAAACAAATCTCTTTCACATAAAAGAAGAAAAATATCAAAATAATTGCCATTGGACATAATATCATGAACAATTTCGTCTTTCTATTGCAAGAATCCATAAAAATTCTCAAATTGCTCACAATGCAAAGTGATAAAACAACAGCAGAAGAGGCCAATTGCAAATCAATTTCTTTTCCTTCAGGTCCATAAGACCATACACAACTGCAAAAAGTCACAAAAAAAATAAAAGTGCTTTGCAAGAAGCTTTCCAAGACAGCTCCCAAAAAAAATCTCATTATAACTTGATGTTTATTAATGTTGCCATTTTTATAAAAAACAGGGTATTTTTCCAAAAAATCTTTTGAAATAGGTTCCTCATATAGGAAAAATACCACAATATTATGAAGACTAATCAAGAGATCGATGAACATAATGTAACCTTTGCTAAATAGATTAGATACAGTGAAATTGCAAAACCAATTATAGAAGAAAAGAGGTAAAACTATCAAAAAAGTCTTATAGAATAGATAGAGGACTATTTTTTCCATTACAGAAACCTTCACAATTCCTTCAAAAAGCATCAAACTTTTGATTAAATTTAAATTAGAAATTTGGATATCGCCTGCATTAATCAACCCTTCTTTTTTATTTATTTTTTGTGGAGGTACATATTCAATGCCAATCGAAGCTGTTTGAAGCATTAAAGCATCATTCCATCCGTCTCCAATCGCTAAAACCTTTGGATTATTAATAATTTTGCATTGAACCAAATCGACTAAATACGCTTTATGAGTAGGAGATAAATTATAACACACGAACTTTTTTATCAAAGACACCATAAAGATGAAATGAAGTCTAAGATAATGATTTTTCATGATAATATCAAGGCTTTTTCCATTGAGTAAAATATATTTATTTTCTAAAATATAAGAAACCCCAGCTCTTGAATCGTCTAATGTTTTTGTCATCATTTTATAGAAATTTGTGGGATCATTAATTAGATTTAATCGGGAATTCATCATGAAAAAAGTCTCCTTTATGTCTTCTAAATGATTTTGGAAGTTGAGAATCAAATTGTTTTTATTTTCGCTTTCAATCTCATAGAAATTTTCATTAAACTGTATGAAATTCAGTGACAAAGCAGCGGATAAGCAATTATCTCTTGAATCGCCGCTGACCATCCAAACTCTTTGATCGATTTCTTGAAAAAACGTCATACATTCATTAATCCCAACATTTAATTTATCTTTAATTCCTACAATCCCAATAAAAACCAAATCTTTTTCAAATTCACATATCAATAATTTGATTTCTTCTGAATGATTGATTGGGCTGGATTTCAATATATTTAATTTATCTAATAATTCTTTGGTTTCTTGCGCATAAATTATTTTTTTGCCATATAATAAAGGGATTAAACCTTTAAGAAAGAACTCTTTTACAGCCAATTCAAGATTTTCTAATTCTTCTGTTGATAAAAACAATCGTTTTTTAATATATCCCAATGAACCGCGTGATAATAAAACAGCTTGATCGCTGTTTTTGGGATCCTGATAAAGAATCGAGAAATTCTTGTTCTCAGAAGAGAATTCACTAATGTTATATATGTTAAAAACAGTTTTTCTTTGATGGGCTCTTATATGATATTCACACGTTTGATCAGTGAAATTTGCTTTTTCGAACTTATGTGAGCATAATGATGAAAATTTTAAAATGACTTCTTCTTCAGGTTTTATGCATGAAATTTCATTTTTTTGTGAGTTTTTCGCTGAATGACATAGAGTCAAAGCTTCGAACAAAGGATCTAAATAATCAGAAGTTTTTATCAAAGAATTAAGAAAATCATCTTCTGAGCATGAAAGATATTTCTTTATGTTTGTATCATTTAACAAAAGGATGCGCAAAGAAGAATTCGAAGAATTCAGTAAATGACGCGATCTATTTACCCCTATATGTTCTAATGAAAGATCAAAAGAAATTTTCATTGGGGAATTTTTCTTTGAAATAGAAGCATCATAATATATGTTTTCTTCTGAAGACTTCAGAGTCTTCTTTAAAGGTCTTAACAGTTTTTTCGGAGATATGGTTTCTTCGTTATTTTTTAAAATATCTTCTTCGTTCAAATTACCTTCTACGGGCATATTCTTTATGAAATGTATCCTTTGTTTTTTAATCAGTTCTTTTGGAAAGAATTTTGGTATTAGAAAGACAGGAAGTTGGTTGGGAATGTTCAATTTCTTTGAATCAAATTTTAAGGGCGTATATTTTTCGAGGGTATACTTAGGAATTTCAATAAAATCAGATATTGGATCTTGTTTGTCTGTTTCAATGTCATCATTTTTTAGAAGTTTTAATGGATTTTTTTCGGATATTTCAATGTAATCATTGATTTGAAATACTTTTGGAGGAGTCTCTTTTGGAGAAGTTTCTTTTAGAAGAGTTCCTTTTGGAGAAGTTTCTTTGTGAGAAGTTTCTTTGTGAGAAGTTTTTTGAATTGTTATGTTTGAGGAAAGAAAATTCGATTCTTGGTTTTTTTGAGGTGAAATTAAAGTTTTTTTCAAAAATTCTTTCTGGTTTTTTTCAATGCTTTTGAGAAATCGTTTTGAATTGAAATTGTAAAGTTTTGAGTCAAAAAAAATCATTTTGATTTTGTAATCGTTTTGTGTGATTGTTCCTGTTTTATCGATGAAAATGTGTTCTATTTGTCCAATATTAAGAAAAGGGTAAGGGTCTAAGATCTTGAGGTGATTCTTTAGTTCTTTATCTATATATTTTCTTTCTATTTGAATTTTACGTATATAAGTCAATATATCGATTAGAACATGGGAATAAAAAGGCAAAAGAGGGAAATATAAGATTAAAAACATTATAGGAATATAATTTGAATCATCAAAATATAAATCATAAACAATGGAATTCTGGTATCCTCTGCTAAAAAATCCAATGGTGCATATCTTTTTTCGAAAGAAATAAAAGAAATTAAAGAATCAAATGATGTTGTGTACTAAACTGGCAAAAAACAGCAGGAGTCCTGAAATAATGAAGTATTTCGAAATTCTTCCATCGAAACAATCAGTTTTTTTTCTGTTGTAATTTGTATTGAGATAGCTTTTGGTTTCTATTCCTGTGTATAAAACCAATCCATATATCCTATTTTTTTTTTTAATATAAAAGAATTTCATTCATTATTTTGTTTATTTATATAGTCTACCATTCTGTGGATTTTAAAACGCTGTTTCTGGGAATAAAATTATCATTATTTAATCTTTCGATTTTAAAATCGTTTTTCAGTTTTAAGAAACCCAAAAATTCTTCTAGATTGTTTGAAGGGTATTTATAATCAAGAGTTCCTGTTAATTTATTCCTATAAAACTCCAATTTTTTCTTGTAAATATTTTTTTGAGTAACTTTTTCGAATTATTTCTTAATTATTAAAAAAATAAATTAATTTTTTTTTAAACTTTTAGTCAACAAGGAGGCCTTTTTCTTTGTATAGCTAATTTTTCCATTTAATTTCGACGTTTCTATGTAGCAAAAGGCTTCTTTTGAATCAAAAAGGCTTGTGTCTAAGATTAAAATATCTGCTGGACAAATTTGGCCTTCCTCTAACAAAATTATATCTCCGATCTTTCAAAATGAAATAAATATTTATTATGATAATATTAACAATAATTAACAGAAAGATCCTTCCATTTTGCAACAACTTCCTTTAATTCATTTGAGAATTGTTTGCCTTTCTGGTCAATACAACAAAATTATTTAAATTTTTTTCTTTTTTTTTAACTTTTATAAGCAAATTGTTAAAAAATGAACTATTTATTTGATGTTCTTTTTCTAAAATCACTTCAATGATTATATGAGTGATTATATGAGCAAAGAAGGAATAAACTATCAAATAACTATGAGATCAATTTTTTTAAAGCTAAGCCAAGAAATCATACTATTCATAAGGAGAATTTTTAAAAATTATAAAAGATAGGAGCAAAGCACAACATAAAAATATATTGCCTGTTCTTGTAACACAATGAAACAATATTAAAGAAAAAAATCTGTATTTCTATTGTTAATAAATAAACTCAAATGATAAATGATGAAATCCATATTATTATTTACATTGAATTTATTTGTGCGTATTTCATTATTCTTGAAATCCATATAAGCTAAAATCAAGCCTTTTTGCAACTCAAACTTTAATTCAAAATGATTTAAAGGATTAAAAATATTATAGAGATACCTGATATTTTTGGCCATTTATTACAGAGTTCAATGGGTTTGATGATTCGGAATCATTGTTTTCAGTCTCGTTTGAGGATTTGGAAAAGAGGAAGTCTTTGAGCATTTAATTTTAATTTTATTAAAAATTAAAAAGGCTAAAAAATTATTAATTAAAATTCGTGTGACCAAACGAAAAAATATGATTTTTTTTGTTTCTTATTTTTTTATAAATGTAATTCTTGAATAAAATTAAAACGATTTGAAAAATTCTGTCATTATTTAAAAGTTTTTCTTTGAGGTTTTTGGAAAAAGAATTAATCAATAATATGATATTTTTTTTTCTTTCTCTTTTTAATAAGATGAAAATTATTTAAAATGTCCATTTTTTATAAAAAGCATTGAGGAATAATGAAGTCAAAAAATTTTTCATTGTAAATTCCTCAAAGAGAGAACAAATAAAAGTTCTGTAATACTAATAGAAATTCAAGTGATTTTCGATTGTAATGTTTATTTAAGAAAAATATAAAAAAAAATTATAGACAAAAAAACCAATAGCAATAAATTAAAGAAATACAACTGTTTTTAGGTCAAAGTTCAAATGTCTGAAGGTCAATTTTAAGAAAAATTATTGTAATTCTCATTATAAATTTGTATTCTAGTCTATTTTTTCGGACGAGAAAACATTCTCCCAAATTTTATAGTTGAAAAGTTTGAAGAAAATGTCAGGTTTTTTTTTTCTTCAAAGAAAATCATAAAATCATTAATAAAAAAGCTTGAAACGGTTGATTTTCAATCCGCTCAAAGAGGAAAATTTGAAAAAAAATGAAACCCTTTCTAAGTTAAATAAAAAAACAATACAGGACTCTCAAGAGAAACAGGAAATTTTTAAATATGTGAGTTGCAGTCCTTCTTTTGTTTATTTAATTGATGGTATTTTGATGAAGTTTTATAAGTTTTAAAGGAAATTTCTTTTAGAAAATTATGATTTATGGTGTTTTGGAGAAGGAACCTTTCATAATTTTGGAGAAAGTTAAATTTAAAATTGCGTAAAAAACAATATCTAATAGAACAGAAAAATATTCCCAATTTAACAAAACTCCTGTCAATATAAGCAAAATTTGCAATAAGAAATTCGAGAAAATCACTTGTGGGGAGAAATTTGTTTTAGCCAATGAACTTTTCACTCAAAAGTTGTTTTTATGGGGTAAATTGAACAAATCTAAAGAAAATAATATTTAAATACTCATAAAAGGGGAATTTTGCAAAATTGAGCATAAAAAACCAACAGAAATTTCATTTGAGGAGTTTGGAGAGAGAATTGATTACATAAAAAGCCCAGAAATAAAAGACACTTTGCCTTATTTAAATGATCAAAACCATCAGTTAATCCCTCGAGTTACTGATATTTTTGGGCGAAAAGAACATGCTTTTTTTGTAAAAAAAAAAAAAATATGACAAAAATTAAACGATTTTACAATCAGTGCCTAAATAAAAAATCTTATGTCTTTGGAATCGATTACAAATATGTTTTAGGGGTAGGTTCCCATAAAAAAATGATAGCATCCCCAATGGCAATCCCATCTTTAGAGGTAGGTATTGCCTTTATTATCAAACATTATTTTTAAAAAAATATTTAAAAGAAAATCAAAATTGAAGGAATCTGTTCAAGTGATTCTCATGCTTTAGCCTGGGATTCTGAAGGGCATATCTATTCCTGGGGAGAAGCTTCGAATGGAAAATTAGGCCATCCTTTGAACCCCCAAAATTTTGATATGAAATCTATTGAACCTTTTCCTAAAAAAGTAAAATAAAATTTTCATTAAAACGAAAAAATACAAAAAAAATTATTTAAAACAAAAAAGATCGCCTTTTTTCAAGATAAAGCTGTGGTAATGGCTGCTTGTACACAAAATTCGAGTTGTGCATTGACAAATCAAGGAGTGATTTATAAATGGGGCAAAGGAGATTTTTCAAAACAATGTGACACAACCCTAATCCCGAACTTGATGGATGCTCTTCAGCCGATAATTTTAGAAGCATCAGGGAATAATACCCAAATAATAAAATTCATTAAAATATGTAGTGGACAAACTCATTATGCAGCTATTGATAAAGCAGGCAGATTATACACATGGGGTGATTGGTAAAATTGAATTTCAAAATCTTTTATTATTTTTTATTTCGATAAATTTAAAAAAAATCATAAAATGATTTTTATTTATTTTCATGTGAAAACAATTTTTTTTTGGCATTTCAATAAAATAATTTACAAAAGCTCTGATTATTGTTTGGGAAGTGCTGAACTTATAGACAGGTTTGAAGCATTTCAAGTAAAGATATTGAACCACAAAAAGGTGTTAGACGTCGGATGCGGGGATCGGTTCACAGTTGTAATAGCTACAGATAGAAATAGCACATTGCCTTCTCTTGCTTTGCAAAGCTTCAATCAAAAGAACTTCATCCAAATAAAAAGCAAAGTGAATCTTTTGAAAGAATTCGCAAAAAAAAAGGAAGAAATAAACAACAGGCCAGAAATTTCTCGAATGAATGAGTCTGAAATAAAGAATACCTATTTCAGAAAAAAGAAGAGAGAAATAACCATCGCACAAATGCTGAAACAAAAGGATATATTTAATTTTGATGATGAAATGAATCATTTTACTGATTCAATTGATTCCAAAACCAACTTATCAATGAAAAGAAACCCTTCCAATCCATCAAAATCGCCAATGAAAGAGTTTGTTAAAAACAAAAGTGAACAGTTTTTGGAAGTTTCTCAAAGAATTATAACAGAAATTAACTCTGTAAGAAACCCTTCACATAAAAAAAGTCTGACAGAAGAAAGCGAAAAAGTTTCTCAAAAACTTAATGAAATAGAAGTTTCAGATGAAAGAGGTAAAAAATAATAAAATTTTAAACTGTTTTTTTTTTCTTATTATTTTGAAAGACTTTTTTGAAATGATGATTTTTTTAACTAATTTTTTCGATTAAAATTAAAAATCTTTTGGTGTTGATGATTTTTTATGACTAATTTTTAAATAATAGTTTTTTAAATAAATTTTTAGCCGAAATTTTAGAATTAATCCAAAAACTCAACAAAGCAGTTCAGTTTAAAGAAATCTTCACAGAAGAAGGCAATAAAACTATTGTTGCACAATATACTTACGATAATGTTGCAGAAGAAATGGTTTTTAAGCAAGAAAATGATCCGAATTTCATCATGCCTCTAGATGATTTGATAGGAAATCAAACCAAAACTGAAGAAAGCAATAAAATGGATGATGAATTAGTGGGAAACCTTGCCTTTGCTGAAGACATTCAAAACGATTCACTTTCGCATATAAGATCAAAAATGATTGTTTCTCAATTAAACTCAATTTTAAAAAGCAAAAACGATGTTTTAAAATACGAATACATTGAAATGGTTCGAAAAGGGAATGAAGAAGAATTAATGAAATATCTTCTAAGTGAGCATAAAGATGATAAAACAAATGGATATAACGATGAGTTAGAGAAAAAACTACGCAGAAAATTAGTTATTTCTAATTATGCCAAAAACAGTCAAAGCTTCAAAAGCTTAATATATGAAAACCTTTTGAATAAAGAAACACAACAAATTAAAAGCAAATTAACATCAAAAAAACCTAAAAAAGTATTAGAAAAAATCGAAATGTCTATAAGAGCCGCTGATAGGCTCTTAGGCAGTTCAATTGAATACTATGAAAAATCTAAAAACAAGCAATCAAAAGACAGAGAAGAAGGAATATCTTCGATATATGGAGATTCTGATATTTTTGTGGCGAGGAAATACCAGAAAATTGTAGAGCAAGCTCATAAAAGAGAGGAAAGAATCAATTTGGCGAAAATTGCAAGAGAAAATTTGAAAAATGAAAAACAAGATGAGATTAAGAAGAATATAAACAAAAAATCAATTGAATACAAGAAGAAATTGGGAAAAATTAGAATTGAAGACGAGATTTTTAATAATAAAATTAAAAAAATGCTTATCTGTTTCAATATCAATTTATTTGTGGAATTAGCTTATAATTTGATGCAAGAAGGTTTTTTTATTAGTTTTCATTTAAACGCTACAATATTTTTTTTTCTTTCAAAAGGACTTGAATATAAAAGGAGAATGTTTCAATACAATATGAAAGCTAGAATTCTTCAAAGTTATTTTAAAAAAATATTAGTAAGTTGTTTATTATTTTAGATTTATTTAATTATTTCACAGATTAAAAAAAAAATTGCTTCACTTGATTACAGGAAAATCTGGGCTCTAAGGTAAACTTTCAATTCATTTATTTTATTGATTTTAAATCAAATAATTTTAAAAAGAATATTCGTTTGGAACTTCAGATTTTTCCAATTAATCGAAAATAAGAAAAGGTGCGCAAAAATTATTCACTTATCCATGCTAAATCTTTGCTTAAAACGAAAAATAAAAACAAAAATGGTGATTTTTCGTAATAAAACAATCAAGTCCATTAAAAATTAAAAAAAATATCCACCAATATTTTTTTATCTTTAGCATTCAAAGATTTATACATTGGTTCTCTCAATTGTATACATGGCAAATTGGCCATTTAAGCCAAATTTTCGATAATCACATCATACATGTTCATTTTTATTTTATTTTTGTGATTGAGCTCAAAATCAAAAATTTATTTATTTACAAATTATAAAATTATTTCTAATTGATAAATTTATGAATAATCCATTAATTTACTTATAATTTGATTTAGAATTGGAAGTCAGATAATCCCAAACCATTTCCCTCTTTAATAGAGGATTCAAATGACAAAAAAGACAATTTTATTGATTCTCCAATGAATGCCTCAAAAAAAGCCAGTTCATCGACAATCACCACGAAAGATAAAAACATCACTCAGTTTGATAATGAAAATTTTCTCAGTTTCAAAGAATATTCAGCGATTTCAAAATATAAGAAGTTTTCAAAAAAATTGCAGAATAAAAAGGGAAGTATGCTCAATATGAAGAAATTAATTCCTTCAATTATGCCTCATACTTTAGAAATCAAATCTGATTATAAAGCTCGGAATGAATTGTAAAATATTTCTTTTATTTAAATTATGAATTTTAGTGATCATTATATTTAAAAGAGAAGAGCAGATAAATAGCAAACAACATACTGAGGAAGATGATCCTTTGAAGCAAAGTATCAAAGAAAAATCCTTAGTCGATACGTTAATGCCTTATACAATACATAGTTTATTTTTATTTATTAAATTTAAAATTATTTTATTTGAATTGAATTGATTGTGAAGGAGATTATGTCAATTTGCCAATAAATTTGAAAGTTAAAATTGACATGAATCCTAGTCTTTTTGATTTTATTTTTGGGAAGCTGATTTCTGAAGAAATCTCAATTAAATTTGATCTCATTAGTAATTTTTTTCAAATAATCACATATTTTTATAAAAGAAAAAATAGAAAAACATAGAAAAGAGCTTGTAAAAAAATTCATGAAATCCATTGTTGCATATCAAGTCTTGCTTTCAGAATTTGTGAAAAAGAATTTACAAGAAATCAACATGGAAAGAGCAAAGTTAATTATTAACGATTAAAGAGCTAAACATTAAAAAAACATTTTTTTAGGTTAATGCTCAGAACTCCAGTGGCAGATTTGAAAGAATTTCATCGAAAAGAAGAATTGGAGATGAAGTTTAATAGAAAACTTGATAAAATAGGTTTATCTACAACGGCGAACAATAATAAAGACTATTTACCTTTTCCAAACTTAATCCCTAAAATTGCAAGCACTTTGCCAAATTCTCCACCAAAACCAGTCTTTAAGCTAAAATTAGAAAAAGAGTAATTTTTTTTTAGTTTCTTTAATTTACACTCTCCATCTCTTTATTAGTGCCTTTAAAAATTTGTTCCAAATTTATTTTGTTAATTTCAAGAAAATCTATCAGAAAATTTCATCTGAAATAAGGATTATGGGTTCGAGCAAAATGTTGACAGCAGCAAAAAAAATAAATTCAAATGATTTGAGAAATAATCAAAAATCAGGAGAAGTCGGCAAGCAATCGAAAAAAGAAGAAGAAAAAATGCATTCCTTGCACAAGATAAGAAATTCAATTCAGGAAGATATTCAAGAAACTAATGAAGATGATGAATTTTGAAATTATTAAATTATTTTCTTTAAAAAAAAAGAAAAAATTCCATGGTCCTTTTAATTATTTTAATTTTCTTTTAAATCGAACAAATCAGAAAAAATTTATTCCATTTTTTCTTATATTTTTTTGTATTTCAAATATTTTAAGAATTGAAAGTTCAGACTAACAAAAGAAATTAGTGATTTTTTTTTTATAAATTAAAAAAAAATATCGAGCTTAAAATTCATACTATGCTGAAAAAGTCCATTTCATTTAATTTTCTTTCCATTTTTTTTATTTATTTTTCATTTAAAAAAAAAAACAATAAAAAAATAAATAATAAAACAAAAACAATCACAAACGCAACTTCAAAACCAAAAACAATTATGGTAACAATAATTACATTCTTCTAATTTCATTTCATCTTCTAGGCTTCGAGTAATTCTCTAACCTCATCGGAGGCTAATACAAGTAATGTGACTGATTTTGACAGCGATCGAAATTACATTATTGCAGAAAAGTCTCCATCTGAGAGATTTGTGAGAGTAAAAAAAACAAATAAATTATAACAATTTTCCTCAATTAAAAAAAACCCTTCAAGTTTACTGAAGAAATCGGATTCGGAACATATAAAAACGTGTATCGAGGCTATGACAATGATTCTGGATGTGAAGTGGCTTGGAATGTTGTAAAGATGCAAGACCTTTCAAAAGAAGACAAAATGAGGATTTCTACTGAAATAGAAATTCTAAAGAACTTGAAGCATCCAAACATTATTCATTTTATTAATGCGTGGATTAATAAATGTAAAAATGAGGTGGTTTTTATTACCGAAATAGTGACAGGAGGTTCATTAAAATCGTAAAATATTTAATTTTCAACAAAAATAATTTATGATTTTTTTTTTTTAGTTATTTAAAAAAAATAAGACAGCCAAGATTGAAAATAATCAAATATTGGTGTCGGGAAATATTGAAAGGATTGGATTATTTGCACAGCCATGACCCTCCCATTATACATCGAGATATTAAATGTGATAATATTTTTATCAATAGCAATAAAGGTGAAATTAGAATCGGAGATCTTGGTTTGGCAACTTTTCGAACATCCAAAACCAAATCTGTTTTAGGTTAAAATAAACTTTCAAATTTTCACTAAAAAATAAATAAAATATAAGGAACTCCTGAGTTTATGGCTCCTGAAATGTATGAAGAAAACTATGGAGCAGGTTGTGACATTTATGCTTTGGGAATGTGTCTTCTGGAAATGGCTACTTTGAAGACTCCCTATTCTGAATGCAAAAGTATGGCACAAATTTATCAAAAAGTGACACAAGGCATAAAACCTGAAAGCTTGAATTTCATCCAAAATGGAGATTTGAAGAATTTTATCAATGTTTGTTTAATAGAAGCTAATGAAAGACCTACAGCAGCCAAACTCTTAAAAGACAAGTAAATTATTTATCATTAAAATCAGATTTTTATATTAAATTTTTATATATATTGAATATTTTTTTGTGAATAATAACTAAAATATGATAGATTTCTTGAAATAAATGATACAGAAGATAATTTACCTGTTCAGTTTGAAGAAGGCTTCAATTTAAATAGAGTGAAAACACCAAATGTGAATGAAATGCTTATCAACAAAAATGATTCGGAAAGAAGAGGAGGTTCTAAGAATAAAACGAGCCCAAGAAACTTTTCTGATGATAAAAAACCAAAAAAAAGCATTTTTAAAGGTGAAAAAATTCTTGTTAAAAAGAAAAAAAAGGTCTTTAAAGATGTTTATGTGAATGAATTTCATATAGCTGAGCATCATTTCATTGTGAAGTTCACAATCTTTGATGAAATTGTTACTTTCACATTAGAAAAGGATAAAAAGATAAATAAGGATAAATTGAAGAAAAAACTTGCAGAAAGCGCAAAAAATTGGAAGTCAGCTTCTGTGCTTCATTTTAACCAGATCCTTGCTTTTATTCTTAATAAATGTTCAGAATTTTTTTGATTAATTGTTAGTTTTTCAGAGAAAAAAATATTTTTTTTAAAAAATAAAAAAAAAAATAAAGTGATTTCCATTCAACTCAAATGCCAAACCTCAAGTCAAAACAAAGTAGAGATTGAAGAAATCAAAAAAAAAATTTTTTATTCTGAGTTTGCTAAGAATTATAATGAAAATTTGGTAAATTTAAATTATTTAGTATATTTCAAAAAAAATTTTTTCACTAGAGAAGAAATCAAGAAAACTTTTTAAAAAGTGAGACATTTGAAGATTTGATCATTAGGATTCGGAAAGAAAAACTTTTGCTTGATAATCTTCATTGTCAGCAATTAGAAAATTGCTTCAAATTGTTTGATAATCAATTTGAGATGAATTATGATATCTTAAATAAAATCAAAGAAGGTATTTATTATATACCATAAATTATTTTATAATAATATCTTTTAATTCAACATTTTAAGAACCATTAATTGAAGAAAAAAAACAAATTTCAAATAAACAGCCTTCAAATAACTTTTTACAAGTAAATGAGCCTTTTTTGAAAGAAACTCCTATAAAAATGAAACAAAACGAAATATTATCTCACCAAAATTCTTTAAAAATAACCACTTCGCCGATGAGTTTGAACTCTGATGGCAAAGAAGGCACATACCCCTATCAAGAAACAGCGCAAGTCTCTCGTACTTCAATTCCTACGCCTCTTCTGAGCAATTATGATAAAATCTCAAATTTGAACCAAAATTCAGCAGATTTGGCCAAGATGAATTTCGAAAAAAATTTGAATTTAACTCCAAATATAAACGAAATCAAAAACAATTTCGAGAAAATTTCTATTCCAACACAAAATACAAATGATCAAATCAAAAGCAATTCTGAGAAAATAGCAAATCTAACACCAAATTCAAACGATCAAATCAAAAGTAATTTTGACAAAATCACGAATTCAACACAAAACGATCAATCCATTAAAGCCCTTTACACGTTAAAAACCCCAAAGTTAATAACTCAAACCAAAGGGTTTTTATCTCCGAACAATGACGGAAGCTTCAAATTGATATCACCTTCGATTGAAATAAATAAAACCTCACCTTCAGTTGAAATGAACAAAACAACACCGACTCTTGAGATAAATAAATCTGAAAAAAGGAAGATTAATTTAGATAGTTTGAGCTTAGGAATTAATGGAAAAGCATATATGGATGAAGAAAAGAAAGAAAAAACTGTCAGTCGTTTGACAAGTCCCAAACAAATAGAGACTGTGTTAAATTCTCTTGAAAATAAAGATAAAGCCTGTTTGGAAATCGATAAAATAATCTCATCGAAAACAAGCATTAAAACTAACAATAATAATGCTCTGTATAATATTATTCAGGTTATTTAGAATTATATTTGTTTTAAACTATATCAAATTAAAAAGTCTTTTCATTTCGTTGGACCCTTGCAAATGAATTCAGCTGAGATGCGAATCGAAGAAATTAAAATGGTTCAAAGAAGTTTGAGTGAAGTTATGAATAGAGATCTTGTTGATAATGGACATTATGGCCATTACAGTGAAAGAATGGTCAAAGAATTTCAAGAAAAATTTGGTCTAAAAAGCGATGGAATCTTCAATGAAATATGTTGGAATACTTTAAAAGGCAAAATTTCCAATAAAATTAACAATTTTTTATGTTTTTTTATTAGAACAAGTGAAAAAAAAGCTGATTAATACGTTTATTGATGAGAAGACATTGAAAATGATGGAGATAGAAGAAACGAAAAAAATTCAGAAAGAAATTCAAAATAAAGCAAGCAATGAAGCGATGGCAAACATTGAAAATAAATTGAGAAAAGATCCGATTCACGATTAGCTATAACTGCCATTTACAAATTAATGTGCAACCTATAATCAAAAAAAATTAAATGAATATGTTATGTGTTCTAAAAAATTTTTTTTGAACATTTTTTTTTATTAAAATTTTTTCTTGTTTTTTTAATTCGCGACAAAATTTTTGTTTAAAAAATAATAATATTTAAAATGATTTTTTTTTACAAAATTCTTGTATTTGAAATTTAACATTTTTTTCCCTCTGAAATTTAAGAAGTAAAAATGAATATATCCTATTGTTTGGAAAAATTCCGCCATATTTTCTCAAGCAATTGTTCTCGAAGGTAGAAAAATTAACGGTTTAATAATTTTTTTTGAAATTCATAGAAAAAAGGAATTTGTTTTGAAATCTGAAATTCAGAATAAAAATCTTTCATTCGATGTTGAGAAACTCAAAGACAAATCTCCCTTTTTCAAAACACCGCCCAATAAAGAACCTGATTATTCATCCCAAAATGATCTAAACTCCAATAAAATAAACTCGATTTCGTTTTGTGAAAGGCTTTTCAATGAAAATGATTATGGGAGTAAATAAAATTCAGTTTCTCTCTTTATTTTCATTTGTTTTTTTTAGTTTATAGCCAGAAAAAAGCTTTGTTCAAAAGGGTTTCCTTTGAAATTTTATTAATATCATTTGAAATTATAAAAGGATGATGCTGATACTCACACTTTTCTTGAAAATCCCAATAATCGCATGATTCAAGAACAAGATTTTAACCCCAAAGATTTGAAAAATGAAAAATCTGAAGAACTATTCATCGTAATTGAAAGGTTTTCCAAATTAGTTGATGATTTTAACGCTTTGGAAATCAAAAAGATTCCGCCATCAATTTTTTCTGAAGGAAAAAACCTTGATTTTACTCTCGAAAAACCCAAAGAAGAAAATCTTTTAGAGAAAAATTTGTTTCATAATAAAAGTTTTTGTAAAGATTTAAAATTTTTTTTTTAAGGTTGAAACTTTATAACAATATTGTGAAGAATTTCTTGATTTGCAAAACCAAAGAAGAAAAAAAACAGTTTTTCCCTGAAATTTCTTTTGAAGATTTTCTGCAAATCTCCAATATTTGGAATTATGAAGGAAATCTTTCATTAGAAATAGTGAAACATGGATTTATCCCTGAAAAATTGACTTATAAAAATCTGCAAACTTTATCAAGAAATACCTGGTTAAACGATGAGGTATTTGAAAATTTTTATTCATTAACAAATTCCAACATAATATAGGTGATTAATAGTTATGTAAGATTGATTTTGAATGATATTGGCAGATATTCACTCAAAAGAATCCGAATTTTCAATACATTTTTCTTCACAGAACAGCTGGAAAAAAACTCTAAAAGTCAATTTTCAGGTCAAGGTCTTGCAAATCAGGATAAAATATTGCGAATTGCTAAAAAATTTGATGTAAAACTAAAAAAAACCACATTTTTTAAAAAAGTTTTTATTTAGGTGGATATTTTTTGTGATATAATATTCATTCCTATTAACATTCACAACAATCATTGGATTTTCATAGAAATTGATCCAATAGAAAGCACTATCTCCTATTTTGATAGTTTTTCCAGAACAGAAAGAGAGGCATCAAATTTCTTTAAAATAATTGAAAAATTTATGGTTCTATTGGAAAATAACTCAAATGTTCCACATAAAATGTGGAAATTTTCAGTGCCAAATTTCCCAAAACAAAGAAATATGAGCGATTGTGGGGTGTTTATGCTTAAAGGAATACATTACAGAGCTTTACAAAAAGAAAAAATGTTCAGCCAAAAAGATATTCCCTATTTTCGATTACTTATTACCATTGAATTAGTTAAAGGCAATTTGTTGAACAGTTTTTAAGTAATAAAATATAGATGTTTTATTATTCGATGCATCTAAGAATTTTTCGATCAATTATTTATTTTCTTATAAAAACAAATTTTTAATTTTAGAGAGAGAAAAAATTATCAAAAAATTGGATTTATTCTCAATTAATATTTTTTAATTAAAAAAATTAAGCATCAAAATGCTAATTTTTCCCACTAAACTTTTTACATTTTAAATTTCAAATATTTATTTTTCATTGTTATTCACAAATTAAAAAACCCCAAACAAATTATTTTTCAGCGAAAAATAACGTAAACTACTAAATGACTTCTGTTCGATTTTCAACCATCAAGGCCTCCAAAAAAATAGCATTGGATGAATTTATAACATCTTGGCATGATTTTTATTTTGGCTACGAAACAAAAATCCAAGCCAAAGGCCAAAATATCGAAGGATCAATCAATGAAGAATCAGTTTCTAACCAAGAACCAGAAAAAAAATCATTCAAAAAAATTAAAAGAAGTAAAACTTTGGATATTTGCACTTTTCTTAATGTGATTGAAGACATTTATAGCAAATTTGACTCAACTACAGCAGAGGAAATCAATGAAAATAAAATAAAGGCTAAATTTTATGATGATTATAATCGAGGAGAGAATTCTATGGATTTCAGCTCACTTGATACGGCCATAACTCCTTTAAGAGACCTCAAAATTGAAGAACCTTCTACATTTACTCCTTTTAGAGTAAAGGAATCACCAAAGACTTCGGCAAAAACGAACGAAGCTGCAAAAACAACGAAAATTGATGATTTGAAGAACACTTTAAAGAGGAATGATAATGGTAATGAAGAGAAAATGTCGAATAAACAAACCAGGAAAGCCTTGAAAAAAACTACCACATCTTCAAGAATATTAAAATTTGACTAACAGTCTTATAAAATAAATATAATCGAAAATTTTTAAAATTATGTCATTTGTTTTTAAAAGTCCAAAAATTTAAAACAAAAAAATATTTATAACAATAAAATCGTTAAAAATTAAAACTTCTTCAGATAAAAATTTGTTGTTAAGATTTTTTTTCTCCTAAAAGCAAGTTATAAAAAATATAATTGAATTTTTTTAAAATTTTGCCCTTAAACCTTAAGTCCAAAACTAGAAAGAAAAAAAAATTTATGTAAAAAGTCATTATAAATTAAAAATATTATGATAAAATTGGTGGCTTTTGTTTTTAAGAAAAAGCAGAAATTAATTGTTTTTTAATTAATTCAGATGAAGCTTCTTTTCGTTTTACTCTCACTCTTTTTAATCTTTTTGGACTCTAATGCTCAAAAAATCAATTTATCTCAATTTTTCTCTGGGTCTGCTTTTGATCAAACTCTTTTCCAATCTCAAAACCTCAATATTTTCAACGATTCTCTACAAACACCCAAACCTCATTTCAGAACCCCCTTATATAATTTTCGAAATTCACAATATTACATGAAGATCTTGGTCGGTAAACAAAGCTTTTCCAAAGAAATACTTCTTTAATTTTTTTGTTTTTTTGCGAAAAATAGGGACTCCACCATTGGAATTTAACGTGATATTTGATACAGGTAGTAGCAATTTATGGATTCCTTCAAATCTTTGTGATACTATGGGATGCTTAGAACATAAAAGATATGATCATTCCTTATCAAAATCATATCAAACTTATTTGATTGAAGTATAAAAATGAAAAAAATTGGTTTAATCATTTCTTCTTTAGGATCAGATCCCAATGTTTTCAATAACTTATGGGACTGGTGGAATAAAAGGTCAATTAATTCAAGATAAAATTCAAATAGGAGATTTAGCAATCGAAAGCCAAACGTTTGGAGTAGTTTTAGAAGAAGAGGGAGATGCGTTTCTAGGGGTTTTTTAATTAAACTTTTTTTGAATCAGAATGAATTCATATAAAATTTATTTATAAAATTATAGGCTCCTTTTGCTGGAATATTGGGACTAGGACTCCCTAAATTGGCTGCAGCTCATTCAACGCCTTTTTTTGATAATCTGATGAAACAAGGAAAATTACAAAGGAATATTTTTTCAATTTATATGAGTAATGTAAATTCCAAGTATATCAAGTGATTTTTTTTATTAATTTTTGAATTTGAACTTAAGGATGAAAATGAAAACGGAGAAATTCTTTTTGGCGAAATCGATAAGAAATACATGCTTTCAAATTTCTCCTTTTTTCCAATCAACAGTGAGGCCTATTGGCAAATAGAATTTTCTGGCATTAAGGTTTTTTTTATAAATTTCTTAATTTTATTTATAGAATGTTTTATTTTAGATTGGTGATAAATTCTTAAATGTTTGTCAAAACCTTATAAAAAAAAAAGGTGATTGTGGAATTGCCATCGACACAGGAACCACACTCTTTGCAGGTCCATCCGAGTAAGAAAAACCAAAATCTTGCATTTAATTAATTTGTGGAATTTTTCTAAAGAGAAATTTCGTTTATCTTAGAGCAATTAGATATCAAAGAAGACTGCAGCAATTATAATTCTTTGAAAAATCTTTCATTTATTTTAAATAAGGTTGAATTCATTTTGGAACCCAAAGATTACGTTATAAAGGTATTTTTATAAAAATCAAAATCAAAAATTTTATTTTTTTCAATTTTTCTTTCATAATTTGAAAATGGATTATCTAAAAAAATTTAAATATATTAAATAAAAAAAATTAATTTTTTTTAATAGAATGATGGATCAGATTATCTCAGTTTTTTAACGAAACAAAATGTAATGTTTTGTACTCCAGCTTTTATGAAACTTGATGTTCCAAGACCAAGAGGACCAATATTCGTTTTAGGAGATACGTTTCTTAGGAATTATTATGCTGTTTTTGATAGAGATAATAGAAAAGTTGGGTTTTCATTGGCGAATCATAAAAAAGATATATTGATAGCAGAAAGTTTGAATCTATTAGATCCTTATGAAGATGATTTTAGAGATAAAATCTTGAATGAGATTGTTTCGGAAAAAATATTTAAAGAGCCAAAAAATTCAATGAAATTGATAGATAAAGAATGGAAAATAATTTATAATGGGAGAAAAAAAAAATGAAAGTTGATACTTATATATTATATAAAAAATAAAAAATAATCAAAACTATAAAATTGATAAAATTGTTAAAATCCTAGAGAAAAAAATAATATTTTATTTTTTTAAACTTAAATTAATTGTGAAAATAGAATCCTATTGAATGAATTCGAATTCCCACCAAAAAATTAAAATATTGCTGAGAAATTTTTTGCAGTTGATTCAACGTAAAAAATGAGTGAAGTTCTGGACAAAAGTTAAAGAAAAAAAGCATTTTCTTTTAAAGTAAATTTTAGTTTAAATGAATTAATGTTTCCTAGTTTAAATACAAATCTTTTTATAAATAAAGAACCTTAAATATAAAGTTAAAGTTAGAAAAAAACCTGATATATAAATAATTATTGACTTTCTTTAATTTTGATATGCTCATTAAAATTTTTGACAGAAATTTCTTCAACCACCTCTTTTCTTGCCAAATCAACTTTATAAGTGATTTGTGTCATTGAGCAATATCCAATTTGTGGGATTTCTTTTTCAGGCTCCAGCTCATGTATCATACATTGAACTCCAATCGAATGAGTAACCAAAATCACAATAGTATTTGAAAAGTTTTGTCTCAGATATTTTTGATTGATATTTTTTCTGGCTTTTTTGAATCTCATTGAGCAATCAGCAATAGATTCAGGGAAAACAGGAGAATTCTTTGATGTTGAAGTCAATTTCTTCATGAAACACTTCTCCTTTATAATGATTTCTTTCCCATTAATAAATTCAGAGAAATTCTTATTCTGAGCATTTCTTCGAAAATGAAGATCTGGCAATACATCTTTTGAGAAGAATTTGCTCTTTTGAATTTCTGAAATCTCATCAGTAATATAAATGGTATTTTTATGGAAATAATCTAAAGCTTTTGATAAATAAATGGCTGTTTGAATACATCTGAGAAAAGGAGAACTCAAAACAACCACCTTTTGTTTTTCTCCTGAGCTTCTTTGTATATGTGAAAGAGTCTCACGCAAATATAAACCTGTAAGGTGAGCTTGTGATAATCCATTTGTAGATAATGGCGGATCATAATCTAATTCTATGTAGGTTGGATCTTTTGAACAAGGGTCATCAGCTCTTTGGCCATGTCTTATAGCGAAAATCATTTGAAAATGAAGTTTTAAAGTATTTAAAATTAGCTTTTATATTCTTTAGTGTTAAGTGAGCTGAGAACTGTTTGCTATTTATTAGTTGAGTTTTTTCTCTAAAAAATTTGGAAAATGATGACATCGGATTACGTCATTTAAAAAAATTGATTTAAACAGTCTTTTCCTTAAAACTTTTTAGACTCAAAGTTTTTTTTTTCATATTAAAGAATCTGCAAAAAAAATTTTAATAAAACTTATTATTAATTAAAATTACTTAAAGGTAAATTATAAAAAATGATCGAGAATTTTCTTAAAAAAATAAG
>JFJP01041115.1_pt1 | contig 22052 bp, 16 predicted proteins | sample 431651 | NCBI WGS metagenome assembly JFJP01 (sample SAMN02602958, study PRJNA72255) | Microbial mat metagenome, whole genome shotgun sequencing project. | biome: fresh water; feature: sink hole; material: water; isolation source: purple microbial (photo- and chemosynthetic) mats found in...
GATGAAACGTTATTGGAGCCTGATAGCTGAGCTTTTCTAATAAGGAAAAATGTCCCTGCAGTGTTAAATGGAGCCACTAAAGTGGATGGAGTAAAAGCTGAGGATGTCTCTCCTGTTATGTCTGTCCATGGACCTGATGATGAGACAGTACTGTAAGCCCACTGGTAGCCTGTTCCAAATAATGTAATACCTGCAGGGAGCGTCCCATATACATCACCGCTTATAAGATCTCCCTGGCTGCCAATACATAAATTCTGATTAGTATTCTGGGAAAGTGTGTTGGAAAGGATCTGCACTAAGCCGGTAAAACCAAATATATTTTGTCCTCCATTTTCGTAGTATTCAAGAGTAAGAGCACTATTCCCATCAAGATTGAATAAAACATTATTTGCAGCCTTTGGACTATGGTCGGTCCAGTCAGAATATACTGAGCTCCCATTTACAGATAATCTTGAACCATCATCACTTGTTATAGTTGCGGCAAAGAGTCCTCTCTTGTCAGAGTTCATTCTGTAACTTACAGAGAAACTGACAACTTTTAGTGACCCGCTGATACTTCCATCAGACAGAAAGTTAAAGCATGTAAGATCATCATTTGTATTGTTTGGCCAGACTCCCCCTGTACCGAAGGCTTCCTGAAACATTTCTGTTGTTGAATAATATCCAAGATATGTATTGAAGTTATTGCCATCATAAATATGCCCTACCCAGCTGTTAAAGCCTGATGCTGCCTGATTATCGATAGTATTGCTTCCACCGCTTACATTGATCTTAATGGTTATTCCCGCTGGAGTTACAGATCTTACATTACCTTTTCTGTTTACAAGTACCCGTACCTGACCTGTGAATTCCGGTATAAATGATATAAATACATTGTTTGCAGCTGTTGAACAGGGATTTCCTGTATTGGTATATGAAAACCCAATGGCTTCATCTGAGGGGGCTCCTTCTCTGTATACTGAGACCATGAGTTGATTGGAAGGAGAAGAAGAGTTACATGAATATACCTGATATTCAAGGCCTTTAACGACATTCATAGTAAAATACTGACCTGCGCTAAATACAGAGCCTAAGGTAATGTGATTAGAAGGGATATTAATACAGGGTATTACATCTGAGATTAACGGAACAGAACCATTATCATCATATCCGGCACTAGTGATTATCCGGGGCTCCCCTGTCTGAAAATCACCAAATGTCGTTAATCCGGATACCTGCACCGAAGTAGCAGTTGTTGTTTCCACTCCCGCATAATCCCATGAAAGTGAAGAATAGATGCCAGCGATGAATGATGCAGGGTCTGCCCCGGTATCAACATCTTCAGATGCAAAAGTAAAAGTGGCATCATATGATGTGAATCCAGTAACGCCGGTATTTTCAATTGACCAGTACCTGTTAACATTCAGTAATGGATCAATATTTGATGAATTTATTTCAGGAGAATCACCTGCTAATGTTCTTGCACTTATCATTCCGGTACCATTTGTGTTACCAGAAAAGGTGATTGTGACCGGAGCGTAAATAGTAGCATCTCCAATTTCAAATACTTTCGAAGAAGTGGAGGCAGCGATACCCTTAACAAGATTTCCATAAACATACCTGGAAGAACTTGCACCTGATACTACTGCTGAATTACCCAGAATAAGGTAATTTGAACCTGTCAACACCTTACCTGTAGAAAATGAAAGTGTCCCATTTACGTTAACGTTACAATCCAGTGTGAGGCCCGAAGGATTTGATACTGTAAGATTATTGAATGTATTTTCACCTGTTCCTCCGATAATCTGCGATTGACCACCATTAAAAGAAACAGCTCCTGTACCATGATTAAATGTCCCGTTATTAATCCAGCTTCCAACAATTGTAATTGAAGAGCCGTTTACAGTAAAAACTCCGTTATTTGTAAACACTCCTCCGATTGAAAGGCCATAATTATTTGAAGAACTTGTATTTAAAGAGGCTCCATCTTCAATTGTGAGAGTAGTATTAAGTATCTCCGCACTATTCAGAGTAATCATACCTGTATTACTTATTGTAACCCCTCCTGTTCCTGAGAAGGATGATATCCATTCCAATCCGGCAATGCGCGCGATGGGGGTATTGTATTTTATACCAGCATCTGCCCCGTAGGCCGGAGCAACTGAAACTGTTGCAGTTCCTTCAATTTCAAGAATTCCGTTAACTCTGACACTTGTCATAGTTTTGGTGCCGCTGCCTGATAAAATAAGATTATTATAGGTTGTACGACTTACAGTTTGTGCGGCTCCATAGTAATTCCATGTATTACCGTCAAACTGAGTAATGGCAGGGGTACCTGAAAAAGATGCCCCCATATTAAATCTGCCTGAATCAGTGAAAATAATCTGACAACCCGCAGTACCTGTTGTTGCTGTGCCTCCAATAGTTACCGTACCAGTCGATATAGAAATAATATTTGCTCTCCCGGCAACTGTGGCACTCATTTTTAGTGACCCGGCAGTCAGGGTTCCCTCTCCCACTGCAATTGTAAAATTTGTTCCGTACGCAGACGGCCTGGCCATAGTTACCAGACCTGTAACCGTTAAGGAATAATTTAAAATTGAAATGCTTCCGGTGTTTATTGTTTTCAGTGTCTTACATACTGCTGAACCGTTAAGTGTTACATTAATCCCATTATTAATAGTAACATCATCAGCTGAAGTAGGTATTGAACTGCCACCCCAGGTAGCGGTACTTCCCCAGTTTCCGGAAACGGAAGCTGTCCTGATAGCCCCTGTTGCCGGGTAAATAGTAATAAACAAACCAAGCAAAAGAAGAGCTCTCCTGCATGGTTTTAGTATTAATATTTTATTTAAAAATCGTTTCATTTGGTTCTGGTTATTCCCTTTTCCCTCGTTAGATAATTAAGCAGATGCAACACTTTTTTTAAAATAATTCATAATCCGGGTTTCGAGTTCCGACAGGCTGAAAGGTTTATAGATATAATCAGTTGCCCCGGCTTTAAGAAGATCATTAATCTCACTTGCCTTTTCTTTGCCTGACAGTAATATTATTGGTGTCTGAGTTTTTGAAGCGTTCTCTTTTACTGATAAGATCAAAGCCAGACATTCTGAAAACGGCGCCAGGGTATCGCTTAAGACTAACCCCGGAACAAAACCACTTTTGATTCTTTTTATAGCTTCATTATTATTCCCGGCTACTTCTACTTCAAAACTTCTGGAAAGGAATGATTCGAGCAAGACTCTGAATTCCTGATTTTCTGTTATAATTAAAATTGCTTTCCTCATCAGTTTTATTAAAGTTTGTTTTAAGCATGTCTGCAGAGTCTTTGTCAACTTTGCAGGCACACAATAAAACAAGGCTCGTGCCAAACATTGCATATACCTGTATATAAATGTTTTACAAGCCTGACTAAATTAGTATGCCCGTGGGAAATTCTTCGAAAACGAATAGCTCTTCTTCTTTTTTGAAGAATATTCTATAATAAGCCGGAGGGGAATTCTATATTATACTTCTGAATTCGTCTGTAAAGTGCGTTCCATTCAAGGTTAAGAAGCCTGGCAGCTTCACTTTTGTTATAATTTACTTTTTGAAGAGCTCTGATGATAGTTTGTTTTTCAATCTCGAACAAATTGAAACCAGCATAATCAGATTCAATACTATCCAGCCTGGGCATGGAGTTTACAGAGAGAAAATGCTTTGGTAATATTTGTCCGCCGTCACTTACAATAATCGCTCTTTCAATAATATTTTTAAGCTCCCTGATGTTCCCCGGGAAAAAATATGTTCGTAAGAGTTCATAAACATCATTGTGGATGCCGGCGGGTTGCTTTCCCAGTTTCCGCGAGAGAGAGGTGTAAAAAAAGTCAATAAGCGGAGGTATATCAGGTTTCCTTTCCCGCAGTGGTGGAATTTCAATAATGAAAGTGCTAAGTCTGTGATACAGATCGAGTCTCAGAGTTTTTCCAGATGATAGTTCCTGAATTGTCTTATTTGTAGCAGCAATTATACGAACATTAAACTTTTGTTCATGCTGGGTACCAACCCGGGTGAAACGACGGTCTTCCAGGACTCTGAGAAGTTTAACCTGAAGAGACATTGACATTTCCCCTATTTCATCAAAAAAGAGTGTTCCATTATTTGCTGTCTCAAACCAACCTGACTTATCAACCAGAGCCCCGGTAAAGCTACCTTTTTTGTGACCAAAGAACTCACTCTCGAATAATGATTCGGGTACTGCGGACATGTTTACAGCACAAAAAAGCTCATCTTTTCTGTCACTTAGATTATGAATGCCCCTTGCAACAAGTTCTTTTCCGGTACCGCTTTCGCCAATTATAAGTACAGATGTGTCGGGTGTACCGGAAACCATCTGAATCTGGTTTCTAATTGCCTCAACAGCTGATGAACTTCCGACAATATTATTCCCAAGTTCAGTATTAACAACACGGGTAAGAAGGTCTGTTTTCTTCTTATATTGATTCAGGTCTGAAGTCAGGTCTGAATACTTCCTGGTACGCTCAACTGCCACCCAGATATCAGCTGCGTTAAATGGCTTCTTCAAAAAATCAGCTGCTCCTTTTCTTAAAGAGACAATGACAGTGTCCATATCTCCGGAAGAACTTACCATTATGACTTCAATACCCGGATACTCCTCTTTCACCTTATCAAGTACCATTAAGCCATCCATTTCCGGAAGTTTGAAGTCGCAGATCAGAATATCTATTTTTTCGTTTTGCAAAATTCGAAAAGCTATTGAAGGGGCCTCAACAGCAAATACATTAAGCTTTTCACTTAGTATTGAACGAAGAATATTTCTGAAAACGGGATCATCATCCAGGACCAGAACATTTATTTTTGGTTTTCCAGCAGCCATTATTATAGTATTAATTTGAAGGCTTCAGAGGGAGGTAAACCGAAAATTCAGTTCCTTCGCCAGGAGTGCTGTGTATTTCCAGGTTTCCTTTATTCATATTTAAAAAATCCTTAATAATATATGAACCCAGTCCGCTACCTTGTTCTTTGTTCGTTCCGGGAGATGTAAAATGTCCGTTTTTAATAAATATTTTTTTTATAACCTCCTTGGAAATGCCAATACCTGTATCAGAAATCCTCACAACAACATGGTCATCTTCATGATGCGCTTCTATATTTACACTTCCATTCTCAGGGGTAAACTTAATTGAATTGAATATAATGTTCCTGAATACAGCATACATAGTAACTTCATCAAAATATGCTATTATTTCAGAAGAAATATCAATTTTAATTGTAATATTCTTCTTGTCTGCATTCCCCTTTAGCAGTTGAACTGACTCGAGGAGTATGGGATAAACCGATGAAAACTTAGGCGAGATTGTGCCACTGTGCTGCTGAAGCCTTGTAAACTCCAGCAGATTGTCTAATAATGTATTTGTTTCACCAGCTGTCTTTTCAAGATCTTTCAGAATATTTCTGAACTCTTCACTGCCTGAATCAATATGCCCTGAAGCTACAGCACTCAAAGTCATGCTAATACCGGAGAGTGGTGAGCGTATATCGTGAGCAATTACGGAATAGAGTTTATCACGCATAATGTTCATCGCAATAATCTTCTTTCTTGAGGATGCAAGCTCTAGATGATTTTTTACTCTTAAGTATAACTCCTCACGTTTAAATGGTTTGGTAATGTAGTCTACCCCGCCTGCATTAAAACCTTCGGCAAGATCCTCTGTTTCAGATTTAGCAGTAAGAAAAATCACAGGTATGTCGCAAAGCTTATCATTCTTTTTAATTATTCTGCAAAGCTCAAACCCATTTATTCCAGGCATCATAACATCAAGAAGTATAAGGTCGGGTATAAGCTCTCCAAGCTGAGATAGTGCAATTTCTGCATTCTGTGCAAGGCTTATCAGATATCCTTTTTCCTTTAAAAGTGAAGCGGTCAGCTGGAGATTTTTTAAATTATCGTCAACAATAAGAATATACTTACCCGGTTCTACCATTTCAGTTATTATTATTTATTTCTGCCAAGAATTTTGCTGAGTTCGTATAATGTTTTCATGTACTGACCTCTTGAATTTAATGCATATTCTTCACACTGTACAAGATAATCTTTGGCCAGTTTAAGCTGGATATGTGTATTTACTCTGGCATACAACTCTTCTTTATTAAACGGTTTGGTAATATAATCAACCCCTCCAATATGAAAACCCTTAACAATGTTATCAGTTTCAGCCAGGGCGGAAAGAAAAATCACCGGGATATTTTTGGTTTCTGGCCTCTCTTTGATAATCTTGCATACCTCAAATCCATCCATCCCTGGCATCATAATATCCAATAATACAAGATCTATTTTATTAGACTCCAGCACTTTAAGAGCATTTTCGCCACTATTTGCCAGAGCAATCTTATAATCCTTCTCCTTCAGAAAATTACTTATTACTTTCAGGTTCTCCTGATTGTCGTCAACAATAAGAACCGATACATTTTCATTCATCTTTTTGCTCTTTGAGTAATGATACAATAGTTTCAATTATACGCTGAAAGTTGTGCAATGTTTCCTTTAATGAATCCAAATCCACAATATCCAGTTCTCTTGAGATTCTATCAGAATAATCTAAAAGGTATTTAAAGTTATATTTGGTTGCGATCCTTTTCAGTTCAGCAGCAAACTCCTCAATCCTGAAAAGGACCAACTGATCTTTGACAGTATTATACTGGGGAATTATTATGTTAGTGATATCTCCTGACAATTGTAATAGAAGATTCCTGTCACTCAGTTTAATTCCATCAAGAGTTGGTTTTTCAGTTTCGTCAGGGACAATTGCCTGCTCAACAATTTTATGCTTTATGAATTGAGCAATCCTTGAATAAAGTTCAGCCTGATTTACGGGTTTAAGGATTATAGAATTGAAATTGCCTGTTGAAACAATATTCTCCATGCTGAATACTGATGCAGTAAATGCAATTATCGGAATGTGCGCTGTTGCCGGATTTGATTTAATTCTTTCAGCAACTTCAAACCCATCCATACCTGGCATTCTTATATCCATGAGAATAACATCAGGTGATAGATGATTTAATATTTCCAGGGCTATCTCTCCATTTTCAGCAGAAGAAATCTCAATACCCGATTGTGAAAGAAGTGTTTCAACCATTTCGATATTTGAAGGGACATCATCAACAACCAGGATACTCCCCTTTTCAAAAATGATATCAGGTTTATAAATCGCTTTATCTTTTTTGCTGATTTCAACCCTGCTCACCGTAACCTTTGGCAATGTGACCTTAAATGAAGAACCTACTCCGACAGTACTTGAAACAGTAATGGACCCGTTCATCTTTTCAACCAGCCGTTTTGAAATAGCCAGTCCCAGTCCAACTCCGCCATACATTCTGTTCGATTGACCTGAATGCTGACCAAAAGCCTCAAATATTATTTCGAATTGCGATTCCTCTACTCCTATTCCGGTATCCTCTACTTCAATTGTAAGGTCGCCTGATTCCCCTTGCCTGAATTCAAAACTTACTTTTATCCTGACATAACCCTGATCTGTAAACTTGATAGCATTACCCACAAGATTAAAGATCACCTGCTTTATTCTGATTTCATCGAGCATCAGAAGCAAAGGAAAATTTTCTGCCACTGATATTTCTATTTCAATTCCTTTATTTACCGCCTTTTCATTAAAGAGTAGTTTAATCTCCTGCAGGATATAGTTCAGATCAATAGGCTGAGTAGTGATATCCAGTTTCCCTGCCTCTATTTTTGATAGATCGAGAATATCATTAAGAAGGGATAAAAGAAGGTTACCACTGCTTAAGACCGATTTTACCATTTTGCGATGATGATCGGAGTCAAGTTTGTGATAAAGTGCTTCACTAAATCCAAGAATTGCATTCATCGGGGTTCTGATTTCATGACTCATATTAGCCAGAAACTCACTCTTTGCCTTATTTGCGTTATTTGCCTTATCTCTTTCGTCAATAATTGAATGCTCCATAATCTTACGCTCATAGGCATTTGCTATAATCCCCGAAAAAGTACGAAGCAACTCAAGCTCGGATTTTGACCATTTTTTATATCTTATGCATTCATCAAATCCAATAAACCCAAAAAACTCATCCCTTACATATAAAGGATAAATCACTATAGATAAAATTCCCTGGGGTTCAAGAATAGCTCTAAGATCTTCCGGTAATTCAAGAATATTTTCTGAGTAGACCCTCCCGTTTTCGAGGAGAATCTTTTTCCAGGACGGTATTAAAGAATATGGAATGTTCTGTAATTCATCAATCTGGGGCTTAATATTCTTATTGCACCATTCAAATGTATTGTTCGTCTCCAATCCTCCGTTAATGTCTTCAAAGATATAAACCCTGCTAACACCGGTATGGATTCCTATTTTTTCCAGAATCGTCCCAATCCGCTTTTCAAAATCAACAAGTGAATTGATTCCAAGAGCAATCTCAGACAATAACTCCTGTTGCCACAAATTCTGTTGCAAAATTATCTCATTCTCCTTTTTGGAAGTAACATCAATATTTGTTCCAACAATACGCAAGGGGCTGCCATTTTCATCGTATTCCATAATCTTACCCGTATCCAGAACCCATATGAACTCTCCGGAACCTGTCATGGATCTGTATTCAGCCTGATAAAAAGGTGTTATCCTTTTAAGATGATCATCAAGAGCTTTCATTGTAGCTTTAGCATCATCAGGATGAAGGAGTTTCCTCCATATATCAATATCATAGCCTGATTCTTCAGACTCAAGGCCCCTCATTGAAAACCATCTGCTATTTAAAATTAGTTCACCGGTTTTAATGTTCAGGTCCCAAAGACCAGCATCACTGGCAAGCAGTGCCATTTCAAGTCTTTCAGCATTTCCCTTGATCTGAAGTTCATACTTTCTTCTTTCCGAGGTATCACGGCTTACACCTATAATTGCCTCTTTCCCGCTCCAAAAGCCTTTTTTTACTTTTGTTTCAACAGGAATCTCTTGCCCATTCTTGCATAACAACGGAACAGTACAGACACTTTCTGTTCCAGCAAGCATACCCTGTATTTTGGTCGTTGCCTCAACATGCTGGTCAGGTGGATGTACCTTTAGTACGAATTGATGCAGAAGCTCTTTATCCTCATAACCAAGTCTTTCTGTAACAGTGGAATTAAAATAAAGTATTTCCCCATTCATGTCAAGTATAAAGAGAAAATCATCAATTGTATTGAAAAGAGTTTTAAGATCTTGCTGATTTTGCCTTATCCTGTCTTCATGCTTTGCCTGGATAATAAAAGAGCCTATGTGCAATGCCATCTTTTCCAGTATGGTCTTCGAAATTAAAGGAATTGGCTCCGAAGATCTGGAAGCTATGTTCATGCATCCTATAGATCTGTTTAAATAAATAACAGGAATAACTGCCAAAATGCCAAATGCTTCTACATGATTCAAAGTCTCTTTTCCTAATAAGTTCTTATGCATTGTATAAACAGGCTTACCGTCTCTGATAATCCCGGCATTTTTGGAATTAGCCGGATAGTATGATGTTCTTTTCACAAAATCAGCTGATAATCCTATTTGCTGCACAAGCCGGAAACTTCCGTCAGAATCATCTTCAATATAAAGACCACCGCAATCCATTCCTGAATTGTTTATTGCTGATTCAAGACAAATCCTGAAAGTTTCCTCAAGGTTTTTGACTTTGCTCAATTTGCTTTCCAGTTCCTGCTCAACTTTAGCAAGAATTTCTGCATTTTTTCTTTCAGAGATATCTATATGAGTCCCGACAGCCCTGAGTGCTTTACCTGTTGCATCTCTTTTAGTAACTTTCCCTGTATCAAGGATCCATTTCCATTCGCCTGACTTTGTTTTAACTCTGTGTTCTGACTGGTACAAAGGGACCTTGTTATGGAGATGCATTCCAAGTTTATCATTAACTGCCACTAAATCGTCAGGATGGACAAGATCAGCCCAGGAACTTACATTTGGCTTTATCTCCGACACATCAAATCCGAGCATACTGCACCACCTCTCACTGAAATAAACATCTCCTGTAATGATGTTCCAGTCCCAAAGTCCTGCATCACTCCCAAGTAATGCCAGCTCAAGGCGTTCAGTGTAAAGCTCAAGTTTTTTTTCATTCTCCTTTATCTCTGTTATATCTACAATAATACTTATGAAACCATAGACCTTTTTATTTTTTATAAGACGGTTTGAATACACCAAAACAGGAAGTTCTTCAGTAATCGATTGTGATCATCAGGATGAAAGAAAGTGAGAATATTTATTCCACTCTCCAATTCGGAGGAGGAATAGCCCATTTTCTCAAGTGCATAAACATTAGCATATGTAACCTTGCCCTCCAGGTCAGTCTCACACAGCATTTCCGGGACAAGCTCCTGTTGGTGCCTGTACCTCATCTCACTCTCTTCAAGTGCCTCAATCTTAACACATGCTTCACAGGAGAAAGCAAGCTGGCCATTTATATCTTCAAGTACTTTTAAGGTCCCATCATCCAGATAATTACCTTCCCTGATTAGTATAAGAAGGCCAAAATCTGCAAGTTTCATGATATGAAAAAACAAGTTTTCATCACATTTCCCTTTTAATGGCAGGCTGTCGCGGAATATACCAAGCTCCTTTTTTGTGAAGGAATGCGGAACAAGATGTTCAATTTCACTATAGGTGCTTTTCGCTATTAGTGCATAAGGTATTGAGAAGAACATCTCGGTGCCAAACCGGCCCTCTCCTGTTAACCCGATCCGATATACAATACCAGTGATACAATTGAGCTTTTTAAGATAGGCATTCAATGAGGATTTAAGCATCTCAAACAGGTTGAGACTCCTGCCTGTATCCATCGCCAGTTCGTAAAACAATTTATCTTTTTCCGGAGATTCGCTCATTTGATATTGCTCTGTTTCAGCATCAACCAATGCAAATGTAATTAAAAATGGGTAAGCTACAGTAAGGCATAGGTTATAATATTGAAACCACCATCAGGATTGAACAGAGCTGCAACTAAACTCCAAATATCAGTTTATTTTTTGATTTGAATTGATATGTTAACCCCGAAGGGGTTTAATTAAAAATAATCGAAATGAAACGAAGAGAAGTAATCAAGAATTTATCAGTGTTACCTGTTGCCGGGGCTGTTATCGGAAGTGCATGACCCTTTGAATCAGCTTTTCCTTCCACTGTACTCTCTTCTTCGGCAAAACGTGACATTTTTAAAGAACCTGGCCTGTGAACATTAACAGTGCTGCAGGAACCTGCACAGTCACATTGCTTCCATGTTTTTACCCTCCGAACAACAAAAACATAACAGCGGCAATAGCGGCTCCTGCCATCGGGCCAACAATTGGAACCCACGAGTAGCTCCAGTCGCTGTTGCGTTTCAGAGGTATTGGCAGGAAAAAATGCATTATCCTCGGACCAAGATCACGGGCCGGGTTAATAGCATACCCTGTTGGTCCTCCCAAAGAAAGACCAATACCAAGAACCACTATTGCTACCGGCAGAGCATTCAGGGCACCTAATCCCACATCAGGAGCAGCCATGTAAAGCACAGCCAGAGCAAGCACATATGTTCCTATAACCTCCGTAAGCACATTATACCAATAGCTTCTGATATTCGGGGAAGTGCAAAATACTGCTAACTTAAGATCACCGTCTGTAGTTGCATCAAAATGCTTTTTATATGCAAGCCATACAAGAAAAGAACCAAACATTGCACCCAGCATCTGAGCACATATATACAAAGGCATTAATGACACAGAGAACTTATTTGCCAGAACAAGGGCAAGTGTTACAGCAGGATTAAGATGCGCCCCGCTGACAGGCGCTGCTATCAGTACCCCGGTAAAAACGCCGACAGCCCATCCAAAGGTTATGACTATCCAACCACTGCTGTTTCCTTTTGTTTTGTCGAGAAGCACATTGGCCACAACTCCTCCTCCAAATACAAGGATCATGGCTGTTCCAAAAAACTCGGCGAAAAATGCATTCATCCCTTTTTTATTTTTTATTATAAATCATAATCACAGTATTGAATCGTCAGCCCATGCTCTTGCAGCTTTTACGGCACGGTGCCAGCCTCTGATAAGTACCTCTGTATCACTGGTTTTTAATCCTGCTGTAAATATCCGGTCCACTTGCCATTGATTCTTTATCTCACCAACATCATTCCAGTATTTCACTGCCAGTCCGGCCAGGTAGGCAGCTCCCAGGGCTGTAGTTTCTGTGATCTTTGGCCTTACCACCGATGTCTGCAAGAGGTCCGCCTGGAATTGCATCAACTGATTATTGACAGTGGCACCACCATCAACACGCAGCTCGCGGATATCAATTCCTGAATCATTCTGCATTGCAAGTAACACCTCAAGAGTCTGATATGCAATACTATCCAGCGATGCTCTTGCAATATGTGCTGCTGTACTGCCACGTGTGAGCCCAACCATTGTTCCACGGGCATGCTGGTCCCAGTACGGAGCTCCTAACCCTGCAAAAGCCGGGACAAAGTATACCCCTTCACTATCCTTTACCCGTGAGGCAAGCTTCTCAACATCAACCGACTTTTTAATGATCCCCAATCCATCTCTTAACCATTGCACTACGGCACCTGCAATAAAAATACTCCCCTCAAGGGCATATTGTGTATCATTTCCTATCTTCCATGCAACAGTTGTCAGAAGCTGACTCTTTGACTCAATTGGATGATCCCCAATATTCATAACCATAAAGCAACCCGTACCATAGGTGTTTTTAACCATCCCCGGTTCAATGCACATCTGACCGAACAGAGCTGCCTGCTGATCCCCGGCAATGCCAGCTATGGGTATCTCTGTAGCAAAGAGTCCAGTAGCTTCTCCATATACTTCGCTTGATGACCTGACTTCAGGCAGCATGCCTGATGGAATGTCAAAAATCTCCAGAAGCTCATCATCCCACTTCATTGAGTTTATATTAAACAACATAGTCCTGGAGGCATTTGAGACCTCAGTAATGTGCAAAGCTCCCCGGGTAAGATTCCATACCAGCCATGAGTCTACGGTCCCAAATGCAAGTTGTCCTGCTTCAGCCATGGCCCTTGCTCCCTCAACGTTATCGAGTATCCAGCGGATTTTTGTTGCCGAAAAATATGCATCGATAATTAATCCAGTCTTTTCGCGAATTGTCCGGCTATGACCATCTTTCTTTAACTGGTCACAAAAACCAGCGGTGCGCCTGTCCTGCCATACTATAGCGTTATATAAAGGCTTCCCGGTAACCCGGTTCCAGACTATAGTTGTCTCACGCTGGTTAGTAATACCAATTGCAGCAATATCACTGCTTTTGAGTCCGGCCTTTGTGATTGCCTCAAGTGAAACACCTGCCTGGGTTGACCATATCTCCTCAGGATCGTGTTCAACCCAACCGGGCCGGGGGTAGAACTGTGTAAACTCTTTTTGTGCCACTGCAACGGGAAGACCATTTCTGTCAAACACGATTGCCCTTGAGCTGGTTGTTCCCTGATCGAGCGCTAAGATAAATTCTTTCATATCTTCTCTTCTTATAATGTGCTTTAAGAATACTATAAATAGCTTTTAACCAATTTATTATATGACCTTAGCTGTTCCTCCTGCCAACTGATGTCAAATCCCAGTTCGGCAGCCATCAGCCGGGCTGCTTCAGGAGCAATATCCAAACTGGCTGATGCGTTAAGAAACAGAGCCCTGGTCCTTCTGGCCAGCAGATCTTCAAGAGTAAAAGGCATTTCGTTACGGCATATCCAAATAATTTCAGCTCTTGTATACGGTAATCTTGAATCTATAATATTAGCTAAATCCGGATTATTGGTCATCATCATTACTATTTCAGAGGAACCTTGCCCATAAATTTTCAGACGGTCAGAATTCTTCCCGGTTACAGAAGCATCAAGCCGCAGATCTTTTGTGACGCACTTATGCTTTTCGAGAAAACCTTCCCTGATGGCTTTATCGATTGTCTCTTCTGCCATACGGCGGTAAGTGGTCCATTTCCCGCCTGTGATGGAAAGAAGCCCTGAGGATGAAAGAGTTATCTTATGCCTTCGTGAGACTTCTTTTGTAGAAGAGGGATTGTCCGGATCTGCTGCCAGAGGACGGAGTCCGGCAAAGACACAAAGAATATCCTTGCGTCGCGGAGGCTTCAGAAGGTATTTCTCTGCTGTCTTTAATATAAAATCAATCTCCTGTTCAAGAGCTACCGGTTCTATTGTGATATCTGAAACAGGAGTATCGGTAGTACCAACCACAACCTCATTGTACCATGGTATAGCAAACAACACCCTGCCATCGTCCGTTTTTGGGATCATAATTGCCGAGGTGCTCTGAAGAAATGACTTATCAAGAACGATATGTACACCCTGGCTGGGTTTTATTGTTGGCTTTGATCCCTTTTCATCCATTCTTACTATATCGTCAGTAAAAACACCTGTTGCATTTACCACAAGGTTGCCGTTCAATAAGAACTGCTCACCTGAAAATGATTCTGTAACCCTTACTCCATTAATCTTCCCATGCTTATCCTTCAGTAGTCCATTAACTTTGAAATAATTAAGAACAACCGCGCCAGCAGATACAGCTGATGCTGCAAGGGCAAAGGCCATCCTGGAATCATCAAACTGTCCGTCATGATAAATAACTCCTCCTCTTAATCCTTCTGACCGGAGAAGCGGAAGACGCGATATTACTTTCTCCCTGCTTAAGAAATAAGATTTGCCCATACTAAGACGCCCGGCCATCAGATCATAGAACTTTAAACCTGCAGTGTACAAAAAAGCATCCCAAAGAGAATAAACCGGGATCACAAACTCCTGATCAGATGTCAGATGTGGTGCATTTCTTAGCATCAATCCCCGCTCATGCAGCGCCTCCATAACAAGAAAAAGATCTCCCTGGGCCATATAACGAACACCCCCATGAACAAGCTTTGTACTGCGTGATGATGTCCCTTTTGCAAAATCAGATTGCTCAAGTAAAAGTGTTTTGTACCCCCGCGAAGCAGCATCCAGAGCGATACCCAGACCTGTTGCTCCTCCTCCGACAATAATTACATCCCATATTGCATCCGCCTCTTCTTTTAACTTATCAATCAATGCATTACGATTCATCATATATCTTAATTTGATAATAATTATACGGAGATCTTTCTGAAAAAAAGTCAATTTACGATCAAATTCCAATCAAAGATTTATGTCTTCAGCCCCCGGATCATCCCTTCTATTTTGCCCCCCAACCCGATAGCTATTGGGATGAGGAAGGGCCTTTAACGTAATATTCCCTTTAAATGTCTCGGATTGCCATCATTATTTGCAGGATTAATATCAAGTATCTGGCAAATAAGATTATATATATCAGTATTATGTAAATCTTTAGCAGCATATCCTTTTCTGAATGCCGGTCCTGCTGCATAAAATATGGCAAACATATCGGAGTTTGAATTGTCATACCCATGCGCTCCTTTCTTTATAGAAGCACCACTTGGCCGGGTTCCAATACTCCAGGAACTATCTGCAACCACGACAATTTCAGGAATCCGGGGGTGGGTTCCGTAATTCCATTTTGAAGGAACCTCTGACTTCCGCCAGGCTTTCATCCCTTTTACTGAATTTAACAGCAATAGTACACTGTCCCTCTTTCCCTCAGCAGGATTAATGAGATAGACAGGATTACCCCCGGAGATTGATGCTATCATCCTTTCCGGCACAATTGCTTTCAGGTTATTATACTTCTCCTGCGAGGTAGGGCCCATTCCATGGTCAGAAAGCACTATCAGGTTGATCCTTTTCGCATCGGGAAGTGCAGAAAGCTTCGTGCGAATAACGCCGACAATACTGTCAAGAGAAGCGACAATCCTTCCTGTCTCATCTGAAACAGGTCCGAAATTGTGGCTCGTAAGATCCGGCTCGTCAAAATACAGAGTAACTAGCTCAGGCCGTTTTTCCGGAGGGTAGCCAAGCCATTTGATTACTGAGTCTATTCTTGCTTCATATGTTACTTTCTCATCATATTTTTTCCAGTATGACGGGTGCAGCCCACCAACCGGAGCTTCTGAACCAACCCAAAAGAAAGATGCCGTTTTTACACCCTGTTTCTCAGCCGTAACCCATACCGGTTCTCCTCCATAGAATGCCGGGTTTTCAACAACACTTCTGTCGCCCATTCTGTAAAACAGTCCCAGATCTGCTGCTGGGAAACTATTATCCACAATACCATGATGATCGGGATAGAGACCTGTTGCAATAGAATAGTGATTTGGAAATGTTTTTGTCGGGAACGATGGAATAAGTCTGTCTGCTTTTACTCCATCCAAAGCAAGTTTATCAAGATTTGGTGTAGTGTACAGCTTGTTATAATCCCATCTGAAAGCGTCAAAAGAAACGAGTACGACATAATTTTTGAATTGCTTCCTTCTCCCATTCATGAACCCTGTAATGATAACCAGAATTGCAAGAACAAACAGAAGAGAGAGAAGAAGCCTGGGTTTCATAAAAAATGTTTAGTAAAACTTGAGACAGGCGGGTGTCGAAATGGCAAAATCCTTTGCAGGCTCAACAGGAAGGCCTGTTTTTTTGTCAATTCTGAAAAGTGATATGTTTCCCGACCGTTGATTTCCCACAAGTATGTTTTCCCCTGAAGGGTCAATAACAAAATTTCTGGGCCAGTCACCGCCACATGATGTATGCCCTGCAAGTAATAAACCTCCATCTTCCAAAATCCTGAAAGTAACAATTGTATTTTCTCCCCTGTTCGAACCATAGAGAAACTCGCCATTCTTACCAATATGAATATCAGCACAATAGCTCTTGCCGGAGAATCCTTCCCGTAAAGTTGAATAAGTCTCAACCGGCACAAGTTCCCCGCTGTCATTAACACTAAGAACGGTAAGCGTTGAGTTGAGCTCATTTATGACATACATTACAGACACTTCGGTGTTAAATACGAAATGACGAGGGCCGGCTCCTTCCGGAAAATTCACTATGCCATTAGGGATCTGGTGCAGCCTGCCTGTGGCTGCATCAAAATCATATATTACAATCCGGTCCAGACCCAGGTCCGTCAAATAGACTTTTCTACCAAGAGGGTCAGGAGCTATCATGTGTGCACGAGGTCTTTTTCCCTCGTCGCCTTTGTAAAAAATTGTATCAGTTATAAGCGCTGGTAATCCGTTTTCATCAAGCTTAATAACAGCAACAGAACCACCGCCATAATTTGCAACAAACAGATAATCTTCGGCATGGGAAAGAGAGACATAACACGGTCCTCCGTTTGGAACAGGCAGTGTTTTTAATTTGGCAAGCGTCCCTGTTTCCTGGTCGTAGCTCAGGGCCGTAACGCTACCGGCTCTGATTCCATCCACATCAGATACTTCATTTATGGCATATATCATCTCCCATTTCTTAGAGATACACAAGTACGAAGGGTTATTCCCCGCATCTGCTTCAGCCAATAACTTGAAGTCCCCGTCTTTGCTTTTCAGATCAAGCAGATACAATCCTTTTTCTCCTTCAGCTGTATATTTACCGGCAAAAAGTTTTTCAGGGATAGTATCATTGCCTGGGCTGCATGAAGTGCTTAGAACCATGATAAAAATATATATGTTAATAAACAGGTTGTGTTTTCTCATTAGTCTACTCTTACTTTATGATATTCAGATACTATACATCAAAGCTATCGCATTCGCGGTATGCCTGAATTACACGGGCCTCTCCCTCCTTGGTTCTGCTGCTCATGCCATGTTCCATGCAAATAACTCCCTGGTAATTTTTGCTGTGTATATATTTAAACACATTTTTAAAATTAATTTCGCCGGTTGTAGGTTCATTTCTGCCAGGATTATCTCCACAATGGAAAGCTGCTATTTCGCTCCATGCTGCTTCGATATTTGGAATCAGGTTTCCTTCAGTTATTTGCTGGTGATAGATATCATCTACAATCTTACATACCGGTCTGTTAACTGCCCTGCATATTGCATATGACTGAGGCATCTCTGTCAGAAACAGTCCGGGGTGATCGCGAAGAGTGTTCAACGGTTCAAGGACAATTGTAACTCCTGCCGGTTCCATAATGTCGCAGCAATATCTCAGGTTGTCAATCACATTGGCAGTCTGAAAGCCTCTGTCGAGTTTTTCATCGTAGCGTCCGGGAACAACGAGTGCCCATTTAGCGCCGGTTCTTTTGGCCACTTCAACTCCCTCTTTCATCTTACTGATCAGCATTTCGCGCGTTTCCGGTTTGTTTAGCACGAATGAGGTTACTGAGAAATCGGCATAAAGAACAAATGGGCCAAGCTCCATTCCAAGGCGCTGAATCTCCCCGGCGATTTTCACCTGGTCTTCAACAGGTCGTCCCATAAGCCCGTTATCAAACATTGCCCTGAAACCCATATCGTGACAGAACTTAATATGATCAATTATATCAGTTCCGGCATGTTCGCGAAACATACCAATTGATGGGGCATATTTCAGTTTGAAAGGAGTGGTGGCATCTGAGACTTTTTTATCCTTCTCAGAGCTCTGCGACCCAAATACTGCAGGAGCAGCTAAAATAGCAGCTCCTGAAGCAGTGGCCCTTTTTATGAAGTCTCGTCTTGAACTATTCATAAAACTGGTATTAAAAGTTTAAAAAATCAATCAGCCTCTGAAGATTAAACTGCAGCAAGGCCTGCAACTGGCACATCTTTAACCATATCTACTGGTCCAAATTCAAATACTTTTGGTCCGAGTTTAAGGTCTGAGTTCATCATCTCTTCGTATGATGTTTCCTTGCCTGTATAAGCAGAAATACGTCCCATAATTGCAACCATTGTTGCAATGGCAGTGTTCTCTGCTTCAATAATAGGCTTCCCTGTACGAATTGCAGTAACAAGGTCGATATGCTCCTGAACATAAGGATCTACACTCACACCAGTACCTGGCTTACCATCCTTATCGAGAGGGTATTCATATTTCCAAACCTCGTTTCCGGCGAGATCGATAATAGAGTTCTGGCAATTTGTTGAACCTTTGGAAGCCTGGATTCTCTCCGACACATTATTGACACAGCCATTTATCTGTCGGCACATGCTATGCACATGTATACCGTTTTCGTAGGTATAGTCAATACTGAAATTATCATACTGGTCTCCTGTAACACGGCGGAGCCTTGAACCAAATCCAACGGCTTTCACAGGATGAGTTCCTGTAAACCAGTTTATTACATCGAGGTTATGAACATGCTGCTCAACAATATGATCGCCTGACAGCCAGGTCCAGTTAACCCAGTTACGTATCATATATTCCATTTCGCTCCAGTCAGCATTTGGATCGCGGTGCCACAATTTACCACCGTTCCAGTATGCATTAGCACCAGTTATTTCACCAATGGCACCCTGTGCAACCTGCTGCCATGCAGCCACATAGTCGCGCTGATGACGGCGCTGTGTTCCGGTAAACAAACGGGTTTCTCGGCAAATACATGTTTCTTAGCCTGAATTGCTGCTGCCAGATGCTCCGGTCTGAAAAATGGAGGTGTAGCTAAAATGACAATATCCACACCGGCATCAATAACTTTCTGATACGCATCAAATCCGACGAAGCAGTTTTCAACAGGGACCTCTTGTCCTTTCTCTTTTAAGATCTTCTCTCTGCAGGAATCAACACGATCCTTAAAAGTGTCGCCCAGGGCAACAATCTGAAGATTTGGACCTGCATTGAGGAAGTTAATTGCTGCACCTGATCCGCGGCCGCCACAACCTATTACTCCGGCTTTAAGGACAGGGCCATCAGGCGCCTGGTCCAACATAACAGGTATTGGTACAACCTTTTTTGACTCTCCGGCACAGCTGGTTAGTATGACAGGAACCATAGCTCCGGCAACACCTACAGTTGCTGCTTTGCCCAGAAAATTACGTCTCGAAATACTTGAATTTTTCATATTAGATTGGATTTAGAATGTCATGTTTGTTATATTACAAGTTGCCGGTATTTTCATCGAACTCACAAACTACTCTGAATCCGACATGATAGCAGTCGGAATACCACCATATACTTTTCGGCATCTGCGGATCTGTTTTAAGCCACGCCTCTGTTTTTGTATAATCGCGGGCCGCGCTCCTCAACTGATCTGCAGTACTTCGGAATGAGCCACCTCTTATCACATGCTCAGTTCCTTCCTCAGGGCCTTCAGGATCTTTTATCGTTCCTCCGGAATATTGTGAATAGGCATCCGGTTTATACCAGTCGGAACAAAACTCCGCCACATTACCCGTCATATTCCTCAAACCAAAAGGGTTTGGCTTTACCATTTCCGGAGGCTGTGTCTTTGTCGGACTATTACCCTTAAAGATAACAAAAGTATTAATTGCAGTTGTGTCGTTCCCGGAGATTTTTGCCCTCAGACCTGTCTTATAAAACTTTCTGGGGTCGCCCGGGAAGAAATAGGGTCCACCCGAACCTGCCCTGCATGCATATTCCCACTCAGCTTCTGTTGGTAGGCGATAGTGTTTGCCTGTAACTGATGACAGCCATTTGCAGTACGTTTCTGCTGCATGAAACGAAAATGATATTGCCGGCCTTTTACCTAATCCCCATCCCTGGTCTGGCTGCCCGTAAGGTGGGGTGGCTCCCGAAATTGCATCTGTCTCTTTAACCTGGTTTTTCCTGACTCCTTCAGTATCTGTTGACCGTCCCTCGGCAGCTGTCTGTGCATAAAAGGAGAGATATTCATCCCAGCTTACTTCAACTTCCGCCATATAAAAGGGGCTTATCTCAACGTCCAGCACAGGACCTTCATCATCGTTTCTGAAAGGTTCGTCAGCAGGACTTCCCATTTTAAATTTTCCTCCCGGAACAGCTACCATATTAAACGAGATAGGAGTTTTTGGAATCTGCTCTGTGAAATTCTTAAATTCCGTTACACTGGCAGGCATTGTGTAAATCTCTTTTACAGCGGAGGAAACACTTCCAAAAGTAGCATTGCTCCCATGAGTATAACCTTCCATATAATGTCCTGCATTGAGATGGCAGTTAATGCAATGCAGTTCATCAGTCTTCTTTGTCTGTGTATAATAAAGATGCGCATCTTCCCCTGCTTTTGTAAGCTTTGCCGGGAAAAGATTTTCGTGGCACTTTATGCAGCTGCTTTCATAAACATACCCACGGGCTACTTCGAGCCTGCTGCGGTCTTCCCAGTCAAAAGAGGCAGAATCTTTAGTCCAGTAACTCCACAGATCGCGCAAGCCGGTTGTCCCTTTTGCCCATAAATAATTCTCTCCCTTTGGTGGCAGATGGCAATCCACACAACCAATCCTGTATCCTGAACGGGTATCGTAATGCACAGATTTTTTCCATGCTGCATCAGCTGCCGGATGAATATGACACGACACACAATATGTATTTGTTGAAGTATTATTAAGTACCTTCCCTCCACCGAGTATGAGCAAAACACCAACAATTATCCCTGGGGAAAACCATAAAAGAAATTTCTTCATTTTAAAAAATTTATGAGGCTCAAGTTAAAAAAATATCCTTCACCGAAAACAGGGATTCGACTTTTTGATAATATTTTTTTTCAATATCCGTTACACTGATTATTACATAAGAAGATAAATATCTTCTGCTAAATGGTATTTTTACTGCAAAATGAGGTATTTATGAAAAGGATCGTAATAATAATTCTGCTAGGCTTAACAATAAATCAGGCTCTTTTCTCACATCCCTGGAAGCCAGCCCACTATGTAATAATTGACACCGACGGAGGTGTAGATGATATGAAAGCCCTTACTTTGCTGCTGGCATCCCCTGATGTGAGAGTTCTCGCAATAACAGTATCACCGGGGGCCCTGAATAAATCTGCAGCCTTCGGAAAAGTTAAAAGCCTTCTATTCTCTTTCCATCACCAAGGAATTCCTGTTGGACTGAACATAAACTGCCGGTTCGAATCACCTGATTTTAAGGTTGCCATGGATGCCATGTGGGGCAACGAAAGTTCTGTCAGAGTGGAAGATGCACCTGGATGTAACAATCAAAAGTTTCTTCAAAAGATTTTTTTCAAAGTGCAAGAAGCAGTTTCAGCAATGAAAATAACACGA